>WNGL01000931.1_pt1 | contig 36436 bp, 33 predicted proteins | sample 5400591 | NCBI WGS metagenome assembly WNGL01 (sample SAMN13153377, study PRJNA577476) | soil metagenome | isolation source: 80 cm soil or saprolite under Garry oak tree replicate 1 | place: USA:California | collected 2016-06-15
CCTAGCACATGAGCCTGGGATTTCCCTCTTTCTTAGCCAGATACGCTGCTCCACATGCAACTCTGCGTGATTGCGCAGAATGAGATGTGGCCGGTAGTCAGGGAATTGCTTTGGAATAGCCGTTCTCCAAGCCCCTAGCGCAGAGCTATGGGGTTCCTGACCTATATTCATACTATAGACGCCTTGTCTTTCTGTAGGGGCCCGATTGATCGCGCCCCAGGCGGGGCGATGGAGGCTCCGCCCTGTGATCATCGTGCAATGCTATATCTGACTCCTATGGTTTGTGTATGCTACTTGTTCGCGGCTGATGCATTCGCGCAGGTGAGTGCGTGCGCGTTCGTAGCGTAGGCGCACGGTGCGCTCGGTGCGCTTGCAAGCCAGAGCGATGTCGTCCCATTTCATACCCTCGATAGCTCGCAGTATCATAATCATGCGGTCTAAGGGATCGCTCAAATAGGTGAGTATGCGCGTACTTTCCTCTTCAGCATGAAGTCGCTCATATTGATCCTGCGGATCGGCCACATCTGCTGTGAGCATACCTTCGTCATCGGCTGGTGCTGGCCGTAGTGGCTCGATCAGTGAGCGCGGCACGTGCTGTGGACGCCCCGACGGGCGACCATCTGCGTCGCGACGATAGTGCAAGCCTTCCTGGCGTAGCACTCGCGTAAACTCATCTGCACAGAGGCAGCGCAAATAATGAATAAAGTTTTGTGTCATAAAGACTTCGTGAGGATCGAGTGCCTCGCGCAAAAGATGTTCATTCATATTGGCAATGGCTTCTTCACGCAGGTCAGGGCGGTGACGCAGGCCCAAAGTGCGCCTCTGAAATTCGCCTCCGCAGCGTTCTAACAACACACCGCACAACAGGCGCACACCGGTGGTGTTACCCTGTGCGTGCTGTGCGCGAATATTGAGTATCAGATCGATCTCGCTAATCTCATAGCGGCCTTCGGGCATCCGGCGATACAGGCGTTCATGAAGAGTGGGATCATCCAGGTTGATCATTTCTTGATTACCCTCTCATTTTATATGGAGTTTGGGGAAATGCTGGCAACGTCAGCATTTCTCGCTCGTTGTGTATACACTCTTTGAGGCTCCTGCCTGTCTATTCTTTACGCTAACGAAAAAACGGAAATGGTTTTGATGCTTAGCATAACAGAATTTATTTTCATGAAGTGAAAAGATCAGAAAAAATTGTGTGTGTTAACCAGGAAGTTGGTAATGCCGCCCTCGAATGGGCCAAACTTAGGTAGTCTAAACGTCAATCGGTTGTGATTGGAGGGAAATGGTTATGGTTCTAGCGTAGAGCGTGTACGGAAGCCTGTCCTTTACCCATATCATCTCTATTTTTGCAGCCGCTCAGTCCAGCGTGATATAATAGCCTACACCGTCCTTATATAAAGGACGGTGTAGGCTATGATGGAGGAGCCAATAAGCATGGCGCGGGTATGAGGCATGGGAGGCTAAGACTAGAGACCCCATGCTTCATGCCCATACAAGCACAATGATGTTTCGGAAAATTTTGATCGCCAATCGTGGTGAAATCGCCCTGCGCATTATCCGTGCCTGTCGCGAGATGGGTATACGTAGTGTCATTGCCCATTCGGAAGCTGACCGCGATTCTCTCCCTGTGCGTATGGCCGATGAGCGCATCTGCATAGGTCCGGCAGCCAGTAGTAAAAGCTATCTCAATATTCCCAATATTATCAGCGCGGCCCTCATTTGTGGGGCTGATGCTATTCACCCTGGCTATGGCTTTCTCTCTGAGAATACGAGCTTTGCCGCAATATGCGCTGATGTACAGATTACCTTTATCGGTCCCCCGGCATCGGTCATGTCAATCATGGGCGACAAAGTAGATGCGCGTAATACTATGGCCGGGCTTGGTCTGCCTCTGCTCCCCGGCACGCCTGTGCTACGCACACTGGCTGATGCGGTAGAGGCGGCTCGTGGGATTGGCTTCCCGCTCATGCTCAAGGCGGCGGCAGGCGGTGGTGGACGTGGCATTCGCCTTGTGAAACACTTAAATGAGTTTGAGCGTATATTTCCTGTGGCACAAAACGAGGTCCGCGAGGCATTTCGCGACGATGGTATCTATCTGGAACACTATCTGGAACGCGCACGGCACATAGAAATTCAGGTGCTGGTCGATAATTTCGGCTATGGTGTTCATCTCGGAGAGCGCAACTGCTCTTGCCAGCGACGCAATCAAAAGGTACTGGAGGAATCGCCTAGTCCACTCTTCTCGGCGGAGTTACGTGAGGAAATCGGCATGAAAGCGGTGCAAGCGGTGCAGGCTGTTGGCTACCGTAATGCTGGCACGCTCGAATTTCTGCTAGATGAAGAGGATCGCTATTATTTTATGGAGATGAACACCCGTCTACAGGTAGAACATCCGGTGACTGAGATGGTGACAATGACTGATCTGGTCAAGGAGCAGATTCGTATCGCGGCTGGTCTGCCGTTACAACTTCAGCAGGAGCAACTTCGCCCGCATGGTCACGCCATCGAATGCAGGATTACGGCAGAAGATGCCGAGGCGGATTTCCGCCCACAGACGGGGACAGTCGAACGTTATTTGCCGCCCGGGGGTCCAGGTGTGCGCGTGGACAGCCATCTCTACGCTAACTATACCATACCACCGCATTATGACTCGCTGCTGGCAAAGTTGATCGTCTGGGCTGAGACTCGTGAAGCAGCTATCGTGCGTATGCGCCGCGCTCTGGATGAATATGTCATCGAGGGCATCACGACCACGATTCCGTTTCACCAGCGACTTTTGCAACATGAAGGCTTTATTCGTGGAGAGACGTACACTCGTTTTATCCAGGATGAGGCCGTGGCATTAGGTATATAGACAATACTGGAGGTGACAATATGTCTCGTGTAGTTGTAACCGGCTTGGGGCTGATTACCTCATTGGGAAATGACTTAGCCACATCGTGGGAGGCTCTTTGCCAGGGAAAAAGTGGCGTGGCTGAAATTAAGGGCTACGATACCAGTCGCTTTCGTGTCCATTTCGCAGCTGAGGTTAGGAACCTCAATCTTTCTGCCTATATGGATCGTAAAGAAGCCCGCCGCAACGACCCCTTTGAGCAGCTTTCCATCATGGCTAGCAAGCAGACTTTGTTGCACGCGGGTTTGGAGATCACTCCTGAGAACGCCGATGATATTGGTGTGTATATCGGTAGTGGCATTGGTGGTCTGGTCACGCTCCACGACCAATTCAAAGTTTTGCATGAAAAAGGCCCTGAGCGCATTAGTCCCTTCTTTATCAATATGATGATTGTTGATGGCGCACCCGGTATTGTCTCAATTCTTACAGGGGCCAGAGGTCCGAACTGGGCGGCAGTCTCAGCCTGTGCCACCAGTGGTAATACGATTGGTGAAGCCTGGGAGACCATCCGGCGTGGCGATGCCAAGGCTATGATGGCTGGTGGGGCTGAGAAGGCTGTCACACCCATTGCTATGGCTGCTTTCGACAATATGCACGCGCTCTCGCGTCGCAATGATAACCCTCAGGGAGCCAGCCGTCCCTTCGATGCTAACCGCGATGGCTTTGTGATGGGGGAAGGAGCGGGTATACTCGTCCTGGAAGACCTGGACTTCGCCAGAGCACGTGGTGCAACCATTCTCGCGGAACTTGTGGGTTACGGTTCTACCTGCGATGCCCACCACGTGACCGAACCCGCTCCCGGCGGTACTGGTCTGGTGCGTGCCATGCGCCGTGCCATGCAAAAGGCCAATCTGCGTCCTGATCAGGTAGACTATATCAATGCGCACGGGACCTCAACTCCTTTCAATGACCGCACAGAGACTCAGGCTATCAAGACCTGTTTCGGTGATCATGGCTACAAGCTCCTGATCAGTTCTACCAAGTCAATGACCGGACATACGCTGGGTGCGGCAGGTGCCATTGAGGCGGTGATTTCTGTTATGGCAATACAAACGGGTATTATACCGCCGACCATTAACTTGCACCATCCTGATCCCGATTGTGATCTCAACTACGTTCCTAACAAGGCGCAGCAGCGCACGATCAATGTTGCCATGTCGAACTCGATGGGTTTTGGCGGCCACAATACCTGCCTGATTTTCAAACGATACGAAGAATAATCAAGATGGATACACACGAGTTCAAAACAACATGGATCGACCGTGTTGAAGAGCTGATACACTTGCTCGAAGGCAGTAGCATCGGCGAACTAGAATTGACCGAGGCAGGTACGGAGATTCGTATTCGCCGCCAGCCTGGCATGGTGATGGTTGCAGCACCATCCATGCATGCCACGATGGGTCAAGTAGGTACACCGGGGGTCCAGCAAGAGAGGAGTGTGGAGATCATTGCTCCGCTCACCGGTGTCTACTACGGTGCGCTTTCACCTTCCTCTCCACCCTTTGTCTCTGTAGGAGATGTCGTACAGGTTGGTCAGGTCGTGGCACTGGTTGAGGCCATGAAGGTGTTTAACGAAATTCAGGCCGAGGTGGCAGGTAGAGTCATTGCAATAGTGGCAATCAATGGTGAAGTGGTGCAAAAGGGCAATGCCCTGATTCGTCTTCAGCCAGTATAAGCGGAGCACAATGTGCATATACTGATCATTCGCCCTGGAGCCATCGGTGATACGCTCCTCACCTTTCCCATATTACAAGCACTCAGAACACAGTACGGCTCGCCACATATCACGTTGGTAGGCAACCCAGCTGTTCTACCTCTGGCGATAGCATGGGGAGTGGTGGAAGAGGTCGAGGATTACGGTGATCTGAAGTGGAGCGAGTTATTTTCAACGCAGGGTATACAAAATACTGTGCTAAAGAGACAGTTAGTGCAGACAAATTTGGCTGTATGTTGGATGCGTGATCCGAATGGTATTGTCGTAGAGAACTTGCACGAAGTTGGTGTCAAGCATGTGATAGTTGCGCCAGGGAGACCACCACAGGGAAGACGGATATATGTGGTGGATTACCTGGCCGAGACGATAGGATTACCACATATAGGGGCGCCATGCATGGCGCCCTCTAACTTGTCATCTACAGCAGGGGATAACGAACTAGTGCAAGGTGGGCGCAATCAATTGCGCCCCTACAACCAAGATCGTATCCGTTCCCTTGAGCGGTCCGTTGCTATCCACCCTGGTAGCGGCGGTGTGCAGAAATGCTGGCCTATATCCTCATTTGGAGCCGTTATTCAATATCTCTGGCGGCATAACTTTCCTGTCTTGCTTTTAGCAGGGCCAGCTGACCATGAGCGCATGGCTCAACTACAAAAACTCCTCGTATATTCTGCTCAAGCGGATATGTTGCACATCCTGCTTGATGCCCCTCTCTTAGAAGTTGCACAGGAACTACAGCAGTGCCGTTGTTATTTAGGCAATGATGCAGGCATTACCCATCTAGCAGCAATGCTGGGTGTACCGACTATCGTTCTTTTTGGGCCGAGCGAGCCGTCTGTATGGCGACCATGGGGCCCATCTGTTGAGGTTGTGCAGCAACCAATATTAGCACAGTTGCCAGTGGAAATCGTCATAGAACATCTGGCACAATTGTCGGACATGTAATAGCCCTTCTGGTTAAATACTTGTACACACCTGATAAGATCAGATACACTAAATCATATCGGCATGTATCAACGTATCTCAAATAGATAGGAGGAGTTTGTACAATACGTCAGGAACCCCAGAGCTGAAGCTAGGGGCTTGCGTGAGCAAGCCGGAACCTGACCAGACTCAGGCGTAAGCCTACGTTAGGAGAGAATGTATAGGTACCCTGGGGTGCGCAGCCAGCCCCAGGCTCTACGGCAAATGGTTAAACAGGGCTAACGGGTTAACCCAGTGCTCTTTGCGCCAAACCTCTCACTAACCTTGTCGAGGCCACCATTACCCCGCAAGGGAGGCTCTTATGAGCAAAGTGTTCATGTTAGATACCAACAAACAAGCATTGAACCCTGTCCATCCTGGACGAGCACGCATCCTGCTCTCGACTGGGCAAGCCGCTGTGTTCAAACGCTATCCCTTCACGCTCATCTTGAAGGGAGCGGTCGAACACCCAGTCCTCCAACCATTGCGTCTCAAGATTGACCCTGGAAGCAAAACAACCGGGATGGCAATCGTCAACGATGCCACAGGGGAAGTGGTGTTTGCCGCCGAACTCACCCACCGAGGGCAAACCATCAAGAAAGCCATGGATGATCGGCGTGCTCTTCGACATAGCCGACGCCAGCGCCACACCCGATACAGGAAGCCACGATTCAACAACCGACGCAACAAGAAAACGGGATGGTTGCCACCTTCTCTCTCAAGTCGTCTGGCGAACACACTCACCTGGGCATCGCGTTTGATGCACCTCTGTCCAATCACGGCTATCAGTCAGGAGTTGGTCAAATTCGACCTGCAAGCCATGGATAATCCAGAGATTAGCGGTACTCAGTACCAGCAAGGCACCCTAGCCGGATATGAACTGCGAGAGTACTTGTTGGAGAAGTGGCAACACAAATGTGCTTATTGTGGTGCAACCAATGTAGCTCTGCAAATTGAGCATATCCATCCCAGAGGCAGGGGCGGCACCGATCGCGTTAGCAACTTAACGCTAGCTTGTGAACCCTGCAATATTGCCAAAGGCACAAGAGATATTCAGGAGTTTCTCAAGGGCAAGCCAGAAGTACTCAAGCGTATTCTCACTCAAGCAAAAGGCACACTCAATGATGCGGCGGCAGTCAATGCGACTCGATGGGAACTCTTTAGACGACTCAAGACAATCGGGTTGCCTCTCGAATGTGGCTCAGGAGGGCTGACCAAGTTCAATCGTAGCCAACGGAACCTGCCTAAGACCCATTGGGGTGATGCGGCCTGTGTCGGAGCATCAACTCCCACTTTGCTTTCAACTGATGCCGTAGTACCCTTGCTCATCACAGCCACAGGGCATGGTTGTAGGCAGATATGTCGGATGGATAAGTACGGCTTCCCACGAACAGGACCCAAACAAGCTAAGCACGTGAAGGGCTTCCAAACTGGTGACATCGTGCGTGCAGAGGTTCTCACAGGCAAGAAAGTGGGAATCTATGTCGGGCGGGTTGCTGTACGTACTACTGGCTCATTTAATATCGCCACTGCAAACGGGACGGTGCAGGGGATTAGCCATCGCTTCTGCACACCCATTCACCGATGTGATGGCTATAGTTACCAGGCAGGAGTGGCGGCTTGACCCATCCACCCCTGCCCCAACAAGGAACGCCTCTTTCCTCCCCATGGCTGAAGCCAGGGGTATCCAGAGGCGGAGGTCTGATGATAGAGCAGCCTGAAATCCCACAAACGGAAGCCAATGGAGAGCCATTAGAGCAACAGTCGTCATCACAAGCGCTGGAAATGCAGGGGAAACTGGTATTGCCTGCTTATGATAGCCGGGAGTATCACACGACGAGCAAGAGGATACCGACGGTGCGGCCTGAGCAGCTTGTCCGGCCCACCAGTACACCTTCTCCTCCCTCTCCCTTGGCGAAGTTGCGCTATTTTTGGGGCAAAGACCCGGCTTACAAAGTACTATTTATTGCCATAGGAATGGTGCTGATTGCTGCCGTGGCCTTTGGGTCGCTAGTGGGTACGACTCTGCTGAGCTATGCTGGCTTTTTTGGACAAGCCAGCTTGTATGTACAGAATGCACCTACAGCAGTTGTACCCAGCGGTACGCTGGACCTGCATCCCAAATTTCCTACTCCTGGTGGTGGGCAGGGTAGTGGAAGTAGCAGCCAGCCCCCACCTCAGAGCACAGTGATCCTTCAGAATACGCCCGATAACACACCAACGACTGAGCTAAGTCCAACTCCGAACCCGGGAGGGGAGCTAACACTACAGATTACCCACATTCCCAGCCGTGTTACGAACGGCAGCTCTGTTCCTGTTGAAGTGAGTGCGAGCCAGCCCAATGTGAGTGTGGAGTTGGATATCGTCTATAATGCAGAACCCTACAGAGCCTATGCCGGGCCAAGTACAACAGATGGGGATGGCAACGCCACGATCACCTGGTCTGTATTGGTTTTCAAATTTGGCAACGCAAGTGCTGATGTAACAGCGATTGCACGAGATAGCCGTGGGCAAGTCGTAGAGTCGCAGACGGTAGCGGTACAGGTGGGGAGGAACGGTTCGACAGGATAAAAACGAGAAGTGGAAGAGGGCCTGCTACCGCGTAGCAGGCCCTCTTCCACTTCTCGAGGATGTAGGTGTGAAAGGATGAAATTTCGTTCGATTTGTGTATATAATGCTCTTAAGTATATCTTGGACAACATGCAGGGGCGCCCCCATAGGCGTTAACTTAAGCCCTGCTGTCATCCTGAGCGCAGCGAAGGATCGGCGCTGCGCTCAGGATGACAGCAGGGGGGAGGGGCGACCCTGGTGGTCGGGCTGCCTGTTGGGTACCTGACTGCTCGCCGCTTACAGCGGTTCGCAGAAGTGTTGAACCCTCACAACAGGTCTTGGTGGGCCAAGTGGAGCGTCTCCCGTATAGGTCAATACTTTTGGCAACCGCTGTAATGCGCCTTTATGCACTTTTAGCCTGGTTAAAGAGGATAAGCTATGACCCAAAAGGATGAGATTCGCCAGGTGCAGGAAGCTGCTCGTACTATTCGCCAGAACGTGAGTCGTGTCATTGTAGGCAAGGAAGCGGTTATTGACCTCTTGATGGTGGCGTTGCTCTGTGAAGGGCATGTGCTTTTTGAAGATGTGCCGGGGATAGGTAAAACGATGCTGGCGAAGGCGTTAGCAAAGTCGCTGGGCTGTTCATTTCAGCGTATTCAATTTACACCTGACCTGCTCCCCTCAGATATCACGGGTATCACCTTCTACAATCAAAAAAAGGGAGAGTTTGAATTCCGACCGGGTCCATTGGTTGCGCAGGTTGTGCTGGCCGACGAAATTAATCGTGCAACCCCGCGCACACAATCCGCTCTCCTCGAGGCGATGGAGGAGCGACAGATAAGTGTGGAGCGTGAGACGCTGGCTTTACCGCGACCCTTTATGGTCATCGCTACCCAAAATCCGGTGGAGTTGGAGGGAACATTTCCCTTACCAGAAGCACAGCTAGATCGGTTTTTAATGCGCTTGCGCCTAGATTATCCTAGTCGAGCGGAAGAGCGACTGATCTTGCAGCGTTTCCGTGAAGAGCAACCACTTCAGGAGTTGCAGCCGGTAGTAGCTGCGGTGCGTTTACAGACGTTACAACAACTGATTCGCCAAGTGCGTGTTGAGCCAGGCATTGAGAACTATATTGTCGAACTAGTACGAGCTACCCGCACTCATAGTGCCATTGAACTGGGTGTTAGCCCTCGCGGCACGCTGGCCCTGTACCGTGCATCGCAGGCATATGCCGCCGTTTCCGGGCGAAATTATACAATTCCCGATGATGTGAAGCATCTGGCACGAGCAGTTCTCTCGCACCGGATGATTGCCACTAATCAAGCACGTTTGCATGGACGCGTGATGGAACAGATTGTAGATGACGTACTCCATAGCGTAGCGGTACCGGTGGAATCATGAGACGAGTACTTGAACGCAACATGGGCCCTTCAGTCTTGAATCGACGATGGTACTGGCTGGGTCTAGTGGTGATCGCGGCCAGTGTGCCATTTCATCAGCCCCTCTTGATCGTGATCGGCCTACTAATATTGATTGTGGTGGGTACGACAGATATCTGGGTTACGTATTGCCTTGAGCATGTACACTACTCGCGTCAGTTCAGCGAACAAAAAGTACTCTTTGGAGAAGAGATCACCCTCTCGCTCTCAGTCGAGAATGCCAAGTTGTTGCCTCTGCCGTGGTTAGAGGTAGAGGATAGGGTGCCGCGTGCCTTGACGATGAGCGGACAGAGGTCGCGTGTCAGTTTAATTGGCGACACAGTTATTCTCGACAACTTGTTCAGCACTCGCTGGTATGAACGGGTGACCCGCCGCTATACCGTGCGCTGCAATATGCGGGGCGTGCATAAATTTGGTCCGGCAGGGATACGTAGCGGGGATGTTTTTGGTTTCCTTAGCAACGAGAAGTTACTGGACGAGTGGCAATATCTGCTGGTTTATCCTCTCATAGTGCCATTGATGAGTTTTAACCTGCCATCGCGGCATCCCTTTGGAGACCAGCGTACGCCGCGTCGACTGTTAGAAGACCCCTCGCGTGTGATCGGCATACGTGATTATGCCTACAGCGATAGCTTGCGGCGTGTGCATTGGAAGGCGACCGCTCACACGATGCAGTTGCAGAGCAAAGTCTATGAGGCGACCACAACCTATACGCTGGTGCTGTTCCTGAATGTTGCAACCTACATCGATGCTATTCATGGTATACAGCCAGAGATACAGGAGTTGTCAATTTGTGCCGCCGCTTCAGTGGCTGACTGGGCTTTGAACGAAGGATATGCCGTAGGACTGTACGCCAACACGCTTATGTTTCTACCTGAGGAGCAAGTGCAGTTTGAGGCTGAACAGCAAGGCGAAGAGGCCCCCAATCTGGATGCGACCATAGCTGCTCAGTTGAAGCGACGACGCATTCATTTACCTCCCTCAAGCAGCGAAGAGCAACGCAAACGTATCATGGAAATGCTGGCACGCATTCTGCCCTCTTTTGGTGGTTCACTGGAGGATATTATCCAGACCGAGCGTACTCGTCTCCCTGCTGGAGCCACTGTTGTTGTGATCACCAGTACTATGACAGAGCGACTGTTAGATACCCTGGCCCGTATTAAGCAAGCTGGCCACGCTGTCAGCATCCTCTTTGCCAGTGATACGCCCTCGCCTCTACGACTAGCAGGTATCACGCTTTATCATCTCGGTGGTAGCGAAACGTGGCGGAATTTGGAGGCGATGTATAGTAAGGACGAAGATGGGAGTGGGAAGGTTTCCGAGTTCAGAGAAAAAAGTGTGGGGTTTAGTCTGTAGAGCAGCAATTAGGTGCGGTTCATATTTTTGTGAGCCTGACCCCCACAAGGGGGTCAGGCTCACTTGTGATAAGAACTATGCATAAGGTATGATTGTTATGGTGTGTCAAAGTGGGAGGTATTGTTGAGGATGTGAATTCTTTAAGGCATGCTTACCCTGAAAGGTAACAGTCGAGGTACATATGCACGACATCGAAGAAGAAAACCTGAGCGATAACGATTTCGAGATAGAATTTTCCGATTTGCCGATGGATGATGATGAAATGCGTAGTATCTCAGGGAAGTTAACAGTTCAGAGGTCATGGCTGTGGACGAAATTGCATGCTGTACTCTTCATAGTATCTACTCGACATTTGCTCCTTTCATCTCATATGCGGACATGGTTGTTGGCGGACGTATCTAAAAACAAGCTGGTTCAACATGACGCCACGGGTGATTTTGAATTAGAGATCAGCGATCTGCCTTCTGATGAAGCAAATGACAGGCAGAGCATAGCGCGTAGCTTTGGCAGATGGACACATTTTCCGAAAAAACGTCTCTGGCGGCTGGTATTGGTAGGCTGTACGTTGCTGCTGATCTGCTCATTTATTTTGCAAAGTTTTTCTCCGTTGCGAACCATGATAAGCAGCCTATTTATGGCTCCGACGCCGATGCCCACGCCGCTAGTGGAGGGCAACAGTGTTGACTCCTTTGCCAGCATCACTGTCTGGAGACAGGATGGCACCTCGCAGGGTTCTTTTATTAAGGTGAACAATAACGTGCTGGGGCCAGCTCCACAAGGAGCGAGGTGTCCGGTTCGCCCACAGGTGGATGGGAGCCAGGAGGTGGGATATGCACCTGTGTGGGTGGGAGATTTCAACGGGCCATATGCCACGATGTACCTGTTGCCTGGACCTGTTCCAGTGGAAGCTTTTCCCAATGGCTACGGTTGGATGGTAACCCTCTCGTTACAGGTGCAGTCGAATTACAAAGGGCCAGTCACGCTCAGTGGTAGGGGTCTGGGCAATGGCATACCGTTACTCTTTGCTCATGACCCGTTTGACAATCCAACTGCCTCTTTCCCCCTGGATACTCGATATCCTGCAGTGTCACCTATACATATAGATGGGAACAAGTTGAGAGATGCCTGGAATGTTATTATGTTTCTCCCTGCTGCTGGATGTTATATGCTACATGCCGCGTGGCATGGCGGAGATTGGCAGGTGAATTTTGCGGCGGGTGGCTGAAGTTGGCTCACCGCTGGTTATCAGCAGTGGAAAACGACCTATTGTGACCTTTGATTTTCTGGAAATTGCCCTCTTTCAAGAGGATGGGGCCTATTACGTCAAAGAACATATCATCGCAATGTATCCCGTGTTGCCGACCATGCAGGGGGTGGATCACGTGCTGATGCGGACGGCTATGGATGAGTTGTTTGAGTTCTGTCGGGGACGTGAAGAGAGGTTTGCCGAGCAGTTTGTCTGGATGGAAATCTTATTAGAGCGCACGGAAACGATTGCGGCGCGTGAAAAAGAACGCATCAGGAGGGAATTACAGGTGTACGATTCCTTATGGGAAAATCATCCCAGAGTCAAGCAGATACGGGCCGAGGTTGCCGCAAGTAAGGCGCAGCTTGAGGCGCAGTTTAAGAAGGGAAGAGCGCAGCTTGAGGCAGAGAGGGCGCAGGTTGAGAAGGGAAAAGCTCAGCTTGAGGCAGAGAGGGCACAGCTTGAGAAGGGAAGAGTTCAGCTTGAGGCACAGCTTGAGAAGGGAAGAGTTCAGCTTGAGGCTCAGCTTGAGGCAGAGAGGGCACAGCTTGAGAAGGGAAGAGCTCAGCTTGAAACTGAGGGTGAAGTCCATGGATTACAACATGCCATTGTCACTCTTGTGCGAGTACGCTATCCGGCTCTCATCCAAATGGCTCAGCAAAAGGTCGCTCATCTTGACAAGATTGATGCGCTGAACTTTCTCTTTGAGCAGATTTCGGCTCAAACCACGGAGGATGGAGTGCGTGCGCTCTTGCTTCCAACGGTGGCATGATAGCTTCCTCGCGCTATGATGACTGCCAAGGTCATCATGGGGTGGAGGGGGAACATCATGCTCACCATGCTGCGTACTGTGCAAAAATCGATACTGTTGGCGAAAGGTACATGCTCCAGGCCGTACTTGATACTCATCTCAATAGCTTTCATCTAAATCTGGCGTTTTCTGCGGAGACTGGCAAAACGACTGTTCTGCTTGGTGAGAGTGGTGCTGGTAAAAGCACGGTTTTGCGCTTGCTGGCGGGGTTGTTGAGCCCGCAACAAGGGCATATCTCGCTTAATGATACTACCTATTTTGATAGTGAACGGTGTATTGTTGTGCCGCCACAGGAGCGGCCCTTTGGCTATGTCTTTCAGGACTACGTGTTATTTCCGCATTTGAGCGTTTTTGAAAATGTGGCCTTTGGATTACGTGCGCAGCATTTGCCTCGCTCCCTTGTCCAGCAACGTGTGGGCAAAGCTCTAGAACAGGTACATTTAAGCGGCTTGAATGGGCGACGTCCGACACAGCTTTCGGGGGGGCAGCAACAGCGTGTGGCTATTGCTCGTGCCTTGGCACTACAACCACAACTCTTGCTTTTAGACGAACCACTCTCGGCTTTAGATGTGCAGACGCGACGCGAGGTGCGTCAGGAGTTGCGCCATATCCTGGCGGATGTGGGTATCACCACCGTCTTAGTTACTCACGACTATCTGGAAGCCCTGCTCTTCGGGTATTCGATCCTGGTACTTGATCATGGGCAGGTGATCCAGCAGGGTAGCCAGCGCGACCTGCTAGAGCATCCGCGATCGGCCTATGTAGCGGAACTGGTGGGTATGAATTTCTTCCGTGGGCGTGTGCTGAGTTGCGAAGCGAAAAGGTTATGTACCATCTGCGTTGAGAACGGTACACAGAGCGGACCACCTCTCCAAGTGATGGCTGCATTTGAAGAAGCCAGCTCTGCTACCGGAAGACCAAACATAGGCGAGGAAGCCTACGTGGTGGTTGATCCACGCAGTATTACGCTCTATGCAGCGTCGCCTGATAGCTCAGCTCGCAACGTTTTCTACGGAGAGATTGTGCAAATATTGCGCCTAAGGGACTCAAACACAGGCAATGGGAACGATGGCAGCGTACGCGTCAGTCTAGTGCTCGATGCGGCATTGCCGCCACTCACCGCTGAAATTACTGAGGCATCAGCTAGCCGTATGGAGTTGAGTGAAGGGAAAAAGATCTATGCCGCCTTTAAGGCGACTGAAGCACGGGCGTATACATGAATACCTCTGGTGCTGAGTAAAGGCTTCCATCAGACCCAAAGCGTTTTCTTCAAGTGCATTATTCATGCACTGTTTCGCTCTGCCATGTACACGTCTCTGGGATGGCCTGTTTGAGTGTTTCGGCGAGGCTATCAATGTCGGTTACGTCGTCGCGGTATACCGCCCAGGCTTTGGTTTTTTCCTGGGGTGTAGACGGTTTACGATAGACAGTAAGGCCGATGCGTTTGCCATTGGGGAAAAATTCTTCTTTGATGCGTGTCATCTGCTCCCAGCGCACCTCGATCACTTCCCCGTTGCGACTACGTTTAATCAATGCCTCTGGCTCCAGTTCGATAGTGAAGGGAACCGGTGCCACGATGCGTAGATAGATCACAAAACCCAGAATAAAGAGAACGGCGACAATAGTACTTCCGATGGCTGAGGCTCCCTGATGAATGGCGATCCATAAGACCAAAACGATGACGCCGACCACGCCAATTATGGTCATGATACGTTTGAAAGGACTCAGGCCGGGTCCTACAAAGACCTGTCCGTGCGCCGCTGATGCTGCCATGCGTTTACCTGCTCCCAGGAGAAATGCTTGCGATATGTTATTGCAAGGGTATTGTAGCAAGATAGAGCGGGTATTGCAACACTTTGCGTCACTACGCATATATGGTATACTAGGTGCGCTGTCTCAGTTGGGCCTCATGCTAGAGGAGCGGAAGACTATGGTCTTATATGGGAGTAAAAACGTGTCAACACCGTATATTTCAGGACATCTCACACATTCCTCTGATCTCTCAGGGCAGCCGGGACAACGGAGGATAACGGGCAATTTGCTCGCGACTCAGGGCTATGTGATAGGAGTTGAGATAAGCGGTAGCGGCTCACGTCAAACAGTGGCCCTGGCCGATCTGAATGGAAATATTTTGTACCGACTGCGTCGTCCGTTAGAGCATGTAGCTGATACGGAAACGGTCTTGCGACTGCTAGATGAAATGCTTGCTGAGGTGATGGTTCCGGAACGCGTAAGAGATGGGCGTGTATTGCGTGTAGGTGTAGCGGTTGGTGGTCTGGTCGATGCAGGACATGGGATTGTACGTAGCCTGCATCGTGCCCATGGGTGGGATAACTTTCCCTTGCAGGATTATCTGGAACAAAAGCTTGATATACCTTGTATAATTGATAACAATGCAAATGCAGCGGCCCTGGCCGAAGTGCGCTATGGGGCAGGTGCCGGGGAACGCATCGCTCTCTATGTTGGGCTGGGACGTGGCATCGGTGGTGGGCTGATTGTTAACGGCAAGATTTATCACGGAGCGACCTGTATGGCCGGTGAGATAGGTCACATACTGGTCAAGGAGAATGGTCCCCGGTGTTCGTGTGGTAGGTTCGGCCACCTGGAAGCGATTGCCTCATCCCAGGCCATTGCCCGTACCATGATCGGTCTCTCGGTTGAACATCCTGAGACAGAGGCAGCGATCCGGCGGGTCACGGGAGCGCGAGCTGAGCGTATCACAGCAGAGCAGGTTTTTCACCTCGCGGCTGAAGGCGATGCCGTGGCACAACGGATCGTCGGTGAGGTGCTGACCTATCTCAGTATAGCCCTGGCGAACATAGCGCAGCTTATGAACCCAGGCAAGATTATCGTTGGTGGGCAAGTCGCCCTGGCCGGGGAGCTGCTGATAGCACCCTTACAGGAGCGCATACGGGCCTTGTGCTTACCAGCCACCGGGCAAGCGGTGCAAGTTGTACAGAGCAAGCATGGTTCAGAGGCCAATATCGTAGGGGCAGTCACTCTGGCCCTACAAGATGTTTAATGGGAGTGTCAAGGCGTGGGCAGGGGCCAGCCCCATAGGCGTTCACTTAAGCACGCCTGTCATCCTGAGCGCGAGCTTTGGATCGGCGTTGGGCCCAGCCAGAGATCCAAAGCTCGCGCTCAGGATGACAGGCTTAAGTGAACGCCTATGGGGGCCAGCCCTGCCCCTACTATGCAAGGTATGGCCCTGAAAGATCGTATATGGTAGGGGCAGGGCTGGCCCAGGCTTTCAAGGATGAAAAGTAGGTTTTCTAAGGTAAAGTAAGAGGCATATTGTGGAAACAGGTCTGGTCATTGGTGGGCATTACCTGCTCCAACGTTTGATAAAACAGGGACCATACAGCACAGTGTACCAGGGGGTAGATCAGCTATTTCAACGTATGGTAGCTGTGAAAGCAGTTTCAGCAGTCCACATACCAGCATATCGAGCGGCAGTGCGGCTAACAGCACAGTTTTCGCATCCTCATATTGTTGTTCTCTACGATCTGGTGGTCAAAGGCGATAAGCTGTACGTTATTCAGGAATATGTTGAGGGAGATGACTTCGCCACCTTGCTGCAAACTCCCTTGCAGCCCTACGAAATAGCCCATATGGGCCAGCAAATCTGCTCTGCCTTAATCTATGCCAGCAGTGCCTCACGCAAAGTCTGTCATGGTGATCTAACTCCCGGTGCCATTTTGCGCGATTCCAGCGGACGCATTCGCGTCAACAACTTTGCCCTACCGAGCGACCTTACTTACTTTGCCACGTGGAACGTTATAAGTGGCGATGAGGGGGAGCCGCTTGCCGATAAAGACCAGTCATGGGGTGTGATCAGTCCTGGGCGGCAGGCTGATGATACACGTGCCATTGGTCTGCTCCTTTATCAATTGCTCACCAATCATGCTCCTGGTGCCACCGTTGTTGAGCCGCCTTCTGATGGTCGTCTGCGTTTTCCACGCACGGTGCCAGCCGAACTCTGTGATGTTGTGGCACGCACTATCGTACGCCATCATCCACAGCACATCTCTACTGTCAGTGTTCTCTACGAAGAATTAAAGGCTCTGAGAGAGGTATTGCAACTAGCTGTGCCCGTGCTGGTGAGTAGCCAAGCTGTACCACTACAAGAGACAGAAGTTGTGCGACCCATGCCATCTCCTGATGTTGGCATAGTGGGTAATCTCCTCCCCGATGGGCAATCAGTTGGGATTGCCTCTGCTTACCGCAACGATAACAACTTCCAGATGGCTGCTATGGCCACAGATGAAGCGCACTCTTCCCTTACTGTTGCTGAGTCAGCCGTTCCTATACGACCTATCACCAGACGTCGTCCTGTGCCAGCAGGCTATGCTCGGGCAGAGATGCCACTGGAGAGGAGACAAGGTTCTTCCCTGCTCTGGCTCCTTCTAATCGGTCTGATCATCTTCGCCCTGTTTTTTGTGGTGGGTTTCTTTGCCGGGCATCTATTCATTCCACATTGAGGTTTTGAAGAGCAAGAAAAGGCATAGGAAATATTGGCTAGCCAATATTTCCTATGCCTTTTCTTGTTTCCACCGTTGGGCATCCCGTTGGCGATATTTTGCCATTACCCCTTCAAAGGCTGTATCAAGATCAATGTCAAGAGAATTAGCTAGTGAAGCCACAATGTACACAATATCACCGAGCTCTGCAGCAATATCGCCCTGCTCTTCACTGGCCTTCTTAGGCTTTTCGCCATAGGCATGATTAATTTCACGGGCCAGCTCACCCACCTCCTCAGTCAGGCGGGCCAGGCTGGAGAGCGGGTGCCAGTAATTGCTCTGCCATTCATCTTTGATGAGGGTATCTATTTCTTGTTGTATGTCGCGTAGTGTGTGCATGTTTTATATTCCAGCCATAGGTTCTTCCAGATGTTCATGCATATAGGCATAAGACATGCCCTCGCTGTTCCAGGCATAGCCGACGTTGCCGAGGTAGTCAACAATAATCAAGCCACCGGTTCCTGTCGCCTTGGCCTTCAATATGGCAATGGTGGCTTTGGCGGCGTCCTGGGCGGCGACACCACAGGCAACAATGTCGGCGGCACGCTTGGCGATCAAGAGGCGCATGAAGTCTTCGCCATAGCCGGTGCAGGAGATAGCTGCATGTTCGTCGGCATAGAAGCCACAGCCGATCAGGGGAGAGTCGCCGACACGCCCTGGATACTTATTGAGCGTGCCACCGGTTGAAGTCGCGGCTGCCAGGACACCTGATGCATCGTGGGCGACTGCTCCAACTGTACCGTGTTTTTCTTGCTCATGTGCAGCGAGCGAGCTGGCTTCGTCCTGGTGGTAGCGTTGCTCTTCCTCCCTATCTGCTTCCGCCATTGTCTGCGTGGCTTGGCGCTCTTTCCATTGTTGGTAGCGCTGCTCAGTCAACAAATCCTCGAATGTGCAGAGCGACATACCTTGCTCAAGCGCAAAATTCTGTGCGCCCTTGCCCACCAGCAATACATGGGGACTATGCATGACTTTACGTGCCAGCGAAATTGGATTCTTGATCAGTTCAACACCCGCTACGGCTCCTACCTGGAGTGTCTTGCCTTCCATGATGCCCGCATCCATCTCAATATTGCCCTCATTGGTGAGGCCAGACCCTGTGCCTGCGTTGTAAATAGGGTTATCTTCTAGTGTACGTACAGCTGCTTCAACGGCGTCGAGGGCCGCTCCACCTTCTTGTAAAATGCGCCACCCGACCATGGCAGCTTCTTTACAGCCTGCTTTATACTCATCGGCTCGTTCAGCAGAGATATGTCCCGCTCCACCATGAACAATAATGGCGATTGGCATATCCATAGCCTCCTATCAGAGAAATAGTGTGAGAGAATTGTATCACGAAAAAAGGGTGAATGTGATTGTGATTTTTGTGGAGACAGGGCAGGCATGCCTGCCCTGTCTCCACAAAAATCACAATCACATCAATTGCTTGATACACACTACAAAAAGCGTTATACTTCCTCTAAAGTACAATACAAAGAGCAGAGGAACGAACCATGCCCATAGAAGCTACGAGTGCAGATAGAACTCCCGTCAACCTCTTCTACGCCTATGCAGAGGCAGACGAAGCTCTCCGTCAGGAACTTGAAAATCACCTCACTTCCCTCAAGCGAGAAGGGCTTATTGCTCCCTGGCACAAAGGCTCCATCAGTGCTGGCTCCAACTGGCAAGAGGAAATCACTACCCATCTCAACTCTGCCCAAGTTATTCTGCTCCTCATCAGTGCCAGCTTCCTCGCTTCCGATTTTTGTGAAAGTGCGCTCCTGGATCGCGTTATTGAAAGATACAATACTGGGCAGGTCCTAATTATTCCCATCATCTTACGCCCATGCGATTGGCAAAACTACCCCTTCGGCAAGCTACGGTCACTGCCCGACAACAACAAATCTGTTACTGAATGGCCTAATCGTGATAGTGCATTCTTGAACGTTGCACACGGTCTTCGACAGGCTATCTCTGCAATGCTACTATCTGCATCACAGACACAACAGCAATCAGACGTCCCGAATCCTTCCCAAAAAATCTTCACCATCCCTTTCGCCCAGAACCCCTACTTCACAGGTCGCGAAGACATTCTCAATCAACTACACAACGCCCTCAACAACAACAAAACAGCCGCTCTCACTCAGGCCATCGCTGGTTTGGGCGGCATCGGCAAAACCCAGACCGCCGTCGAATATGCCTACCGTCACCAGGACGACTACTCACATATCTTCTGGTTACGCGCAGAGAAACGTGAGAACCTCAATTCAGACCTTGCTGCTCTTGCCACTCCGCTGAATCTGCCGGTGAAGGATGTTCAGGAGCAACCGCGCATCGTCGAAGCCGTTAAAGAGTGGCTAGACGATCATACCGGTTGGCTGCTCATCCTCGACAACGCAGACGACTTACAGATGGCCAAAGACTTCATTCCTTCACGGAGCAAGGGACATATCATTTTGACAACTCGCGCCCAAGTAGTAGGCCGTCTGGCCCAGAAGGTCGAAATTGAGAAGATGGACTTGGAAGAAGGCGCACGCTTTTTGCTCCATCGTGCCAACTTCATCGATGCCGATGCCTTGCTCGACACGGTATCTCCTGACGATGTTGCTCAAGCCAAAGAAATCGTGCAAGTCCTTGATGGTCTACCACTCGCCCTTGAGCAAGCTGCCGCTTACATTGAGGAGAACGAATGTGGCCTGACTGGCTATCTGCAACGCTACCAGACGCAGCGCAACTTCCTCTTACAATATCGTGGCGATTTCATCTCCGAACACCCCGAACCGGTTGCTACCACCTGGAAACTCTCTTTCCAGAGAGTCGAAGAAGCTAATGCGGCGGCGGCCGACTTATTACGCCTGTGTGCGTTCCTGGCTCCGGATGCTATTCCTGAAGAGATTATTACCGAGGGTGCAGATGAGCTTAGACCAGATCTTCAGGCTGTAGCCTCGGATGAGGTAAAGCTGGATGCTGCCATCAAAGAGTTACGCAAGTATTCGCTGCTGAAGCGCGATCCCGATGGTCATGTGCTTCATATTCACGGGTTGGTACAGGCGGTGCTCAAGGATGAGATGGATGAAGAGATACAACGGCAGTGGGCAGAACTTGCTATGCGAGCTGTAAACAGTGCTTTTCCAGATGCTGAGTACAAAACATGGCCTGAATGTGAGCGTTTGCTTCCACACGCACGAATGTGTGTTGAACTAACCGAGCAATGGGATATGATGTCTGCAGAAGCAGCTGAATTCCTTAATCACATAGCAGTCTACTTATGGCAACGAGCACAGTTTACAGAAGCTGAGCCGCTTTATAAGAAAGCACTCCTACTCAGAGAGAATTTGTTTGGGCTAGAACATCTTGATGTAGCAAGCAGTCTCAATAACCTAGCAACAGTTTACGAGGAACAAGGTAAATATTCTCAAGCTGAGCAACTCTTTCGGCAAGCCCTAGTAATTAGGGAACAGTTATTAGGACCGGAGCATCCTACTGTGGCAACTAGTCTTAATAATTTGGCACGCCTTTATTTGAAGCAAGATAAGTACTATCAAGCTGAACAACTGCTTCATCGAGTACCAGCGATCTATGAAAAAGCTTTTGGGCTAGAGCATCGGTGGGTAGCGACTAGTCTCACCAACTTGGCGACGCTCTACCGTAAACAAGGTAGGTATTCCCAAGCGGAATCACTCTTCGAACAAGCACTAGCTATACTGGAAAAAGTGCTGGAGCCAGAACATCCTGATGTGGCAATTAGCCTTAACAATTTAGCTACAATTTATCGCGCGCAGGGTAAGTACTCTCAAGTAGAACCCCTCCTCAAAAGAGCAGTAGCAATCAAAGAGAAAGCTCTTGGATTATATCACCCTTCCCTAGCAAATAGCCTCAACAACTTAGCAGATTTCTACAGTTATCAACGTAGGTATGCAGAAGCAGAATCTCTCTACCAGAGAGCATTAGCGATCCGTGAGAAAGTATTTGGACCACAACATCCTGATGTAGCTACAATCCTGGAAAAGTACGTCAAGCTTTTGAAAAAAACAAACCGCGAGGACGAAGCAACAAAGCTATTAGAACGGGCCAGGGCAATACGAGCCAAACATGCCCAGGAAAATCTAACTACAAGCGATTAACCAGAGAATGGCTACTTCATGCAAATCACCGAAACCCTCCTCGTCACTTCGCCCCAGGAGTGGCGCGAGTGGCTGGCGCAACATCATGCTGAGCGCAAGGAAATATGGTTGATCTACTACAAGAAAAGTTCTGGCAAGACAGGCATTGCCTATGAGGAGTCTGTGGAGGAAGCTTTGTGTTTTGGCTGGATTGATGGGGCAACGAAGGGAATTGATGAGGAGAGGTATGCGGGACGGTTTACTCCTCGACGGGCGAAGAGCCGCTGGTCGGAGTCTAATCGTGCGCGGGTAGTGCGCTTGTTGAGGGAGGGAAAGATGACGGAGGCAGGGTTGGCGGTGTTGCCGGAGGATTTGCTTATCTGAAGCAAGCACTCCACAGCGGTGAACCTTTTCAAAATCGCTGTAGGGGAATTTATATCTCCCTTTGTTATCTTCATCTTCTCCTGTGAAAAAGTCATCCCCCAAAAATATTTGTTACCTTCGTCATTTATACAGATTATCGCATCAAAGAGACCTGTGTACTTTTAGGCATAAAATGTCCTGAGAGTTCTTTTGATAATTATTTTCTCTGAGAACAACGATAACAACGTTTCCTCCCAGAGAAATTTGGTACCGTCAGTATCATATTCTTTAGAAGCCCCAACAACGGCGAAGAAACGAAAAGACTCTGGGTGGAGGTAGTCACGTGGATGAGGCGAGCGAGGCTCCCAGAATGATAGCAGCCGATGTGCCCGATCGGGGGCGGATGTATTACCTCGTTGATAGCGAGTACGATTTCATCCCTGACGCCAAAGGGTTCTTGGACTGGAAAGCGGCGACGAACCGCGCTCCGGCCACCATGAAGGCCTACTGTTCCCGGCTGTTGTGGTATTACCGCTTTCTCTGGCAGCGCGACCTGAGTGTGCTCGAAGCAACCCCGGCAGATCTCACCGAATTTGTGATCTGGCTCTGTAACCCCTACCGTGATGTTGCTGCTGTCTCCACTATTCACCAACCCAGTCCTTTGACTGCGTCGAGTGTGAATCTCATTCTCCAGGTTGTCGGGGCTTTCTACCACTTCCTCGTGCGGCGCGGCAAGCTCTCAGAATCCCCCATCCGCTATGTGGACGTTCCCAGAGGCAAATGGCTGACCGAGCGTGATCTGCTGGCGCACACACGCCGAGGGCGAGCTGTCGTCCAACGCATGGAGTTGAAGCTCAAAGAGCCTGACCGGCTCCCTCCTACCGTGTCAGAGCAGGATTTCCAGACCTTCATCGACAGCATTCATCTTGGGAAAGACCCGAACAGCGATCCTACAGGCTTCCGTGACCGCCTATTGTGCCTCATGCTTAAAGAGGGGGGCTTCCGCATTGGAGAGCTGCTCGGCATGAGAATGGACGACCTCGAATTTGGAAAACAGGGGGTCCACGTCCGCTTTCGCCCAGACAATGAGAACGGAGCCCGGGCCAAGGCCGGATATGACAATGATCGCTTTGTCCATTTGCCCACCGACGTGCTGGGCCTGCTCGATGTCTACATCACCGAAGTCTGGATCGAGGCCTCCCCCTATACGGATTACCTCTGGATCGTGCTCAACAAGCGCGCGAAGAGTCGCGAAGGACAGTCAACCTATGGGACTGCGCTCACCATCGCCGCAGTGGAGAAGGTCTTCCAGCACTACTCGAAGAAATCGGGAGTGATCCTTCATCCTCATGTTTTGAGGCACACGCACGCGACGGCCCTCGTCCGTTCCTACCTGCAAGATGGTGAACCAGTAGACTGGAAGTTTGTCCAGGAACGGCTAGGGCATGCCAGTGTCGTGACAACGATGCAAACCTATACCCATTTGACCAATGAAGATCGCAAACAGGCCTACGATCGCTATCAGAAGAAGAGGAGAGCAAAGCATGTACAACAGTGCACAGGCGCAGGACCATGAAGAGCGCATTTCTTTCTTGCCAACTGAGCGACTCATTGCCGAGGGGCCGTGGACGCTCCCTCAACAACGATTGCTTGAAGTCCTTCAACACGGGGAGCATCGGTATGCATCAGTAGCTAAGATTTGCCGATTAGCTGGATATTCTGGAAATACTCTCTGGTATCAGGCTATGAAAGATGGCCGCTTTGTGGCAGCAATCCGAGTTCTTGGGGTCAAACGCTCCCCTGACGATTTGCCGCGATGGCAACAGCGGTTACTTGAGGTTGCCCAGCATCCAGAGAATCGAAACAAATCTGGAGCAGAGCTTTGTCGATTAGCAGGATACAAAGATCATTGTCCCTGGCAAAGGGCCATTAAGGACGAGCGTTTTGTAGCAGAACTGGAAGCGCTTGGTGTGACCATTAGAAGGCATCATCTCCCCTCGCATCTTGAGGTAGAACCTGCTACGAACATCGAGGAAGAGCTGGCAAAGGACGTGTGGGACATCCGGCGGTTCAAGCATGATTACCCCAAACATGTAGCTCCGACTACCTACGAGGTGGACTTCTCCTGGATTGTCAATCCTGTACTGCGGGAGCAGGTCAAACGCTACTTTCGGCTGCGACTCACGCGATGGAAAGCCGGAACCTTCAAGAGAGCCTTGTATCACTTGAAGTCAGTGCTGGTGTTGCTTCCATCCGACATCCATGTCGGGACCGTACAGAGATGTCATGTGGAAGCTTTGCTTCCCACAATGAGTCAGTTGAGCCTCATTCAGCTCAGCAGAGGACTCCGTGAGGCAAAGACGATGTTCGAGTACATGACAACCTCTCCTGCATGGACCGGACCTCGACCTCCTCGCTTTCTCATCTGGGAAGAAGATATCCCTCCTCGACCAGAAGCACTTCCCCGCCCCATTCCTCCTGACGTCCTTGATCAGTTTGATCCACTGTTAGAGCAGGCAGAGAAAGCTATGCAACAAGATCAGGAGCCCTGCATTCTTGCATCGATCTACTGGGACGCTTTGCTCATCTTGCGCCACACCGGCATGCGTTTTGAAGACTTGGCTCATCTCAAAGCCCCTGATGAACATGGCAGAAATGGATGCCTCGACCAAGACCCGGACAGCTACTGGTGGATTCGGATTGAACATACAAACACGAAAATGGGGCGCGAGCACCGTATTCCAACACGGGAAGCCGATGGCGTGATAGATGCCATTCGTCGCCAGCGTGAGCGGGTCAAACATCTCCCAGATCACTTTGAAGCGCATTACCTGTTTCGTACAGAAAAAGGAATCCTCGCGCGTGGGCAGATCCAGCTCGCCCTCAAAAAACTGGCTCCCCACCTCAAACACGAAGAGCAACCGTACCTGGTGACGGCTCACCAATTTCGGCATACCATCGCGACGGACATGGTCGAGCAAGGGATCGACATTTACACGGTCAAAGAGTTTCTCGGGCACAAAAGTCTTTCCATGACGGAGAAGTACGTCAAGGTCTATCTCTCGAGTCTCAAGGCCAAGTACGATGCCTATCGAGTCAAGAAGCAACAAACCTCTGCTGCTGAAATGATGGCCTCTCAGGTTCAAGTGGCTCAGCTAGAAGGTGAGGCCGACGGAGGATGGGTCGAGAACAAAGTAGGCAAGCTGTATGTTTCGCCTCTCCCTGATGGTATTGGCAACTGTGTGCATCTGCCTATGCACGATGGGTGTCCTGACTCGCCCCACTGTCCCACCTGTCCGAAGTTGCATGCGAACAAACGACATTTGCCGGTGTGGGAGAACAAAGCCAGGAATCTCCTCATCACCGTGGAAGCACTGCGAGCCAATCCTGCCTACGCCCGAGCTAGGCAGAAGCATGAGCAGGAGCTGACCCATGCTGAAAAGGTCATCAAGACCATCAAAGAGGAGGGCTTCTGGGATGGACGACTCCACAACCATTAGATGCACACGCACCGAACAGTGTCGGCGCAATGCCCAGGCCAAATCTGAGCAGAAACGTCGGGCCACCTTTGAAGCCCTTACGCTGCTTCAGCAGGAAGGCCGTTCGGTGACAAAAGCAGCGGTAGCCTTGAGGGCTGGTGTCTCTGTCGTGTTTCTGCGCAATCACCCAGACCTACTTCAGGCCATTGAGGAAGCGGAGCACCGCTCTCGGCTCGCTCCAGCCGAAAGACCATCCGACAAAGCGAAGGACCAGGTGATTGCTGCCTTACGTCGGCGTCTTGATGAGCTGAAGCAAACCATGGCAGCTAAAGACATGGAGCTACGACAAAAGCAGGGCGAAATTGATCGCCTGTATGGAAAACTCGCGGCTGGCAGCCCACTCACAGATGCGGAGCTGCGCCAGCAGTTACAAAGTGCCCTGATGCGGTTAGCGTTGACCGAAGATCAACAGTGAGAATGAACAACGTTCTTTCTCTCTGAAAGAACGTTCGTTGCTCATCTCATGCGCCTTCAACGTTCTTCTCTCCAAAGAACGAGGTGGACCGGATATGCCTCATAATTCCTAAGCAGGTGATTAGACATATGCCGAACACCACAAAACAACCCGTGAATGAAACGGCCGAGGAGACCTCCGGGAAATTAGTGGACCGCTTGGTTGATCAACCAACGACAGATGATCTCTTAGGCTTTGAAGATTTTGCTATCTCTGTCGCAAAAAACATCAACTCTGTCGCAGAAAACATCAACAATAAGAACACGAAAATAACGATGGGTATATATGGCGAATGGGGAAGCGGTAAAACTAGCTTTTTGCAGATGATAGAAAAGCATCTCGAAAAAGATATCAAGCCTATCTGGTTTAAGGCCTGGGAATATGACGAAGAAGATCACCTCTGGGTGGCATTACTAAAGACAATTCTTGATCAGACCAAGCAGAGGGCAGACTGGTATCCAAAAGTTCGGGTTGGGCTAAGCCATCTACTGGCTAATTCCAGATTACGTGCTGCAGTTATCAAGGTAGGATCTATACTCCTCAGGTTCGCTTTGTTTTTTATCGGTATCGTTATACTCCTTGGTTTGAATAGTGGGCAAATTGTAGATTTTCTAAAGACAAATAATTCAGTACTACCTACAAGTTTTCAGTCTTTCATCGTCAAAATCCTTGGGTTCGCAGCCGCATTCCCGTTTTTAAGTAGTTTGTTCGGCTTTGTTAAAGAGAGTCTTAACGTCAAGGTTACAAAAACTGGAGACACACCAGGTTATCGGAATCCCGCTTTTTTGGATGAGTTCAAGACATTTCGGGAAAACATCAATCAACTTAAGCCAAGAAAACCACTTGTCGTTATCATCGATGACTTAGATAGATGCTCGCCGGAGAAAACCATACAAGTGCTAGAAGTAATCGTAGCTTTTCAGGATAGCAAGGATTTTGTATTTTTATTAGCTCTAGATAGAAAAATGATAGAAGTATCTATTGCTGCCAAGTATAAGGAGATGATGACTCTAGATAATGATCAAAATGGACTTCTTCGCAAAAGGATTTTATTTTATGAATGCTACATGGAAAAGATATTCCAACAGTCTATTTTTCTGCCATTACTATCTAAGTTTAAAATTGAGAATTTTGTGACAAATTTGAGTTGTGATGGGGATATCAAGCAATGCGCAAGTATTTTCGCTGCCGGAATACCACCTAATCCACGTAAGATCAAGTGTATCCTGAGGGCTTTCCTGTTTATACGTGATGTTGTAAAAGGTGATGAGGAGATTAAACCTTCTCTTTTAGCGAAGCTCATAGTAATCAAATATCAATTCCCTGATGTGTTTGAAGCAATTGCCGAAAGGCCTTCTCTGCTAGAAGAATTGGAAAAATACTTCCGCAACAAACAGGCTGGAGATGAGCCCTTAAGCAAGCAAGTAGAACAATACGTTGCTGATTATCCAGAACTTGGCCGGATGCTCATTGAAGGCGATGATACCTTTATTGAAGCCAAACTTTGCCGTTACATTGCGTTGACTTGCGCTGCGGGATAGTATTCACTCAAATGGTAGGCCGATTTGTACTTTCTGTGCTGCTGTTGCCTCATGGCTGACATTGGAGCTAAGCCATGCGTACGACTAGAACCATAAACTTTGACGAATCACAGCCGCGATTACGCCGAAACGGCTGGCTCTACTGAAATGAGCTTGATGCTGTTTGGGGGTTCACTGTTGATTCTGTGAAAGTTGCCACTGCTGGTAGCAATACTGGTACTGCTGCTGGTACATGGGTTAGTGGGTGTGGTGATGTTTAGGATAAGCCAGAAGTATATGGATATGCTCCTGCGTGCAGGGTAACAGGTGAGGACAAACAGCATGCCCACAGGCCGAACTGCGCTGTAGTTCGGCCTGTGGGCATGCTGTTTGTCCTAAAATAGTGACATTTGCTGTGGTGGCTCTTCTTTTTTGGCTGGGGCAGAGGGAACAGCGGGTTTGGTGCTGGCTTCGGTGGCCTGACGTTCGGCCTCGGCGAGGACGAGGGGAATTTTTTTGAAGTCTTCGCGGAGCATGATTTTGTAGCTTTCGGTACGCAGGGCAGCAGCCGGATGGAACATGGGTATGCAAATATAGCCGTCTTTTTTACGGGCGCGACCATGGATGGCAGAAATTTTTTCGCCAGCGAAGAATTTGGACATAGAGATGCGCCCTAAGGTGACGATGACCAGGGGTTGAATGGCCGCGATCTGCCTATCAAGGTAGTCGTTGCAGGCCGTGATTTCTGGCGGGAGTGGGTCACGATTTTCGGGGGGACGACATTTGACGACATTGGTAATGAAGACGTCTTCACGTTTGAGGCCAATGCCTTGGAGGAGTTCTGCCAGGAGTTGTCCAGAGGGGCCGACAAATGGGCGTCCCTGTTTGTCTTCGTAGAAGCCGGGACCTTCGCCGATGAAGAGGAGTTTGGCGCGTGGATTGCCTTCACCGGGAACAGCATGGGTGCGGCCTTTACAGAGGTCACATTTTGTGCAGGTGGAGACCTCGGCGGCTATTTCTTTAAGTGTCTCCTCTGAGGACATGGTTTTTCTACCTCTTTCTAGAAAATATAGAGTTTAGGGCGGGTTTTCGGAATATGCGGAGTATCGCGTAAGGGCCTTAGGTAGTGCCTGTTGTATCCTGATAGCCGCGAAGGTGAGGGATGTTAACCCCGCACCTCCCACGGGCGGCCACGAGGGCCCCCACCACCCATCTCCACCACCCCCGCCCCTACGCGATACTCCACATTTGGAGTCCCTGTTTGCTTACCAGCGGCGGTCGGGTGGGCGGTTGCCGAAGCCAGTGTCACGACGTGGGCCACGATTGGGGCCGCTAGGGCCGCCACCAGTGCCGGGTCCCATAGGACGGCGTTGACCGAAGTTACCACCACGGTCGTTGCCATAGCCGCTGGAGCGATTGCCACTGCCATAGCCCCCACGGTCGCGATTACCACCGTAGCCGCCCCGGTCGTTACCGTAGCTGCCAGGGCCACGACTGGGTGCTATGTTGTCGCGGTCGCGACCGCCGCTAAAGCCGCCGGAGCGTCCAGGGCCACCACGGCTGGGGCCGCGACTGGGTCCACGATCGCTATCCATTTCGGCCTGACTGGGCAATTCACCACTGAGAGCGGCACGCCGTGAAAGATTAATGCGTCCCTGGGGATCGACTTCGATGACCATGACAGTGATCTCGTCGCCAACGGAGACAACGTCTTCGGGTCGACTGACCTGATAGTCAGCCAATTGTGAGGTGCGCACAAGGCCCTCTTTGCCGGGGAGAATTTCGACGAAGCAACCGAAATCGACCAGGCGACGAACGGTACCGGTGTAGATGCGTCCAACCTCGACCTCTTCGGTGAGAGCGCGTACAGCATCCATGGCAAGCTGCATTGCATCGCCGGAGTTGGCCGAGATGTTGACGGTACCATCGTCATCGATGTCGAGCTTGGCACCGCTCTCTTCCTGAATCTTGCGGATAGTTTTGCCACCTGGACCGATGACGGCACCGATCTTGTCGGGATTGATCTTGATGGACTGGATACGTGGAGCATAGTCGGACAACTCTTCGCGGGGAGCGTCGATAGTGTCGAGCATTTTTTCCATGATGAACATACGACCTTCACGGGCCTGCTCCAGGGCTTTGGCCATGATTTCGTAGGTGATGCCCTTGACCTTAATGTCCATTTGTAGAGCGGTGACCCCATCGGCGGTACCGGCTACTTTGAAGTCCATGTCACCGAGGGCATCTTCGATGCCCTGGATGTCGCTAAGGACGGCCCATTTGCCTAGACGCTCGCCTTCGCCGGTGATAAGGCCCATGGCGACACCAGCCACGGGGGCATGAATGGGAACGCCTGCATCCATAAGGGCCAGGGTCGTACCGCAGACGGAGCCCATCGAGGTGGAGCCATTGGACGAAAGAACGTCGGAGACAGCACGGATAGTGTAAGGAAACTCTTCGGCTGAGGGAATGACGGCGGCGACGGCTCGTTCGGCCAGGGCACCGTGTCCGATCTCGCGGCGACCGGGGCCACGCAAAGGCTTACTTTCGCCAGTAGAGAAGGGTGGGAAGTTATAGTGGTGCATAAAGCGTTTGCTCTCGCTAGAGCCTAGGCCATCGAGAACCTGCTCTTCACCAGGAGAACCCAGGGTAACGACGCTGAGAACCTGTGTCTGCCCACGAGTAAAGATGGCTGAACCATGTGTGCGTGGCAGCAAGCCAACTTCACAAGCAATGGGACGGATGGTTTTGAGATCGCGTCCGTCGGGACGGATGCCCTTATCGAGAATGTTGTTACGAACGTAAGCTTTTAGCTCTTTTTCGTAAAAGGTCATGATATCTTTGAGGCGATCAGGATACTCAGTACCCATGGTATTGATCAGCTCTTCCTGTACCTTGCTCAGGGCGGCGGAACGCTCGGTTTTATTAGGATGGTTGACGGCGGCATCAAAACGTGGACGAGCAAACTCAGCCACCCTGCTCTGCAAAGCAGCGTCAACGGGGGAAGGAATGAAGGGTCGCTTGGCTCTGTTAACCGCTTGGGTCAGCTTTTCCTGCATTTTGATGATGTCTTGCAGGGCATCCTGGCCGAAGCGCACAGCTTCGAGCATTAGGTTTTCAGGTAGCTCTTTGGCACCAGCTTCGACCATCATGACCGCATCGGCGGTGCCGGCGATAGCAAGGTCGAGACGGCTGTGTTCCATTTGCGACTCAAAGGGGTTAACGACGAGCTGACCGTCAATGTAGCCAACGCGCACGGCACCTGCAGGACCAGAGAAAGGAATATCCGAGATGCTCAGTGCTGCTGATGCACCCACAATACCAAGGATATCGGGGTCATTTTCCTGATCAACAGAGAGGACGGTGATCACAATCTGCACATCGTTGCGGTAGCCTTTGGGGAAAAGAGGACGAATTGGACGGTCAGCGAGACGACAGGCGAGGATAGCATGTTCTGAGGCGCGACCCTCGCGCTTGATAAAGCCGCCGGGAATTTTACCTGCGGCATACATGCGCTCTTCTACATCAACGGTTAAAGGGAAAAAGTCTATGCCTTCCCGAGGCTCATTGCTACCAACTACGGTTGCCAGGATGACGGTTTCGCCATAGCGCACCAATACTGCGCCACTGGCCTGTTCTGCCACTCGTCCGGTCTCAATGCTCATGACACGGCCACCAATGACAGCTTCTTGACGGTGAATCATAATTCCTCCGACTACTACGTAGGGGTTTACTAAACGTGAGTACTTCCCCATACATGGTTACTGCTTTAAAATTCCCAGGAGTTCCTACCCTTTGCGCACAATTCCCTGGGGTTTCTCAATCTTTTTTCTTCACTTGATGAGTGGTAAGTTCAGGTGGGTGAAAGCCGCGCTCCACCCGTGGGACGCGATAAATCGGGTTCCCTACAATGTCGTGTATCCCATACTAATTTGCGGGATGCTTTCTATCTCTCGTCTGCTTCCGTTCTTTATTTCACTATGGATTCGTATCACAAATCTGTTTCGCAATATTCCTTCAAAACGTTGCACGATGAGTGCAGGGGCAATCTACTGATGGTTGCCCATGGAGAACGTGGAGAGGCGGTCGGTCCTTGGGACAGAAATAGGTATTCCTTTGTCCTGGCGGCACAGGCCAATCTTGCGCCGACCGCGTCCATCAAAAGTACGGAACTAGTGGCGCAAGCCAAGCCTGGCGATAAGGGCGCGGTAGCGCTCTGGACTCTTCTTACTCAGGTAGGCAAGCAGACGTCTGCGCTGCCCAACCAGCATCATAAGGCCACGGCGTGAGTGTAGATCATGCTTATGTACCTTGAGATGTTCTGTGAGTTGGTTGATACGCCGGGTAAGCAGTGAGACCTGTACCTCTGGCGAACCAGTATCGCTTTCATGTATACGGGAATCCGCAATGGTTTCCGTTTTTTCTTCGAGTGTCAATGCCACGCTAGTAATTCACCTGCCTTTCAAGACGTGTGCAAGCATATGGATTTCTTTCTCAGAAGCTATTTGTATGCAAAGATGGGAAAGAAACTACTTGCTGCATTATAACATGAGCAGTGTAGGGGCGCAATCCATTGTGCCCCTACATTGCATAATATTACTTGATGGTAACTTTTGCGCCGACCTCAGCCAATTTGGCGGCGATCTTCTCAGCCTCTTCTTTGGAGACGGCTTCTTTGATAGGTTTGGGAGCCTCGTCGACAACGGCTTTGGCTTCTTTGAGACCTAGACCGGTGAGTTCGCGCACAACTTTGATGACGTTGATCTTGTTGGGGCCAATCTCGGTGAGAATAGCGTCGAATTCGGTCTTCTCTTCAACGGGTGCAACGGCGACGGTTTCAGCGGCGGGTGCTGCTGGCCCGGCTGCGGCAGCAGCTACGGGTGCTGCGCTGACGCCCCAACGCTCCTGAAGGGCTTTCGTCAATTTTACGAGGTCAAGTACGTTCAATTGCTCAATTTCAGCAATAAGGCTGTCTACGGACATTGGTATGTGTTCCTTCCATTGTTTACTTGTTTGATTGCTTCATCCCTCATCTAGCTTTCAGGCCAGATGCTCTTAAAATTACTCTTGAGCAGGTGCGCCGCCTAGCTGGTCGGCGTGTGCTTGTAAGACATAACAGAGATCGCGCAATGGTGCGGTCAATAAACCATAAGTACTGGCAAGCGGGCCTTGAATAGTGCCGACAACCTGTGCTTTGGCATAATTTTTACCGCCGGGCATTTTGGCCATATCTTCAATCTGCTCAGCAGTCAAGGTATGTCCACCAAGGATACCGGATTTAAGTACCGCTACCTTTGAGGTGTGGATGTAGTCGGTCACTGCTTTGGCAGCAACTACTTCGTCGTCGTAGCCTAAAGCAACGGCAGTCTGACCATTGAAGATGCTCTTGTCGAGTGCTGTCATGTTATTACGCTCACTAGCAATGCGTAAGAGCGTGTTTTTAGCGATCTGGAACTCTAACTTTGCGGCACGCATTTTACCGCGGAGTTCGTTCATGTCTTTGACAGTGAGTCCCTGGGTTTGTACCAGAATAGCCACGGTAGCGCGGCTCAGCTTCTCAGTCAATTCATCGATTTTCTCTGCCTTGGCCTGTGTTGGCATGAATGCTCCTCCCTCCTTTCCTGGGATTTTAAACTGCCATTTTCGAGATTATGAGCAATAAAAATGGCCTTCGCGAAAGTACCGAAGACCAAGGGTATCTATAAGATAGTGACAGACAGACCTATGAACGCCCTGCTCGGAACGTTAACTGCCTGTTCAATCTAATCCTCGGCAAGCTGACACAGATGTCATTTCGATGCTCTTAGGCATACTTGCTGTCTTCGGCTGAGAATATTCTGTTGATTAAGGTTTCAGAGCCAGGGCTGATGGCACATCCAAGCGAATACCGGGCGACATAGTGGACGAAAGAACGATGCTTTTAACATAGGTACCTTTCGCGCCAGTCGGACGCGCACGGACAACAGCGTCCATGACGGATGTCAAATTGGTCATCAAAGCGTCTTCGCTGAATGACGCCTTCCCTGCTGGAATGTGCAACAGAGCTGTCTTATCGACTCTGAACTCTACACGGCCAGCTTTGACCTCTGCAATAGTTTTGGCGAGGTCGAAGGTAATTGTACCAGCTTTGGGGCTGGGCATCAAGCCACGGGGGCCAAGTTTCTTACCGAGCCTACCGACTTTACCCATGACATCGGGTGTAGCGATGGCGACATCGAAACCGAACCAGTCGCCTTCGATTTGCTTGACGAGGTCATCAAGACCGACAAAGTCAGCACCAGCTGCTTCGGCTTCGTTGGCTTTCTCGCCTTGGGCGAAGACCAGAACTTTGACCTGTTTACCCGTGCCAGCTGGCAACATAGCGACACCGCGTACCATCTGGTCGGCATGACGCGGATCAACGCCTAGCTTCATATGAACTTCGATAGTGGGATCGAATTTGACGTAATTAATCTTTTTGAGGAGTGAAACAGCTTCTTGAGGCTGGTAGAGCCTAGTTGGTTCTACCTGTTTGAGTGCCTCCATGTACTTCTTGCCATGTTTTGGCATTATCTTTTTGCCCTCCTTGTGGCAGGATAACCGCAGTAACTTACGGGCAATCCTTGATGAACTACATTGAATCTTAACTAATGGTGATACCCATGCTGCGTGCTGTGCCTTCGACGGTGCGCTCAGCACTCTCGATATCGAGGACGTTGAGGTCTTTCATCTTGAGTTCAGCAATTTCACGCAATTGAGCGCGGGTAATCGAACCAACTTTACTTTTATTGGGGGTAGCAGAGCCTTTGTCAACGCCTGCCGCCTTCTTTAAGAGGTCCGGTACTGGCGGTGTTTTGGTAATGAATGTGAACGAGCGATCCTCGTAGATAGTGATTTCCGCTGGAATGATCGTGCCGATCTGATCCTGAGTACGGGCATTGTATTCCTTACAGAACGCCATGATGTTGACGCCTTGTGGACCCAATGCGGTACCGATGGGTGGTGCAGGATTGGCCTTGCCAGCTGGTATCTGTAGACGAACTACTGCTTTCACGCGTTTTGCCATGTTGTTTCAAACTCCTCAAAGATGCCTAGTTAAGGGATTAGATTTTCTCAACCTGGAGAAAATCGAGAATTACAGGGGTCTCACGCCCGAAGAATGAGACGAGCACGGTAACTTTGTTGCGGTCCATGTTAATATCGCTGACCGTGCCAATAAATTCAGTGAATGGGCCATCGATGACGCGCACGCTCTGACCTTTGGAGAAGCTAATTTTGGCCTTGGGCTTATCCGTCTCTTTAGTGACCTGCTTAAGGATAGACTTGATCTCGTGCTCTTGCAGGGGAACGGGACGGGTACCAGAACCGACAAAGCTTGTGACACCGGGAGTATTGCGTACAACATACCAGGCTTCATCGCTCATAATCATCTCCACCAGTACGTAGCCGGGGAAGACTTTGCGTTGTACTGTGCGCCGTTGACCTTGTTTAATTTCTACTTCCTCTTCCATAGGGACGATGATGCGGAAGATTTTGTCACGCATATCCATAGAGGCGATACGTGCTTCAAGGTGGCTCTTCACTTTATTTTCGTAACCTGAGTAGGTATGGATGGCATACCATGCCCGTTCACCGCTGCCAGAACTCGAGTTCTGTGCAATGGTGTCACGAGGTGATACGCTTGAGCTTCCTGTCTCAGTATTGGTATTGTCGGTATGCTCAGTAACCACGGTGTTTTCCTTCATGCTTTCTGGGTCATGTGCCTAATGACCAATATGGGTAAGCAGGAAGTAGAGATATTGAAGTCCCAGGTCTACTACCCATAAGACGAGACCAACAGCACCTGATAGGAGGATGACCACGATGGTCATGGTTCGAGCTTCGCTAAAAGAGGGCCACGTCACTTTATGGCGCAATTCATAATATGCGTCAAGGATGAAACGAATATAACGATTAGTACGTAAGCGAATCTGCCAATCAGCTGGGCCTTTGCTCTGGCTTTTGGTTTCACGCCGCACAGGTTTGCTCTCCTGAACTTTGCGCTCTTCGCGCTCAGGTGCTACAGCCTTCGCGGGTTTGTCCTGAGCTTTGCGTTCTTCGCGTTCAGGTGCTACAGCCTTCGCGGGCTTGTCCTGCTCACTGCCATTCTTACGAGCCGATGATACAAGCATCTGGCCCTGGCGAGGTCGGCTACGTGCTGCACCCTGATGAGCGTTTTTCTTCTTGTCGGCCATTTTGTTTGCCACGTTCAACCTTTCCCGATCAGTAGTGACCGTACCCTATTATCTACTTGGTCTCGCGATGGGCTGTATGCACGCGACAGGTAGGACAAAACTTCTTAAATTCTAACCGCTCTGGATTATTTCTTTTATTTTTCGAGGTGGTATAGTTTCTCTGCCTACAGGTATTGCAAGCCAGAGTAACTACTATACGGTTTTCTTTACCTTTATTTGCCATGAATTTCTGCCTTTCGGACGACCGCAAGGGTCGTCCCTACTATATACGAGGTATGATTCCTTGAGCAGTTCATAAGGGTTATCAATAGATTATACCATATGAACAGTCAGGATGACCGATTGTTTAGCCGTTGCCCCAACAATGGGATTGAGTTGTAGGGGCCGCACGCAGTGCCCCAATTCATTGCGCCCACTTCCTTCGGGGTGGCTGCACAACCAGTGGCGTAGGCAGAGGGCGCAATGAATTGCGCTTCTACAACTCTTTCAAAGTTCGGAACGGCGTTGCGAAACTTAGTTCTCGACTTTGGTGCAGATGCCAGCGCCCACGGTGCGACCGCCTTCGCGGATGGCGAAGTGGACGCCCTCTTCCATGGCCACGGGCTGGATGAGTTCCACCGTCATCTCGATGTTATCACCCGGCATGACCATCTCCACCCCTTCGGGCAGCTTGATGGCTCCCGTCACATCGGTGGTGCGCACATAGAACTGCGGTCGATAGCCGTTGAAGAAGGGGGTGTGTCGTCCTCCCTCTTCCTTGGAGAGCACATACACCT
>WNGL01000870.1_pt1 | contig 36434 bp, 37 predicted proteins | sample 5400591 | NCBI WGS metagenome assembly WNGL01 (sample SAMN13153377, study PRJNA577476) | soil metagenome | isolation source: 80 cm soil or saprolite under Garry oak tree replicate 1 | place: USA:California | collected 2016-06-15
TCCGCCCCGTAACGCAGGCTTTCAGATGCGAGCGCAAAGGAGGCGTAGCCGACGACCCGGCTCTTGTCGCCGGCGGTGTCGCCCGAGTTGCGGCAGTCGAGCAACTCAGCCGCGAGTCCCTTGCGCTTGGCCGCGATCAGCATGCCAGCCACCGGCGTCGCCCCGCAGGCCTGCTCGTGGCCGATTCCGGGGTCGAAGCCGAGAATCGCGCGAACGGTGGCGCCGTCGATTCTGCGCGCGCTCTCGTACGAATGGTAATGCGAGAGATCCGAGCTGATCACGATCAGCGTTTCGTTTCCGCCCCACAGGCGCTCCAGCACTTCGGCGACTTTTTCCGGAGCCGCGTCGCCGACCACCAGCGGCACGAGCGAGAATCCACCCAGGACCCGCTGCAGGAACGGCAGCTGCACTTCAAGCGCGTGCTCTTCGGCGTGCGTCGCCGCCGATTCCACGACCTGGGGCAGGCCGCGGATCGAGGCGATCGCCTCTTCGTCCAACGGGATCCGGCCAAGCGGCGTGTCGAATGCGCTCGCCCGCGGCAGCGCGAGTCCGTGCACGGGAACCCGGTGACACGGACCGAGGATCACGACGCGCCTGACGATGCCGCGCGCCGGGCGCAGCCGGTCGTAGGCGCTCGCCGCGACCGGTCCGGAATAGATGAAACCGGCGTGAGGGACGATCACCGCCTTGGGGAATCCCGGCGCGAGAGGCGCCTCCTCGGTCTGGTCGAGATAGGAAGCGACTTCTTCGGCAAGCGTGCGCGCGTCCCCGGGATAGAACAGGCTCGCGACCGCGGGCGGGCGCACCTCGGCGTGACGGAACAAGCTCATGCCCTCAATATAGAGCAAGGGCCTTCCGGACCCAAGCCCCGCGCGTGCGCCTTCAGCGTGGCAGCGGTGCGCGGTGCCGGGCGGCCCAGGGCCCGCGCTGGTCGCGGGCCCGCACCTCGCCCGTCATGGCGTCCCCGGCCACGGTCCCCTCGAACGCCATCAGGCGGCCCTTGTAGAGCAACCCGAAACGGACCTGCGCCCCCCGCACCGCCAAGTCCCTGAGGGTGAGCTCGGCGCCGCCATCGCGCACGAATCCGCCGACGGCGTGGGGTTCCTGGGTGATCTGCAGCATGAGCGGAGCGCCCGCGAGCGCTTTGGGCAAAGTGAGCTCCCACGCGCCCTGCACGCGCGCCGGAACGACGTAGTAATAGAGCCTCGTCCAGGAAGTGCCGCTGATCATCTCCTTTTCGGGGACGTCCATCGAAAGCTCCTTGTCGGGCGGCCAGGGAGCGAGCGGATAATCGTGGGACACGATGCGCGTCCCGGGACGCAGTTCCGCGCGCAACCGCGGCACGAGACGCGTGACGTACCGCGGCAGCAGGTACAGCATCACCACGCTCGCCGACCGGATATCGGCCTGGAACAGGTCACCCTGCACGAACTCGACGCGATCCGCGACGCCCTCGTGTTTCGCACCGATTCTCGCCATTTCGACGAGCTCCGTCTGCAGCTCGACGCCGACTCCGCGCGCGCCGAAGCGCTTGGCCGCCGCGATCACCAGCCTCCCGTCTCCCGAACCGAGGTCGTAGACCACGTCCTCGCCACGGATATCGGCGAGTTTCAACATCTCATCGACGATCACCCACGGCGTGGGTACGTAGGGGCCGGCGACGTTGTCCTTCGCGTCGTCGAGGTCCTGCGCGAGGGCGGGGGCGGCGGCGCACAGCGCGAGCGCGGCTGCAACACTGAGGAAAAACGAATTCATCCTGGTTCCTCCACTCGTTCGAGCAGGCCTTTCAGCGCGAACACCACCGACTGCCGGCGCACGCTGTCGCGGCCGCCGCGGAAACGCCGGGTGACGCTATCCATCGCGCCGCGTTTCCGCGACCACGCGAAACACACCGTGCCGACGGGTTTCGCCTTCGTGCCGCCGGCCGGCCCCGCGACGCCGGTCACGGCGATCGAAACCTGTGCGCGGCTGCGTGCGAGCGCGCCTGCGGCCATTTCCTGGACGGTTTCCCGGCTCACCGCGCCGTGCCGCGAGAGAGTCCGCTCGCGCACGCCGAGCATCTCTTTCTTGGCTTCGTTGGAGTAGGTCACGAAGCCGCGGTCGAACCACCCGGAGCTCCCCGACACGGAAGTCACGGCCTGGGCGATCCAGCCGCCGGTGCAGGACTCGGCCGTGGCGAGCTTCAGATCGCGTTTCTTCAGGCAAGTGCCGATGCGTCCCGCGAGCAGCTTGAGCGCATCGCGGGCCATCAGCCGAGGACTCGTTTCACCACCGCGATGAGGAGCAGGGTGTAGAACGCCGCGACGGTGTCGTCGAACATCACGCCCAGGCCCCCTTTCATCGCACGGTCGATGTGGCGAATCGGCGGCGGCTTGACCACGTCGAAAAAGCGGAACGCGAAGAACGCGAAGGCCCACCAAGCCCAGTTCGACGGCGTCAACAGCAGGATCAGCAGCATCGCGACCACCTCGTCCCAGTTCATTGCGCCGTGATCGGCGATGCCCAGATCGCGCCCGGTACGCGCGCACGCCCAGATCCCGACCCCGAAGAAAACGACGACGACACCGAAGAGGGCGAGCGGCGCAAGCCAGAGGTCGAGCAGGATGAAAAGCGGAAACGCGAGCAGCGTGCCTGCGGTGCCCGGGGCGAGCGGCGCGAGCCCCGTTCCGAAACCGAGCGCGATGAAATGGGCCGGGTGGGCGAGGACGAAACCGGGGGTGGGCCGCGCGATCATGCGAAGTGATCGAAGCCCTTGCGCGGACTGGAAACGAGCTTGCCCCGGGTGTCGCGCAGCCTCGCCACCGGATCGCCCGGGACGGCCGCGCCGATGAGGGCGAGCGGGATTTCGAGGTCCCTTCCCACGGCTTCGATCTGCGCGCGCTCGACCTTCGGCGCGGTGAACAGCAGTTCGTAATCGTCGCCGCCGGCGAGCAGGCAATCGTCGGCGAGCGCCTTGTCCGGGCAGTCGGCGATCGCCCTCGCCCGCGGGAGGCTGTCCCAGAGGAGCTCCGCGCCGACGCGGGACGCTTCCAGCACATGGCCGAGATCGGCGAGCAGGCCGTCGGAGACATCGATCGCGCTGCGCGCAAGGCCGCGCAGCCGCACGCCGAGATCGACGCGCGGCTCGGGCGCGTGCAGCCGGGTGAGGCAGGCTTCGAGCGCCGCGCCTTCCAGCTTCACGCGCCCTTTGAGGTGGGCGAGCGCGAGCGCCGCTTCTCCGGTCGCGCCCGAGAGCCAGATATCGTCCCCTGCGAGCGCCGCGTCGCGCTTGAGCGCGAGCCCGGCCGGCACCTCGCCCATCACGGTGACCGAGATCGCGAGGGGCCCTCTCGTCGTGTCCCCGCCGACGAGCTCGGTTCTCCAGCGGCCAGCGAGACGGAAGAACCCTTGCGCGAATGCGGCGATCCACTTCTCGTCGGCCTCAGGCAGCGCGATCGCGAGCGTAGCCCAGCGCGGGCCGGCGCCCATCGCGGCGAGATCCGAGAGATTGACCGCCAGAGCCTTGTGCCCGAGCTTCCCCGGTTCGGCGTCCGGGAAGAAATGGGTTCCGGCATTCAGCATGTCGGTCGAAACGGCTAGCAGCATTCCGGGGTCGGGCCGGACGAGCGCGCAGTCGTCGCCCACCCCCAGCGCCGCGCTAGTCGCGGCCCGGGTGAAGTATTTGCGGATGAGGTCGAACTCGGAGGCCACGTCTTCAGGCTTTTCTCTCCTGCGGCCGCAGTTCGGAGACGAGCTTGTCGAGCACGCCGTTCACGTACTTGTGGCCGTCGGTGCCTCCGAAGTCCTTGGCGAGCTCGATCGCCTCGTTGATCACCACCTTGTAGGGGATATCGGTCGCGTTTTTCAGCTCGAACGCCGCGAGCAGCAGGATGCCCCGCTCCACCGGCGAGAGCTCCTTCAACTTGCGATCGAGCACGGGCGCGATCAGGCGCTCGAGCGAGGCGGCGTGGGCTATCGTGCCCTGCAGGAGCCGCGCGAAATACTCGGCGTCGGCTTTGCCGAAGCTCTTCGATTCGGCGAGCTGGGACTGCAGGTCCGCAACGTTGTCGCCGGCGAGTTGCCACGCGTACAGGCCCTGAAGCGCGAGCTCGCGCGAACGGCGCCGCGCCGATTTCATTTGTGGCTCTTCGCGATGCTCTTGCCGAGGTTCGCCATTTCCACGGCGGCCTCGGCGCAGTCCCGGCCTTTTTGCGCCGCGCGCGCTTTCGCCTGTTCCTCGGTGTCGGTGGTGAGAATGCCGTTTGCGACCGGGATGCCGCTGTCGAGCTGCACCTGCATGAGCCCCGATGCCGACTCGTTCGCGACGATCTCGAAATGGTGGGTTTCGCCGCGGATCACCGCGCCGAGCGCGATGAGCGCGTCGTACTTTTCAGTGTTGGCGAGTTTCTGCAGGGCGAGCGGCGCTTCGAGCGCGCCCGGCACGCTGACCACGGTGAGGGCGGTCACGCGCAATTCCGCGAGCCGCTTGCGGCAGGCCTCGAGCATCGCGACGCCGATGCGCTCGTTGAAGCGCGAGCGCACGATCCCGACGCGCAGGCCCTCCCCGCCCGAGTCGGGCTCGATTTCCTTCATCAGCCGTCCCGCGCTCTGGCGGCCTTTTCGACGTAGCCCGCGATCTCCAGCTCCCACCCGGCCATGCTCGGCATCTTGCGTGGCGAGGCCATGAGGCGCATCTTGCCGACCCTGAGATCGCGCAGGATCTGTGCGCCGATTCCGTACGTGAGGAAATCCATCTTGGACGGGCCTTCGGGCCGTTCGGGCGACGCGACGCGCTCGATCAGCTGGGACGCGCTCTCGGCGCAGTTGAGCAGCACCATGACGCCTTTGCCCTCGGCGGCGATGCGCTCGAGCGCGTCGGGCACCGACCAGGAGTGCGCCCGCGGGCCGGCCTCGAGCAGGTCGAGCACGGAGAGCGGCGCGTGCACGCGCACCAGCGTCTCCTTGTCGGGCACGATCTCGCCCCGGACGAGCGCAAGCTGGGTCTCTCCGCTGATCTTCTCCAGGTAGGCGACGAGCCGGAACGGCCCGAAGCGCGTCTCGATCACGCGCTCGGTCACGCGCTTGATGAGCGATTCGTTCTGGCTCCGGAAGTGGATGAGATCGGCGATCGAACCGATCTTAAGCCCGTGATGCTTCGAGAACTCGATCAGGTCGGGCAGCCGCGCCATGCTCCCGTCGTCTTTCATGATCTCGCACAGCACCGCCGCCGGATGCAGTCCGGCGAGCTGCGCGAGGTCGCAGCAGGCCTCGGTGTGCCCGGCGCGCACCAGCACCCCGCCTGCCTGCGCGATAAGCGGGAACACGTGGCCCGGCTGGACGATGTCCGCGGGCGTCGCCTTGGAGGAAGCCGCCACCTTGATGGTGTGCGCCCGGTCGGCCGCCGATATTCCCGTGGTCACGCCGGAGGCCGCTTCGATGGACACCGTGAAATTGGTGCCGTGCACCGAGCGGTTGCGCGCCACCATCGGCAGGAGGTTGAGGCGCTCGGCGTGCGCCTCGGTGATCGGCATGCAGACCAACCCGCGGCCGAACTTCGCCATGAAATTTATTTTTTCCGCGGTGACGAACTCCGCGGCGAAGATGAGATCGCCCTCGTTCTCGCGGTCCTCGTCGTCGACGAGCACGGCCATGCGGCCGGATTTCAGCTCGGCGATGATTTCCTGGATCGAGTTGAGGCTCATGGTGTCGTCGGTCCGAGCGCGAATTTTACGCCTATCAAACAAAAAGGGCGCTCTCGCGCCCCTCGCGTTCCGGCGGGCCGTCCGACTACTGCTCGCCGCCCTGGTCATGGCCTTCGATTTTCTCGCGGATGCGCGCGCCCTTGCCAGAGAGCTTGCGCATATAGTAGAGCTTGGCGCGGCGCACGTCGCCTTTCCTCTTCAGCTCGATCGAATCGATCGTCGGGGAAAAGGTCTGGAAGGTGCGCTCGACGCCCTCCCCCGAGGACACTTTGCGCACGGTGAACGAGGAATTGATCCCGCGGTTCTTCTTGGCGATGACCACGCCCTCGTAGGCCTGCACGCGCTTGCGCTCGCCTTCGACGACGCCGACGTTGACGATCACCGTGTCGCCCGGCGAGAACTCGGGGAGCTTCTTCCCCATGCGCTTGATTTCTTCCTCTTCGAGCTTTTGAATGATGTTCATCGCTTCGCTCCTTGGTCCAATTCCTGCCTGAACTCTTCAAGCAGTTTGCGTTCGCCCTCGCTCATCCCGCGCCGCTCGAGCAGCTCGGGTCTCCTGAGCCACGTGCGGCCGAGCGACTGCTTCAGCCGCCAGCGCTCGATCTGCGCATGGTGGCCCGAGAGCAGCACCGGCGGCACCGCCTCGCCCGCGTACGTTTCCGGCCGCGTGTACTGCGGGCAGTCGAGTAGCCCGTTCACGAACGAGTCCTGCGCAGCCGACGCCCCGTCCCCGAGCGCGCCGGGCAATTGCCGCACCACCGCGTCGATCAGGACCATCGCAGCGAGCTCACCGCCCGAGAGAACGTAGTCGCCGATCGACAGCTCCTCGTCCACACTGCGGCGAATCAGGCGCTCGTCCACGCCTTCGTAGCGTCCCGCGAGCAACACCCACCGCGAACCCTCTGCCAGCTCCATCACCTTGCGGTGGTCCATCACCCGCCCTTGAGGCGAGAGATAGATCACTTTCGCCTCGCCTCGCGCCGCGGCCTTGGCCGCGGCGATCGCCTTCTCCAGCGGCTCGCCGAGCATCACCATGCCGGGCCCGCCCCCGTACGGCCGGTCGTCGACCGTGCGGTAATTGTCCGTCGTGAAATCGCGCGGATTCCACAGCGAGAGGCTCCACAGCCCCTCTTCCAGCGCCCGGCGCGTCACGCCCGAGTCCGTGACCGCCGCGAACGCCTCGGGAAACAGCGTCACGCAATCGAAGCGGATCACCAGTCCGCTCCCCAGTCGACTTCGACCGTGCCCGCGGCGAGGTCGACCTTGCGGATCACCTCCGCGATCGCCGGCACGAGGCGCTCCCCGCCTTCGTGCGCGACTCGCATCACATCGTTCGCGCCGGTCGTGATGAATCCCGCCACGCGGCCCAAACGTTCGCCCTGCCCGTTCACCACTTCGAGGCCGACCAGGTCGACCTGGTAGAACTCGTGCTCGGCCGGCCTCGGCAGATCCTCGCGCTTGAGCGCCACCTCGGCTCCGCGGTACGCTGCGGCCTGCTCAGGACTGTTGCATCCTTCGAAGTGCGCCACCAAGTAGGCGCTGTGCGCACGGCACTCCGCCACTGCGACCTCGCTGAGCTTCCCCGGCTTGCCGACCCACCACGCGGAGTACTTGCAGAGGTTGCCGCTTCCTGCGCCGAAGGGCTCGATCTTCAGAGCGCCCTTCACGCCCCAGGGCGCCATCACGCGCCCCATCACCACCCACCGGGTTGGCCCGCTCGTCGCCAACCCGCCTCGCAAGCCTGAGCTACTTGGCCGCGGCTTCAGCCGGCGCCTTGTAGCCCTTGAGAAGTCGGGCCACAGTCGGGCTCAACTGCGCGCCCTTGCCGCGCCAGTACGTCAGGCGGTCGGTCGCGAAACGCAGCGACTCGCGGCCCTCGGGCGCTTTCGGATCGTAGAACCCGACGCGCTCGATGAAGAGCTTGCCTGCAGCGCGGCGCGAATCGGCCACCACCACGTTGAAAAAGGGCCGTTTCTTGGCGCCGCCGCGCGAAAGACGAATTACAACCATGACGAATTGACCGGAGCCGAAAAGGGCGTGATTCTACGCGAGCTTGGCACTGATTGGCAAGGAAACTCGGGCTTCGCCGAGCGATGGAGAAGAGCAAACAAAAACCCCGCGAGAGGCATGACCCCGCGCGGGGTTGGTAAGAAAGCCGTCGCTGCCAATCAGCAGTGACGACCGATTGGAGCTAGTGACTGAAGAACACCGCGATCCCGCCGTTGGGGAACCCGACACCCCCTGCCGTGGCGGAAGGTCCGTTGGTGAACGGCGAGAAGACCAAACCGCCACCCGTCGCCATGGAGTGCGAGTTGTTGCCGCTCGGAACCTTCCCCGAGAGCGTGCGGGAGGCGCCGTTGACGATGGTAACCTTCGGGGTCAAGGGACACGCAGCGCTTCCGCCACCACAGGAGTTCCCGCTCGCCGTCATGCGGCTGGTTCCGAGGAACCAGTTGCCCGATACCGCGTCATACGTGATCTGGTCTCCGCCGCCGGCCCCGGCCACCGTTGCCGCGACGGCTCCGGTAGTCTTGTCGAGGATCAGGAAATTCAACGAGCGGCCTATCGTTCCCGTCCTGCACATTGCCCCGATATCGGTCCCTGGTCCCAAGGCGATCCCGGTTGGATCACATTCGCCGGTCGCCCCGACGTCGGTAAGCGGATACTGGGAAATGCCTGCGAGCGTGGTGTACTGGACGTTGCCCCCCCCGGTTAGCGGAGTGAGAGACGTTACCGGAATCCCATCCATTTCGCCGCGCGAAGCCGGCGAACCGGGAACGGCGTTGTTGCCGTCGTTGTTGACGAATAGCTTGCCGGTCCCCCCTGGGCCCGTATCGAACACGCAAGCTTCGAGGCCACCCGAGGCCGTGCCTGCCGGGTTGTCCATGATGAGTCTGGCCTTGACGGTGGGTGCTGTGGGCGGGTTGGCCTCCGCATTCGTCGTGTCCAGGATCGTCATGAACGGGTTGTTGTCGCCCGGGGTGGAAATCGCATAGAGGTGATTGACCGGATCGAAACAGCCTTCATCCGCGCGCAGCCCCGTCGGGGTAGACGCGATGGGGATATTCGCGATGACCGCGCCCGTGGTCTTGTTGAGAACCAGTAGCTTGTTCACGTCGCCGACGAAAAGGGTATTTCCCACGATATCAATGCCGTCCGGACCGGATTGATCGTTGTTGACGGTAAAGGACGGAAAGATGCCTGCGGCCGTATTGGTGCAAGTCGGTATCGCTACGTTCTGCGCCACCACTCCACCGGGCGAAACGGTCATCTGCCCGGCGCAGCCGGTGAGACCCGCCGGCTTGAACTGGTTGACCACCAGGCCGTTGTTGACGTCGAGCCAGTCGATCGCCTTGTTGGTCCGATCCGTTACGTAGTACTTGCCGGTCGCCGAATCGTAGACGCCGAGGTCAAACGAATAGGTGACTGCACTGCTTATTCCGGGCACGCTGAGGATATTGGAAAGCATACCTGGGCTGGTGCCTGGATTCGAGTTCGAACCGCAGCCCGAGAGCAAGACCAATCCCGACACTGCCGTACCGCAAACTAGATCACGTATTTGTTTTCGTTGCATTTGCTCCTCCATTTTTTTTGCAAGTTTTGATTCACCGCTAGCAAGTTTTAATTCACCAATCTCCGCCGGTCCCCTAACCGCGATTGGCGCAGCGAACGGTCACTCTAGACACCGTTTGCTGACAATTCTATGACATTTCCTGAAATGAATGTAAGTAAACTCTTTACTGCAGCGCAACAAGAGCGAGGGGCTCTCCAAGCTCGTCGAAACGGAACGGCAAGCTACCATGCCTTGCGGCTACCTCATCCGCGGCATGAACCCCTTCATTCCCCGCATCATCTTCGCAAGACCACCGTTCTGCATTCTCTTCATCATCTCGCGCATCTGCTCGAACTGGTTGAGCAGGCGATTGACTTCCTGCACCGGGACACCCGCTCCAGCGGCGATGCGGCGCTTGCGCGAGGCCTTGATGATCTCGGGCCGGACGCGCTCGGCGGGAGTCATGGAGTTGATGATGCCCTCGACGCGGCGCAGCTGCTTTTCGTCCATCTGCGAGGACTGCAGGCTTTGAGCGAATTGCGCGGGCAATTTGTCGATCATGGAGGAGATCCCGCCCATCCTGCGCATCTGGCCGATCTGCTGCTTGAAGTCCTCCAGATCGAAGCCCTTGCCCTTCTTCACCTTCTCGGCGAGTTTTTTCGCCTCGTCGACGTCGACCGTCTTTCTCGCCTCTTCGACGAGCGAGAGCACGTCGCCCATGCCGAGGATGCGCGAGGCCATGCGCTCGGGGTGAAAAAGCTCCAGGCCGTCCGGCTTCTCGCTCACGCCCGCGAACTTGATCGGCTTCCCCGTGACCTGCCGCACCGACAGTGCCGCGCCGCCGCGCGCGTCGCCGTCGAGCTTGGTGAGCACGATCCCGGTGAGCGGCAGCGCGTCGCCGAAAGCCTTCGCGACCCTGACCGAGTCCTGGCCCTGCATCGAATCGACGACGAAGAGGGTCTCGACGGGCTTCAAGGCAGCGTGCAGATCGGTGATTTCCCGCATCATGGTCACGTCGATTGTCAGGCGTCCCGCCGTGTCGACGAGCAGCACATCGTGGTAGTGCTTCCTCGCGTGATCGAGAGCGGCGAGCGCGATGGCCAGCGGCTTCTGCCCGGCGTCCGAAGGAAAGAAATCGACACCGATCTGCGCTGCGAGCGTCTCTAGCTGCTCGATCGCCGCGGGCCGGTAGACGTCGCAGGAGACGAGCAGCGGCTTTTTCCTTTGTTCCGTCATGAGCATTTTCGCCAGTTTCGCGGCGGTGGTCGTCTTTCCCGAGCCCTGCAGACCCGCCAGCAGAACGACCACGGGCGGCGTCATCGCGAGATCGAGCGCGGCGCCTTCTCCGCCCATGAGCGCGGTCAGCTCGCGGTGCACCACGCCCACCAGGGCTTGGCCCGGGGTGAGGCTGCCGGCGACGTCAGTTCCCAGCGCCGCCTCGCGCACGCGCTCGACGAAGGTTTTCACCACGGGAAGCGCCACGTCCGCTTCGAGGAGCGCCACGCGCACTTCGCGCAGCGCTCCCTGGATGTTCGCCTCGGTGAGGCGCGCCTCGCCGCGGATCGCCTTCGCGATCCGGGACAGGCGCTCGGTGAGGTTCTCAAGCACGGGAGGACGTGGCGTCGGTGTAAACTGCGCCGATGCCGGCGATTCTACTCTACGCTGCCGCGTCCCTCCTCTACGCGATCCTCGCTTTTCACTTCTGGCGCACGCGCTGGCGCGGCGCGAGCGCGCCGCGCCTCGCGCCTTTGGAGCAGGCGGCGATCCTCGCGCCGTTCGCGCTGCATACCTGGCTCGTCTACGACATGCTGTGGGTCCAGTCCGAGCTGCACTTCGGTTTCGGGCAGGCGCTCTCGGTGATGCTGTGGCTCGCGGTGCTGATCTACTGGATCGAGAGCCGCTTCCTCGAGCTCGAGGGCATGCAGGCGCCGATCCTCGCGCTCGCCGCCGTGTGCGCGCCGCTGCCGGCGCTCTTCCCGGGGCTTGCGGGTGCGCCGTATACGCATTCGACCGAATTCCGGCTGCACCTCGCGCTCGCGATGGTCGCCTACGGCATGTTCACGATTGCGGCGCTGCACGCGCTTCTGATGACCCTGATGGAGCGGCGGCTGCACGGCGGAGCGCCGGTCGGGCCGCTCGCCGCGCTGCCGCCCCTGCTGACGATGGAAAGGCTGCTGTTCCAGATCATCCTCGCGGGATTCGTGTTCCTCACGCTCACGCTCGCCACCGGAATCGCGTTTTCGGAGACGCTCTTCGGCCGGGCGATGAAATTCGACCATAAGACGGTGTTCGCCGTCGCTTCCTGGCTTATTTTCGCGGCGTTGCTCGCCGGGCGCTATCTCTATGGCTGGCGGGGACGGGTCGCGCTGCGCTGGACGCTCCTCGGCTTTGTCGCGCTGCTGCTCGCCTATGTCGGCAGCCGTTTCGTGCTCGAGGTGATCCTGCGGCGCGGTCTCGTCTAAGCTATACTCCGCTCCCTTTCTGTCCCTGGGCGCCCGCTTTGGACGACATTCGGTTGGCGGTGCAGTTTGTCGCGCTCGCCGTCCTGCTCGTAATCTCAGGTCTTTTCTCCATCGCCGAAACCAGCATGATGGCGGTCAACCGCTATCGGCTGAAGGCGCTCGTGCGCATGGGGAACCGGGGCGCCCAGTACGCCGCCGAGCTGCTCGCGAAGACCGACAAGCTCCTCGGGGTCATCCTGCTCGGCAACAATCTGGTGAACGCCGCAGCCGCGTCGCTCGTCACCGTCATCGGCATCGAGCTCTTCGGGGACGACAAGTACGTGATGATGGCCGCCACCCTGGTGATCACCTTCCTGATCCTCGTCTTCTCCGAGGTCACGCCCAAAGTCATCGGCGCGGCCTACGCGGAACGCATCGCGCCCCTCGCGAGCTATGTGCTCAAGCCGCTGCTCAGGATTCTCTACCCGGTCGTCTGGTTTGTGAACCTGTTCGTCGCGCCGTTGCTCTACCTGTTCCGCGTGCACTCGAAGAGCGGCGCCCATTCGCAGCGGATGACGATGGAGGAGCTGCGCCTGCTCGTGCTGGAATCCGGGCAGTTCATGCCGAAGAAGCACCAGAGCATCCTCGTCAACTTGTTCGACCTCGAAGCGATCACCATCGAGGACGTGATGACGCCCCGCGCGCAGATCGAGGCGATCGACCTGGAGGCGTCGACCGAGACCATCCTCGCGCAGCTCACCACCGCGTACCACACGCGGCTCCCCGCCTACCGGGGCGAGCTCGGCAACCTCGCGGGCATCCTGCATCTGCGCAAGGTGATGCACCTGGTGCGCGCGGAAGAGTTCGACCGGAAGGCGCTCGCCGGGCTCCTGGCGGAGCCCTATTTCGTTCCGGCCGGCACGCCCGCGTTCGCGCAGCTCCAGTATTTCCAGGAGAACCACCAGCGCATCGCGCTCGTGGTGGACGAGTACGGGGAGCTGCAGGGGCTGGTGACCCTCGAGGACATCATCGAGGAGATCATCGGCGAGTTCACCACCACCGCGCCGGTGAAATCGGAAACTTATTTCTGGGACAAGGACGGCAGCGCCCTGGTGGAGGGCTCGAGCGTGCTGCGCGAGCTGAACCGCAAGCTCGGGCTTGCGCTGCCCCTCGACGGGCCGAAGACCCTGAACGGTCTCATCCTGGAACACCTGCGGGACATTCCCGCGGCAGGGGTCGCGCTCAAGATCGCCGACGTGCCGATGGAGATCGTGCAGACCCAGGACCGGGTTATCAAGACCGTGCGGCTTTTCCGCCCGCGCGTATCCGACCTCGCGCAAGCCGCCTGAAGAGCTCTGCGGGGTGCGCGGCGCAGGAAGTATTTCACGGTCTGCGCACCGCCTATTTACGTCTTGTCTTCAACGCATTGCGGAAAGTACCTGAGACTTTACAAAGAGCCTCTGCCCATGCATCATCGCGGGACCGTCCGCGAGCGTCCCGGTTTCGCCGGAGGAAGTCGCAGGCTCTGCACCGGCGAATGAAGCAGGAGAAACCGCCATGGCAACCGCAGCAGCAGTCGCCAAAGTCAAGGAAGTCACCTACCTTTGGGAAGGCAGGGACAAGTCCGGCAAGATCGTCAAAGGACAGATGCGCGCGGGCGGCGAAGCCCTGGTCAACGTCACGCTGCGCCGCCAAGGCATCATCGTCACCAAGGTCCACAAGCAGCGCCTCGGGCGGGGCGGCAAAGTCAGCGAGAAGGACGTGAGCCTGTTTACCCGCCAGATGGCGACGATGATGAAAGCCGGCGTGCCGCTCCTTCAGTCTTTCGACATCGTCGGCAAAGGCCACGCCAACCCGGCGGTGGCGAGATTGCTGATGGGGATCAAGACCGACGTGGAGACTGGGTCCTCGCTCGCTTCGGCGTTCCGGAAGTACCCGCTCCACTTCGACGCCCTGTACTGCAACCTGGTTGCGGCCGGCGAGCAGGCCGGGATTCTCGAAACTCTCCTGGAACGCCTGGCGACCTACAAAGAAAAAATCCTCGGCATCAAATCGAAGATCAAGTCGGCCCTGTTCTATCCGATCGCGATCATCGTGGTTGCCTTCATCATCACCGCGGTCATCATGATTTTCGTGATCCCGGCGTTCAAGGAGGTGTTCACGAGCTTCGGCGCCGATCTCCCCGCCCCGACCCTGTTCGTCATGGGGCTCTCGAACTTTTTCGTCAACTACTGGTACATCATCTTTCCCGCCGTCATCGGAGGCGTATGGGGGTTTTTCGAGTTGTGGCGGCGCTCCATTCCGGTCCAGGTGTACATGGACCGGTTGATGCTCAAGGTGCCGGTTTTCGGCGACCTGATCAAGAAATCCACCATTGCACGCTGGACCCGGACGCTCTCCATCATGTTCGCGGCCGGCGTGCCTCTGGTCGAGGCGCTCGAGTCGGTCGGCGGCGCTTCGGGAAATTACGTCTACGCAGTGGCCACCAAGGAAATCCAGAGGAAAGTGAGCACCGGAACGAGCCTGACGGCCTCGATGCAGGAATCCAATGTCTTTCCCAACATGGTCGTACAGATGGTGTCGATCGGGGAGGAATCCGGCGCGCTCGATTCCATGCTCGGGAAAGTCGCCGACTTCTTCGAGGCGGAGGTCGACGACGCGGTCGACGCGCTCACCAGTCTGATGGAACCGATGATCATGGTGGTGCTCGGCGTGCTGATCGGCGGCATGGTGATCGCGATGTACCTGCCGATCTTCAAGCTCGGCCAAGCGGTCTAGCATTATTTCAATCACGCACCTGGTCGGAAGGGTTACGGCCCGGCCGTAACCCTTTTTAATTGATATCCGATGAGCGACATTCTCAAGACCGCCGCCCATCCGATGGTGTTCCCGTGGCTGTGCCTGGTGTTCGGGCTCGTGGTCGGGTCGTTCCTGAACGTGGTCATTCATCGCTTGCCGAAGATGATGGAGCGCGGTTGGCAGGAGGAATGCGCGGAGCTGTTACGCGCAGGGGAACCCTACCCTAGGGCCGCGGGAGACGCGTCTCCCGCACCCTATGCCCCCGTACCCCCTCCCCAACCGAAACCTGAGACGTATAACTTGTTCGTTCCGCGCTCGCGCTGCCCCGCATGCGGCCACGCGATCAGCGCGGCCGAAAACATCCCGCTTGTTTCCTGGGTGGTGCTGCGCGGACGCTGCTCGGCGTGCAAGGCGCGCGTGAGCCCGCGCTATCCACTGGTCGAGCTGCTCGGTGGTGCTGCCGCGGCCTGGTCGGCGGTGCACTTCGGTTTCGGTGCCGCGGCGTTCGCGGCGATGGTGTTCGTGTGGTGTATCGTCGCCGCGAGCTTCATCGATCTGGATACGCAGCTGCTGCCCGATTCGATCACGCTGCCGCTCTTGTGGCTGGGGTTGCTCGCCAATGCGGGCGGCGTCTTCACCGACCTGCGTTCCGCGGTGATCGGAGCGGCCGCGGGATATCTCGCCCTTTGGAGCGTGTACTGGCTGTTCAAGCTCGTAACAGGCAAGGAGGGAATGGGATTCGGCGATTTCAAGCTGCTCGCCGCAATCGGCGCGTGGTGCGGGTGGCAGGCCTTGCCGCTCACGATCCTGCTGTCGTCCTTCATCGGGGCCGCCGTGGGAATCGCCCTCATGGTTTTTCTCCGGCACGGCCGCAGCGTGCCGATTCCCTTCGGGCCGTATTTGGGCGCCGCCGGGATCGTCGCCCTGTTCTGGGGGCCCCAGATCACCCGCCAATACTTCAACCAGTTCATGTGAAGCCGTACACGGTCGGACTTACGGGCGGCATCGGCAGCGGCAAGAGCGTGGTCGCCGGCCTGTTCGCCAAACGCGGGATTGCCGTGATCGACACCGACGAGATCGCCCACGAGCTCACGCGCCCGGGAGGCGAGGCGATCGGGGCGATACGCTCTGCGTTCGGCGCAAGCTTGATCGGCGCGGACGGCGCCCTCGATCGTGACGGGATGCGCAAGCTCGTGTTCGGCGATGCCGCGGCGAGAAAGAGGCTCGAGGCGATCCTGCACCCGCTCATACGCAAGGAAAGCGCTCGCCAGGGCGATCGCGCGCCGAGCCCCTACGCGATTCTGGTGGTCCCGCTCCTGGTGGAGAGCGGTGTCGACCGATCGCGCTACGCGCGGGTGCTCGTGGTCGATTGTCCCGAGGTGCAGCAGGTCGAGCGGGCCATGCGGCGAAGCAGCCTCTCGGAGACCGAAGTGCGCGCCATCCTCGCCGCGCAGGCCACGCGCGAACAGCGCCTCGCACAAGCCGACGACGTGATCGACAACAGCGGAACACCCGAGGCCCTTGAGCGCCAGGTGTCGAATCTGAATGAGAAATATCTCAAGATTGCCGCGCGATCCAAGACAGCGTCATAGCGCACGCCCGTTGTCAATTCGCGGCGGATCGGGGAGAATCCGCCGAGGCTCCCCCGGGATCAATCGCCTACCCTCCCGGCCGCGGGTGTCAAGGTGATCACCTACGAGTATCCGCTCAACGAACGAATCCGGACCCTGCTGCGTCTGGAAGACCTGTTCGAGCGCGCCAATCACTTTGTAGCCGAGGAAGATTCGCGCGCGCACCATGCCGCCTTGATGACGCTGTTTGAAATCCTGGAAGTCGCCGGTCGCGCGGAACTCAAGTCGGATCTGCTGCAGGAGCTCGAGCGACAGAAGCAGATCCTGCTCGGGTTTCGCAACAACCCCCAAATTGCGGAAGGCGTGCTCCAACAGGTCATCTCCGACATCGAGCACTCGAGCGCGGCACTTTTCGCGATGACCGGCAAGATCGGCCAGTACCTTCGCGAGAACGATTGGCTGATGTCGATCAAGCAGCGCAGCGGGATCCCAGGCGGGGTCTGCGAATTCGACCTTCCCTCCTACCATTTCTGGCTGCACCGCGAAGGCGCCAGGCGCGGAACCGACCTCGGCACCTGGATCTCCCCGTTGCTGCCGATCCGGGACGCGTCGTCCATCGTGCTGAAACTACTGCGCGAAGGCGGCAAGCCCGTGAAGCACGTTGCCCACCGTGCCGCTTTCTCGCAAATGCTCGGCGGCAAGATGTCGCAGATGGTGCGCATCGGGCTGCCGCGCGAGTCGCAGTTCATCCCCGAGATCAGCGCAAACCGTTACGCGCTGAACGTCCGCTTCAGCACTTTCGGCACCCGGGTGTGCGAGGCGGACGTCGAGTTCGAGCTGACTTTCTGCAATCTGTGAGACCGTGGCCAAGGCGCGCTTTGTGAGCTGCCCGCGCTGTGGCGCACAGGTGGCGTGGTCCCCCGACAACCCTTACCGGCCGTTTTGTTCGGAGCGTTGCAAGCTCATCGATCTCGGCGACTGGGCGATGGAAAGGTACCGGGTTCCGGTAGAGGGAGGCAAGGATGCGCCGGATGCGGAAGAGCAGGATGAAGGATCAGGGATCAGGGATTGAACCTACCTCGTATCCTACGCCCCCCCGGTCACGCTTTCGAGCTCCGGCTGAGAAGCGAGTGAATTTTCTTGACCAGTTTCTCAAAATTAACCGGTTTCATTTCGTAGTCGTCACAACCGGCGGCGAACGCCTTCTCACGGCTTTTCTCTGACGTATCGGCGGTGACGACGATGATCGGGATGTGTTTCGTTTCCGGCTGGCCTTTCAGACGGCGCGTCGCCTCCCAGCCGTCGAGCCCCGGAAGTCTCAGGTCCATCACGATTAGATCGGGCAGGAGCGTTTTCGCCCAATCGACGCCCTCCGTGCCATTCGTTGCGACCTTGACTTCGAATCCGGCGAAGGTCAAGCGCTTGTGCAGCGTGAACAGGCTGTCCTCGCTGTCCTCAACGCAGAGAATCTTGGTCATCGCGGCCTTTTCTTTCCGGAAGGTGCTCCGCGCATGACGGATGCCCCAAACAAAGCGCGGCAACTCGGTAGAGTATCTTTACGTTTGAAGGAAGACAAGGACGCCCGATCCGGATCAGACGGAAGAATCCTGGGGTTTTTCGCCATTTCCCCAACTGCCCCGCACCATGGCAATGCCGTGCGCGCCGCAGCTCATGCCTTGTTCGAGATCGGAAGGAAAGATCCCACCGAGCGCGTAGACCGGCATGGCGGCGCCTGCAGCAATCTCCCGGAATCGTTCCCAGCCGAGCGGGACTGCATTCGGGTGCGACGGTGTCGCGCGCACCGGTCCCAGCACGACGAAGTCGACTCCTAGCGCCTCCGCGCGGCGCAGCTCCTCGATCGAATGGCACGAAGCGCCGCACCACGGAAAATCGGGGCGGGCGGAGGCACTGCGCAATTGCTCCGCGGTGAGGTGGACGCCGGCGGCGCCGACCTCGCGCGCGAGCGCGGCATCCGCGTTGACAAGGACCTTTGCACCATGCGCGTGGGCGAGTGCAGTCACGCGTCGCGCAAATTCTTCGGCGGCCTGATGCCCCAGCGTTTTTTCCCGCACCTGGATTAGCTTCAAGCCGCCTCGCAGCCTCGCCTCGAGCCGCGAAAGGAACGGCTCGATACCGAGCTCGCCGGCCCGCGTGATGGCGTACTCGGGGGGCAGCATCAGGCTGCGAATCACCGGACCGTTGGCCGGCAGGAGCGGATCGAGCTCGATCGCATCCGGGCGCTGCCAGGCGATGGCTTGGTGCTCGAGTGCGCGCGGCTCTCCTCGCCAGGCATAGACCCGATAAAAATGCAGGCGCACTTTGGCGTGCGGATAGACGAAGACCCGGGTGATCCAGGGATAGGCGCGTTCGATCTCGATGTCGAGCTCCTCGCGGATCTCGCGCCTGAGCGCCTCGGGGACCGGCTCGCCCGACTCGATTTTGCCTCCGGGAAACTCCCAGTAGCCCGAGTAGACCTTGCTCGCGGGACGTTGCGCAAGGAGCGCGGCGCCGTCGGAACGGATCAGCACCGCCACGGCGACGTCCACCGGGGCCGACATCGTGGACACCTGCTAGCGTTTTGCCTTCGCGTCGCCCGCGTTGCGCCCGGCGTAGTCGCGCGCGAACTGCCACGCCACGCGGCCGCTGCGCGATCCGCGCAGCAGCGCCCACTGCAGTGCCTCCTGCCGGGCCTTGGGGATCTCCGCCTCGCTGCAGCCGAGCTCGCGCAGCCAATGTCCGGCGATGTCCAGGTAGGCGTCCTGGTCGAACGGGTAGAAGGAGACCCACAACCCGAAGCGCTCGGAGAGCGAGATTTTCTCCTCCACCGTTTCGCCGGGGTGAATTTCCTCGCCGAGATGCTTGGTCTCGAGATTCTCCTGCATGTACTCGGGCATGAGATGCCGCCGGTTGGACGTCGCGTAGATGAGGAGATTCTCGGAAGTCGCGGCGAGAGAGCCGTCGAGCACGACCTTGAGTGCCTTGTAGCCCGCTGCCTCCGAGAGCTCGAACGACAAGTCGTCGCAAAACAGAATGAACCGCTCGGGCCGCCCAGCCACCTGATCGACAATATCGGGGAGATCGATGAGATCGTGCTTTTCCACTTCGATCAGGCGCAGGCTCTGGCGGTGGAATTTGTCGAGCACGGCCTTGACGAGCGAGGACTTCCCCGTGCCGCGCGCACCGGTCAGGAGCGCGTTGTTGGCCGTTCGGCCTTCGACGAACTGGCGCGTGTTCTGCTCGATCAGCGCCTTCTGACTGTCGACGCCGTGGAGGTCGGACAGGCGGATGCGGTGCAGATTCGCAACCGGCTGGATGAAGCCGCTACGCGAGGTCTTGCGCCAGCGGAACGCGACGCTCTTGTCCCAGTCCACAGGGCGCGATGCGGGCGGGAGCAGCGCTTCCACGCGCTCGAGCAACGCTTCGCCGCGCTTGATCAGTCGTTCGAGCTCGGACATGGCTCGTCCTAGGTCCTGTATTGGGCATTGATGGTAACGTAATCGTGCGATAGGTCGCAGGTCCACACCGTGGTGGCTGCAAGCCCGCGGTTGAGCACGACGCGAACCGTGATCTCGCTTTTTGCCATAACGCGCTTTCCGTCCTCCTCGCGGTAAGCCGGGGCGCGGCCTCCATCTTTCGACACCAGCACCTCGTCGAGGTACAACTCGACGCGGCCGACCTCGAGATCGCGCACTCCCGCGTTGCCGATCGCGGCGAGCAGCCGCCCCAGATTCGGGTCGGATGCGGAGAACGCGGTCTTCACCAGCGGCGAGTGCGCGATCGAGTAGGCGACGCTCGCGCATTCGGTTTCGTCCACGCCTTTTTCCACGCGGACGGTGATGAACTTGGTCGCACCCTCGCCGTCGCGCACGATCGCCTGCGCGAGCCCCTGCGATACCTCGAGCACCGCTTCCCGCAACGCCGCGAATCCGGGATGGCCCGGGTTGTCGATCATCGTCCCCCCGCTCGCGCCGGTTGCAATGAGGACAAAGGAATCGTTCGTGGACGTATCGCCGTCCACGCTGATGCGGTTGAATGAGCGCGCCGCGGCATCGGCAAGGAGCTGGCGCAGCGCACCTTGAGCGACCGGAGCGTCCGTCGCGACGAACGCGAGCAACGTCGCCATGTCGGGGCGGATCATGCCCGCGCCTTTCGCGATCCCGGTGACGGTCGCCACGCCCCCCGCGAGCTGCGCGCGCCGCGACCGGGCTTTGGGCACCGAATCGGTCGTCAGGATCGCCTCGGATGCCCGCGCCCAGTTGTCCTCGCGCAGGTCGGCGACGCACGCCGGCAGGCCCGCGACGATGCGCTCCACGGGCAGGAGCTCCATGATCACGCCCGTCGAAAACGGTAAAACCCGGCGGGATTCGCAGCCGACGAGCCGGGCGGCCGCGTCGCAGCTCGCCCTTGCGCCGGCGATCCCGGCCTCCCCGGTCCCGGCGTTGGCGTTGCCGGTATTGACGAGCAGCGCCCGGGGAAACCCGGAAGCCAGGTGCTCCTTCGCCACTTGGACCGGTGCCGCGCAAAAACGATTCTGCGTGAACACGCCCGAGACCGACGCGCCCTCCGCAAGCGTCATGAGAAGCAGGTCCTTGCGCCCGGCCTTGCGGATCCCGGCCTCGGCAACGCCGAGCTCGACGCCCTTTACGGGCAACAGATCCTCCGGCCGCGGAGGGCTCAAATTGACAGCCATATTCTTCCGGCCATTCTTTGAAGCGGGCCGCCCGCCAGGCCGCCCCGGCTCAAGCCAGTTTGCCGTGGCAGTGCTTGTATTTCTTTCCCGACCCGCAGGGGCAAGGATCGTTGCGGCCGATCTTGCCTATCTGCCTGACGAAGGGCGCCGGCTTCGGCGCCGGAGCGGCATCCGCCCCCGCTCCGGCGAGGGCTTCTTCGTATCCGGCGTGCTGGTATTGCACGTTCTCGAGCGCCGGCGCCTGCGCCTTCTCCACCTGCTCGACCTGCTCGGGATTTCGAAGTTCAGCTGTCATGAGCGTGCGCGTCACTTCCAGTTTGACCGATTCCACGAGGTTGCCGAACAGCTCGAATGCTTCGCGCTTGTATTCCTGCTTCGGGTTTTTCTGAGCGTAACCGCGCAGATGGATTCCCTGGCGCAGGTGGTCGAGCGCGGCGAGGTGCTCGAGCCAGTGGTTGTCCAGCGTCGAGAGCAGTATGAGCCGCTCGACTTGATGGACGACGTCCGGAGAATTGCCCGCCATCTTGCGGGCGTAGGCTGCGTGGGCCTCGTCGATCGCGCGCTTGAGCAGCGCGTCGTCGTCGATACCCGGGTCGCTCTCGAGCCACTTCGACAGAGGCAGTTCGAGCCGGAGCTCTGCAGCGTACCCTTTTTCAAGGCCCGGAATGTCCCATTGCTCTTCCATGCTCTCTTCGGGGACATGGGCGCGGAAGAAATCGGTCACGACGCCCTCGCGCAGCGCAGCGATCTGGTCGGAGACATCCTGCGATTCGAGGATGGAATTCCTTAACTGGTAGATTTCGCGACGCTGGTCGTTCGCGACGTTGTCGTATTCCAGCAATTGCTTGCGGATGTCGAAGTTGTGCGCCTCGACCTTGCGCTGCGCGCTCTCGATCGATCGGGTGACGAGGCTATGCTCGATCGGTTCGCCCTCGGGCATCCCCAGACGCTGCATGATGGCGTTGACCCGCTCTCCGGCGAAGATCCGCAGCAGGGGGTCCTCGAGCGAGAGGTAAAAGCGCGAGGAGCCCGGATCGCCCTGGCGGCCGGAGCGGCCGCGCAACTGGTTGTCGATGCGCCGGGCCTCGTGCCTCTCGGTCCCGATGATGTGCAGGCCGCCCGCGGCGATGACCCGGTTGTGGAGGTCCTGCCACTCATGACGCAGCTCCCTGATACGGTGCTCTTTCTCAGCGGCGTCGAGATCGTCCTTGTCCCGCACGAGATCGATCTGCTTCTCGACGTTGCCGCCCAGCACGATGTCCGTGCCCCGGCCCGCCATGTTGGTCGCGATGGTGATCACCTTGGGACGCCCGGCCTGCGCGACGATCTCCGCCTCGCGCGCGTGCTGCTTCGCGTTCAGGACCTGGTGCGCCAACTTGTCCTTCTCCAGCATTCCCGAGATGAGCTCGGAATTCTCGATCGAGGTCGTGCCGACCAGCACAGGCTGGCCGCGTTCGTGGCAGTCCTTGATGTCGCTGATGATCGCCTTGTACTTTTCCGCTGCGGTGCGAAAGACCTGGTCGTTGCGGTCGGCGCGGATCATCGGCATGTGCGTCGGGACGACGACGACCTCCAGCCCGTAGATTTCCTGGAATTCGTAGGCCTCGGTATCGGCCGTTCCCGTCATCCCCGCGAGCTTGCGGTACATGCGGAAGTAATTCTGGAACGTGATCGATGCGAGCGTCTGGTTCTCGCTCTGGATCGACACGTTTTCCTTGGCCTCGATCGCCTGGTGCAGCCCGTCGGACCAGCGCCGTCCCGGCATGAGCCGGCCGGTAAACTCGTCGACGATGATCACCTCGCCGTCCTGGACCACGTAGTGCCGGTCGCGAAAGAAAAGGTTGTGCGCCCTGAGCGCCGCGTTCAAGTGGTGCATCAGGTTGACGTACGCCGGTTCGTAGAGGCTGCGCCCTTCGGGCAGCAGCCCCGCGCGGCCGAGGAGTTTCTCGGCGTGCTCGTGCCCGTCCTCCGAGAGCAGTACCGTGTGGTTTTTTTCGTCGACGTAGAAGTCGCCCGGTGCGGCTTCTTTTTCCTGGCGCTTGAGCATCGGCGCCACTTTGTCCATGCGCTGATAGATCTCGGTGCGGTCCTCGGCCCGCCCGGAAATAATGAGCGGCGTGCGGGCCTCGTCGATCAGGATCGAGTCGACCTCGTCGACGATCGCGTAGTTCAGCTTGCGCTGGAAGCGGTCGCCCATCTGCATCGCCATGTTGTCGCGCAGATAGTCGAAGCCGAATTCGTTGTTGGTGCCATAGGTGATGTCGGCCGCGTAGGCCGATTGTTTCTCGGCGTGCGGCATCTGGGTCAGAATCACTCCCACCGACAGCCCGAGGAACTTATAGACCTTCCCCATCCACTCCGCGTCCCGGCTCGCGAGGTAGTCGTTGACCGTGACGATGTGCACGCCGCGGCCGGAGAGAGCGTTGAGGTACGCGGGCAAGGTCGCAACCAGCGTCTTGCCCTCGCCGGTGCGCATCTCCGAGATCTTGCCGTCGTGCAGGACCATGCCGCCGATCAGCTGCACGTCGAAATGGCGCATGTTGAGCACGCGCTTCGCCGCCTCGCGAACCACCGCGAAGGACTCCGGGAGGAGCTCGACGAGCGCCGCTTTTTCCGCCGCGTCACGTTCCTCTTCGGGAGCGCCCTGGACGCGCTTTGCGAAACGCTCTCTCAGCTCGAGCGTTTTGGCTCCGAGGCCGTGATCCGGGAGCGCCGCCATCGCCGGCTCGAGAGCGTTGATCGACCGCACCGACCTGCCGTAGTGCTTGAGCAGCCGATCATTGCGGCTGCCGAACACCGCCTTCAGTACGCGGGAAATCATCGAGGAATGACTGCCGTGGAGCGCAAAGGTTCGAAGTTTATCACGCCGGAGCGGCTGCTCCCCGCGACTCGAGCGAAACGGGAGCGCGCGGGAAGCCGCGCGATGGGGACTTCCGGTGCTTGGGCGCGACGGAAATGCCGGCTAGCGCGCTGTGGCCTGAAGGAATCGAATCGGGTTCTGCGCCACGCTGCGGTAGCGGACTTCAAAGTGAAGGTGCGGGCCGGTGGCGCGGCCGGTGGACCCCGATTCGGCGATCTTGCTTCCGCGCTGAACCACCTCGCCTTCCCTGACCAGGACTCTCGAGCAATGAGCGTAGCGGGTCGTGAAATCGTTGCCGTGGTCGATCTCCACCAGGAAGCCGTACTGTGGATGCGGTCCCGAGTAGATCACCACACCGCCCGCCGCAGCGAAAACGGGGGTCCCGATATCCACGGGAAAATCCACGCCCTCGTGCATGGCGAGCATGCCGTTGAACGGATCGATGCGCCAGCCGTAGCTGGATGCACTGTAGGCCGCGTCCACCGGTGGGATCGTCGGCATGAGCTTCTTCTTCACCTTGGCGTCGAACAACTGCGACTCGAGGATCCCGAGGGAGTCGCTGCGGTTTTCCATCTGTCTGGAAAGCTGGTCGAGCTGCCGGTTGAACTCCGCCATCGAGAGATCCTTGGGAGGAATGCTCGACACCGCGCCTCCTCGGCCGGGCGTCTCGTTGAAGCGGAATTCCCCGGGCTTGAGTCCGGCAAGGGTCGACAAGCGCTCGCCGAGCGCGTCAAGGCGCATGAGCTGGGCCTGCATCTGGCCGAGCTTCACCGCCATTGCGTTTAGGTTTTCCCGCAGGAATTCCTCCGTCTTGCGCCGCTGGGCTTCCTGCGCCGACAAGACCAGCGAATCGAGCAGCGGAAGCTTGAATTCGGTGGCATGGCGTACCGTGATCCAGAAGAGCGCGAGCGTGAGGCTGAATAGGAGGAGCGCCATGAACATGGCGCCGGCAACCAGGTGCCGGTTGGTCAGGGTCCAGGACCTCGACTTGGCTAACTTGCTCGAGACAAGAATAATATGCATGCTGCCCCCTCCTGGGGGCGCACTCTATACGTCGTACGCGTATGCCTATGAAGAACCCTTACGCCTTCTTGAATCAGTCCGACGGCATCGCTCCCCTGATGCCGCAGGCGCGGCGCTTGATCGAGTTGCGCGAGATTCTCGCAGCCGTGCTGCCGGAATCCCTCGCGCGATGCTGCTCGATCGCAAACTTCAAGCAGGGAAAAGTCGTTATTTTTGCTGCCAACGGCGCGATCGCTGCCAAACTAAAACTTATGCTGCCGACATTATCCGAGCAGCTTTCAAAACGAGGGATCGAGGTTACCGGATTGGAGGTGTGCGTGCAACCCCTGGCTTCGGACCCTCAAGTTGTTGAAAAATCGGCGAAAATGAGCGCGGAAGCCGCCTCGGGACTGGCCCGGCTCAGCGAGCAACTCCCTGATTCAGAATTGAAAACTACTCTCGTTAAGTTTGCAGCCCGGCACCGCAAGTAAGTCCCTGCCTAGACGAGCACAATTGCACGCTCAAGCATGAGAAGGCCGAAGACCAGAAGGGCGAAGATCAGGGCGTACTTGAATACCTGAAAGGCGAAGCCCAGATAGTTCCGGTCGCGGGTCAGCAGATACAGGAGTATTCCAGCCGCGGTGGCGAGCACCGCTAGAATTGCAGCGATGCGCAGAGCGAGCATCAGGCCCGCGACAATCGCTCAACCGGCAGGCAGTGCAAACAACCGGGACAGGGCAGCCGGCGCGTCCTCCTCGCGCTCGAAGGTCACGCACTCCAAGGCATCGTTGGAAGCAAGCGTCGCCCGCAGCAAACGGTTGTTCAGGGCATGGCCGGATTTATGGGCCGAAAAATAACCGATCAGCGGATGCCCGATCAGGTATAGGTCGCCGATTGCGTCGAGCAGCTTGTGCTTGACGAACTCGTCGCTGTAGCGCAGTCCCTCGGCGTTCAGCACGCGGTACTCGTCCACCACGACGGCGTTTTCGAGGCTCCCGCCGAGAGCGAGGCCTGAATCGCGCAATGCCTCCACGTCCTGAATGAAACCGAAGGTGCGCGCTCGGGCGACTTCCTTGACGTAGGAGGTATCGGCAAAGTCGACGTGGGCCGCTTGTGCCGAGCGCTCGAACGCGGGGTGGTCGAACTCGATCGAAAACGAAAGTTTGAATCCCTCGAACGGCTCGAAGCGCGCCCACTTGTCGCCGTCTGTCACCTCGACCGTGTTCTTGATTCTGAAAAAGCGCTTGGGCGCGGGCTGCTGCTCGATTCCCGCGGACTGAATGAGAAACACGAAAGGCGCGGCGCTCCCGTCCATGATCGGAACCTCCGACCCGGTGAGATCGACGTAGGCGTTGTCGACCCCGAGCCCCGCGAATGCCGACATGAGATGCTCGACGGTGGCCACTTTCGCCCCGCTTGCCTCCAACGCGCTGCAAAGCCGAGTGTCGGTGACCTTGAAGGCGTCGGCCACGATGTCGATCGGTACGGGCAAATCGATGCGCCGAAACACAATACCCACGTCGGGCGAAGCGGGTCGCAGTGTCACGGCCACTTTCTCGCCGGTATGCAGACCGACGCCGGTGGCACGAATCACGGATTTGAGAGTGCGCTGCTTGAACATTTGCGTCGCTGCAGCAATTACCGTAGCCAATTGAAAGCATGAGATTTTAGCATAGCGCGCGGGTTCACCGGCCCGGAATTCCGGTGAGTCAGCGCCGTTTGCCCGCTCAATGCGGCCGTTTGCGCAGGTATGCGGGGACGAAGGCGACGGTGCGGATCAGCACTGGCGCCGTCCGAATGGGCAGTCGCACGCTCGTTTTGACGATCAAGGGCTTGCGCAGATAGCGAGGCATGCCCGGTCTCTTGGCTGTGCTCATGTAATTTCTCCCTAGTCGGCTTGCTTGCGCAGGAACGCGGGGATGTCGTACTTGTCGACCCCGCTGTTCTGCAGCGCTTCTATCGTCGAGGCGCGGTTCTTGCGGATCACCGCCGGCATCTCGTCGAGCACGCGGTAATCCACACCCGCAATAGGCCGGTTGTCGGTACCGGTCTTTTGCACCAGCTTCGGCCTGGACTGACGCGCGACCTGCGGCTGGCCCAGACCCGTCGCAATCACGGTGACGCGCAGGTCCTCGCCCATGGGATCGTCGTAGACGGCGCCGAAGATGATGGTCGCGTCGTCTGCAGCGAAGCCGCGGATGGTGTTCATCACCTCCTTGGTCTCGCGCAGCTTCAGGCTCGATTTGTTGGCCGTGATGTTCACCACCGCACCGCGCGCGCCGGACAGATTGACGCCTTCGAGCAAGGGGCAGGCCACCGCCTGCTCGGCGGCGATGCGCGCGCGATCGACGCCGGAAGCGGCCGCAGAACCCATCATCGCCATTCCCTGTTCCGCCATCACGGTGCGAACGTCCTGAAAGTCGACGTTGATGAGGCCCGGCACGTTGATGATCTCGGAGATTCCGGCGACGGCGTTCTTGAGCACGCTGTCGGCAGCGGAGAACGCCTCCTCCATCGACACGTCGTCGCCGAGCACTTCTTCCAGTTTCTCGTTGAGAATCACGATGACTGAATCGACGTGCTGGGACAGCTCCGCGATGCCGGTCTCCGCGGCCTGCATCCGGCGCACGCCCTCGAACGAGAAGGGCTTGGTGACGACCGCGACGGTGAGGATGCCCATTTCCTTGGCGACCTCCGCAACCACAGGTGCGGCGCCCGTGCCCGTGCCGCCGCCCATTCCAGCGGTGATGAAGGCCATGTGCGAGCCGCGCAGGGCATCGGCTATTTGGTCGCGAGCCTCGAGAGCCGCGGCGCGCCCGGCTTCGGGCTTGGCCCCTGCGCCGAGCCCTGTCGACCCGAGTTGGATCTGGCTCTTCGCCTGGGTGCGCGACAGCGCCTGTCCGTCGGTATTGGCGGTGATGAACTCGACACCGGCCACGCCGTTTCGGATCATGTGATCGACGGCATTGCCGCCCGCGCCGCCGACACCGATCACCTTGATCACGGTGCCGCTCGCTGTGTTTTCGACGACTTCAAACATGCTGACCTCCTTCCGGGGTGAAGAAAAAAACGCTTGCCAGGCTAAAAATTCCGTTGAAACCATTGCCGCATCCTCTTTGCGACCTGCTTCAGAGACCCTCCCTGCCGCGCGATGAGTCCGCGCTGCGTCTGCACCACGCCCTCGAGCAACAAGCCGACACCAGTGGCGTAGCGCGGGCTGCGGACCACATCCGACAGGGAGCCCGTGTAGCGGGGAATGCCCAGCCGCACCGGCATGTGAAAAATCTCCTCTCCCAGCTCCACCATCCCCTGCATCACCGCGGAGCCGCCCGTGAGCACGATTCCAGAGGAAAGCAGTTCTTCGTAACCGGAGTCACGCAGCACCTGCTGAATGAGGGAGTAAAGTTCTTCGACGCGGGGCTCGACGACCTCTGCGAGCGTCTGGCGCGAAAGCATTCGCGGCGGGCGGTCGCCCACGCCCGCGACCTCGATCATTTGGCCGGCCTCGGCAAGCTGTCTGAGCGCGCAGCCGTGGCGGACCTTGAGTTCTTCGGCCTCCGCGGTGGGCGTGCGCAGCGCCATTGCGATGTCGTTGGTGATCTGGTCTCCGGCGATCGGGACCACGGCCGTGTGGCGGATCGCGCCTTCGCGGAACACGGCGATGTCGCTCGTGCAGCCGCCGATGTCGACGAGGCACACGCCGAGTTCCTTTTCGTCCTCGGTCAGCACGGCAAGCGAAGACGCCAGCGGCTGCAAAATCAGATCGTTCACTTCCAGACCACAGCGGCGCACGCACTTGACGATGTTCTGCGCCGCCGAGACAGCCCCGGTGACGATGTGCACCTTGACCTCGAGCCGCACGCCGCTCATGCCGAGCGGCTCGCGCACCCCGTCCTGCCCGTCGATGATGAATTCCTGGGTGAGGATGTGCAGCACCTGCTGGTCGGTCGGGATGGGCATGGCACGCGCGGTCTCGATCGCGCGCTCGACGTCGATCGGCGTCACCTCCTTGTCCTTGATCGCAACCATCCCCGTGGAGTTGAAGCTCTTGATGTGGCTCCCGGCGATGCCGGTGAAAACGCGCTCGATCTTGCAGTCGGCCATCAACTCCGCTTCTTCGAGCGTGCGCTGGATCGCGTTCACGGTCGCCTCGATGTTCACGACCACGCCCTTTTTCAGGCCCTTGGATTCGTGACCGCCAGTCCCGATGATGTCCATGCGCCCGTCAGGGAAGAGTTCCGCCACCATCGCCGCCACCTTGGAGGTGCCGATGTCCAGAGCAACGATGAGGTTCTTGATTTCCCTCGCCATGTCAGACTCGCTTGCGCGCGCGGGGCTCGGGCCCGGCGACCTCGGGGACGCGCAGGGCAAAACCGTTGGGATAGCGCAGGTCGACGTAGTCGAGATGCTGCCGGGACTCCCCAAGGGTCTGCGGGTATACGGAGACGAGCCTTGCAAGACGGCCCTCGACGCGGTCCTTGTCCGAGTCGTGCCCGAGCTGCACGATAAGCCCGTTGGAGAGTTTGACTTGCCATGACAGTCTGGAACTCAGCAGGACCTGCCGGGGTTCGAGGGCGAGCGGAACCAGCAAACCCCGAAAGGCAAGGTAGCGTTGCGTGACTTCGCCTTCGCTGCCGTCGGGCCCGGAGAAGACCGGCAGGGTGCCGTCACTCTGCCCGCGGAAAAGTTCTCCCTGAGTATTCACGAGCTGCTGGCCTCGTCTTTGGCCCCAGAGCGCGAGCGCTATGTGCTCTTCGATGCGCACTTCCAGGCGATCGGGCCAGCTGCGCCGCAGTTCAGCTCGGCGCACCCAGGGAATCCCCTCGAACAGCGCGCGCACCGCCTCCAGGTCCACGGTAAAAAAGGTGCCCTTGACGCGGCTCTGGAGCGCGCGGACGATCTCGTCGCGCGCGACGTGTTGGAGCTCGCCCCCCACGACGATGGTCTTGAGCGAAAACACCGGGGACTCGAATAGGACGCGCGCGCCGGCGTAGACGACGAGTGCGAGCGCAAGGGCGTAGAGCGCGTTTGCGGCAACGTTGGCGAGGCGCGGGTTATCCCACACGATCGTCTCCCGGCTCCGCGAGCCGCGCCAGCTCGAGAATCCGCAGGCACAAGTCTTCGAAGGACAATCCCGCATGACGGGCCGCCATCGGCACGAGCGAGTGGTCGGTCATCCCCGGAGAGGTGTTGGCCTCGAGGAAATAGGGTTTCCCCGTGCGGTCGAGCATGAGGTCCACGCGGCCCCATCCGCTGCAGCCCAAGATCCTGAAAGCCCGCAGTGCCTCGTCCTGGATGATGCGCTCGGCGTCGGGGGGCAATCCGCAGGGAATGATGTAGCGGGTGTCCTCGACGCTGTACTTCGCCGCGTAGTCGTAGAACTCACGTGGCGTTTCGAGCTTGATCAGAGGAAGAGCCGTATCTCCCAGCACCCCTGCGGTCAGCTCGACGCCGTCCACGAACGCTTCAGCGATCACGACGCGGTCGTAGTTGGCGGCAAGCGCGTAGGCTTCCGGGAGATCGCGGGTGCTCTTCACCTTGGTCATGCCGATCGACGAGCCTTCGTTGGCGGGCTTGACCATCAGGGGCAGCCCCAGCCGCGTCGTTACGCCGTTGAGATCGCTTTCGCGAGTGAGAAGCTCGTAGTGCGGCGTCGGAATCCCGCTCCCCTGCCACACGAGCTTGGTGCGCCATTTGTCCATCGCGAGCGCGCTCCCGAGCACGCCCGAGCCGGTGTAGGGAATGCCGAGGAGCTCGAGCGCACCTTGAAGGGTGCCGTCCTCGCCGTAGCGACCGTGCAGCGCGATGAAGACGTGGTCGAACCGATCTTTGACTAGTGCGTCCAGGCCCTGCTTCTTCGAGTCGAAGGCGTGCGCGTCTACCGCCTTTTTCCTCAGTGCGCTGAGAATCCTCTCGCCGCTTTTCAGCGAAACTGCCCGCTCGGCGGAACGCCCGCCCATCATCACGGCGACCTTGCCGAAGTCGCGGGGGCTCATTCGGGGTCCCCGACGATCCTCACTTCGGGCACCAGCTCGATGCCGAAGCGTTCTTTCACGGCGTCGCGCGCGTACTCGATCAGCGCCTCGATGTCCGAAGCGCGCGCCCTTCCCTTCGGGTTGACGATGAAATTCGCATGTTTCTCTGAGATTCGAGCGCCGCCGATCTCATGGCCCTTGAGGCCGCAGGCCTCGATCAGGCGCGCGGCATACTTGCCGGGCGGGTTGCGGAATACCGAGCCGGCATTCGGAAGCTCGAGAGGCTGCTCCGCGATGCGCTTCGCGAGCAGTTCCTTGATGCGGGTTCGGGCGCGCTTCTCGTCACCCGCGCGGAAACGGAACCAAGCTGCGAGAAACCATTCGTTCTCGCCCAGCTTCGATCCGCGCAGTATGACGCGCCGATAGCCGACCTCGAAATCGGTGGGCTTGCGCTCGCTCAGTTTCCCGGCGCGCAATATGGTCAGCACTTTCGCGACGACGTCCCAGGTTTCCGATCCGTAGCAGCCGGCGTTCATCGCGAGCGCCCCGCCCACCGTTCCGGGCACTCCGGCGAAGAACTCCGCGCCCTCGAAGCCTCGTGTCGCAGCGAGCCGCGCCACCTTGGGACAGGCGACGCTCGCTTCGGCGTAAATCAAGTCGCCCTCGACGCGCATCGCGCCGTGCGGGCTGTGCATCAAGACGACCGTCCCGTGAAATCCGCCGTCACGCACGAGCAGATTGCTTCCAAGTCCCACGAAGCAGACCCGTTCGCTCCTGGGAAGGGTCGTGAGGAATGCGGCGAGGTCGGCGCGGTCGGCCGGAACGTAGGCGCGTCCGGCGACGCCGCCCGCGCGCCAGCTGACATGCTTCGCCATCGGTTCGTTCAGCCGCAAGGAACCGCGCAGCGCGACGCCGGATCGGTTGATCGGCTCAGTCATGTTCATCTTCCGGTCCTGGCGAGCGCTGCAGGCACGCCGCCGATCGAACCCGCACCCATGGTCAGCACGACGTCACCCGGGCGCACGATCTTGCGGATGGCGTCGGGCATGTCGGCGATTCTCTCGACGAATATGGGCTCGGTCTTGCCCGCAACGCGGATCGCGCGGGCGAGCGAGCGCCCGTCGGCGGCAACGATCGGCATCTCGCCCGCCGGATAGACTTCCGCGAGCAACAGCGCGTCCACGCCGGAAAGAGCCTTCACGAAGTCCTCGAACAGATCGCGCGTGCGCGTATAACGGTGGGGCTGGAAGGCAAGCACGATGCGCCGGCCGGGAAAGGCGCCGCGCGCCGCGTCGAGCGTCGCCCGCATCTCGACCGGGTGATGTCCATAGTCGTCGACCAAAGTGAAGCTCCCCGGCGATTTGCCGTTCGGAAAAAGTGGAACTTCGCCGTAGCGCTGGAAACGTCTGCCGACACCGCGGAACTCTGCGAGCGCCTTTCGGATCGCCGCATCGGGAACGCCAAGCTCGGTGGCCACGGCGATCGCGGCGAGCGCGTTCTGCACGTTGTGCCGTCCCGGAAGATTGAGCGTGATTTCCAGGGTCGCCGCGCCTTCCCGCAACGCCCTGAAGCGCATGCGGTCCCCGGCAACGATCTCGGTTCCCCGAACCATCGCGTCCTCCCGCATTCCGTAGGTCACGATCGGCTTCGAAACTGAGGGCAGGATTTCGCGCACGTTGGCGTCGTCGGTACAGACGATGGCGCTGCCGTAGAAAGGGAGGTTCTGCAGGAAACCGACAAACGCCTGCTTCAGCCGCGAAAAATCGTGCTGATAAGTCTCCATGTGATCGGCGTCGATATTGGTCACCACCGCGGCTACGGGTTGCAGGTGGAGAAAGGAGGCATCGGACTCGTCGGCCTCGACGACCATGAACTCGCCGGTCCCGAGCCGCGCATTGGAAGCGGCGCTCACCAGCCGCCCGCCGATCACGAATGTGGGATCGAGCCCGCCTTCCGCGAGCACGCTCGCGACAAGGCTCGTCGTCGTGGTCTTGCCGTGGGTCCCGGCGATCGCGATGCCCTGCTTCAGGCGCATGAGCTCTGCGAGCATCAGGGCGCGCGGCACGACCGGAATTCGCTTTGACTGCGCGGCGACGATCTCGACGTTGTCGGGCGTCACCGCTGAAGACACGACCACGGCGTCCGCCGATGCGATGTTGTCGGCCCTGTGGCCGAGCACGACCTTCGCCCCGAGACCCGCGAGCCGCTCGGTCGCCGCATTCGCGGCGAGGTCCGAGCCGCTCACTTTGTATCCCAGATTGAGCAGCACCTCCGCGATACCGCTCATTCCACTGCCGCCGATGCCGACAAAATGAATTCGCTTGACCTTGTGCTTCACGGGGCAAGCTCCGCGCAAGCCGCGGCGACCGCCGAGGCGGCCCCGGGCCGGGCGAGCGACCGCGCGCGCCTGGCTATGTCGCGCAAGCGCGCGCGATCGAACCCGGCGAGCACCTCCGCGAGCCGCTCGGCGGTGAGCTCGCTTTGCGGCACGAGGACCGCGGCGCCCGCGTCGGCGAGAAAGCGCGCGTTGGCGGTCTGGTGATCGTCCACCGCCTGCGGGTAGGGAACCAGGACGCTCGCCACGCCCGCGGCGGCGATCTCCGCGACCGTGGTCGCCCCGGCGCGGCATAGGACGAGATCCGCCTCCGCATAGGCCGCAGCCATGTCCTCGATGAAAGCGGATGTCTTCGCGGGTACGCCGGCCGCGGAGTACGCCCGCCGCAGAGAGTCGACGTGATGTGCGCCCGATTGATGGGTAAGGACCGGCCTTTCGCCTGTCACAAGCGCAAGTGCCCTGGGAACGACGTCGTTGAGCGCCTTTGCGCCGAGACTGCCGCCGAGAACCAGAACGCGAAGCGGACCCGAGCGTCCGGCGTAGCGGCTCTCCGGCGCTGCGATCGCTGCGATCTCAGGCCGCACCGGATTGCCGGTCAAGCTTGCGCGTTTGAGCGCTCCGGGGAATGCGCTCAGAACCCGGTCGGCGACTCCGGCGAGCAGCTTGTTGGCGAGGCCGGGGATCGCGTTCTGTTCGTGGACGACGAGCGGCTTTCCGAGGAGCGCCGCCATCATGCCGCCGGGAAACGAGATGTAGCCGCCCATGCCGAGGACCACGTCCGGCCGATGCGCGAAGATCGCGCGCGCGCTTTGCCAGAATGCAAGGAGCAATCTCGCGGGCAGCAGGAAGAACGCCAAAGTTCCCTTGCCGCGCACGCCCGAAAAACTCACCCAAGCCATTTCGTATCCGCGCTTGGGCACGAGGGCTGCTTCCATGCCCGTCTTCGCGCCGAGCCAGACCACGCGCCAGCCGGACTGGCGAAGGAGTTCGGCCACCGCGAGACCGGGAAAAACATGGCCTCCCGTGCCGCCTGCCATGATCATGATGGTTCGCGCCACGATGGCGTCGCCCCGCTCATGCGCGGACTCCGCGCATGAGCTGGCGATTCTCCCAATCGATCCGCATCAGCACCGCGAGCGCCAGGCAGTTCGCAAGCAGGCCGCTCCCGCCGAAGCTCATGAACGGAAGCGTGAGGCCCTTGGTGGGCAGCACGCCCATGTTCACGCCCATGTTGATGAACGACTGCACCCCAAACCACACCCCGATCCCCTGAGCGACCAGCGCCGGGTACGGGCGCTCCAGGGCCACCGCCTGGCGGCCGATGGCGAATGCCCGCAGCACCAGCCACGAAAAGAGCGCGATTACCGCGATCACCCCCACGAATCCCAGCTCTTCGCCGATCACCGCGAGCAGGAAGTCGGTATGCGCTTCCGGGAGATAGAGGAGCTTCTCGACGCTCGCCCCCAATCCGACGCCGAACCATTCGCCGCGGCCGAATGCGATGAGCGCGTGCGAAAGCTGGTAGCCGCGGCCGAACGGATCCGACCAGGGATCCATGAAGCCGAAGATCCGCTGCATGCGGTACGGGGAAGACAGGACCAGTCCGGCGAAGCCCGCCGCCATCATCAGGAGCAAACCCCCGAACCACTTGCCGTTCATGCCGCCGAGGAACAGGATCCCCGTGGTGATCGCCGTGATCACGACGAAAGCGCCGAAGTCGGGCTCTCGCAGCAACAGCCACCCGACCACCAGCATCACCGCAAACATCGGGAGAAGGCCCCGTTTGAAGCTGTGCATCAGGGCGAGCTTGCGCACCGTGTAGTCGGCCGCGTAGAGAACGACGAACAGCTTCATGAACTCGGAAGGCTGCAGCTTTACGGGCCCGAGCGAGAGCCAGCGACGCGCGCCGTTCACTTCCCGGCCCAGTCCGGGAGCAAGCAGCAGGGCGAGCAGCGCGACGCCCAACACGAAAAACCACGGCGCTGCCTGCTGCCACAGGCGCATGGGCACCTGAAAGGCGAGCATCCCCGCGAACATGCTCGCAGCGAGAAACAGCGCGTGCCGCTCGAGGAAGTACGCAGACTTCCCCCCGGTGAACTTGCTCGCTTCGGCCATCGCGATCGAAGAGGAGTACACCATCACCATGCCGAACGTAAGCAGGAGGAGCGCCGCCCACAGCACGCCGCTGTCGTATTCGGCAGGCGGCGCCCGACCCGGGCTAATGCTTCGGAGCATCGATGACTCTCTCTACCGCAAGGCGAAACACTTCTCCCCGGTGCCCGTAGTCACGAAACATGTCGAAGCTCGCGCAAGCGGGCGAAAGGAGCACCGCATCGCCCGGGCGCGCCGCTTCCGCGGCCAGCGCTACCGCCTGGTCCATCGATGCGGCGCGCCGGATCGGGACACCGGCGCCCGCGACCGCCGCTTCGATCAAGGGCGCGTCGCGGCCGATCAGCACCAGTGCGCGCGCGGAGCGTTCGACGGCGTTTCTCAACGGAGAGAAATCCTGCCCCTTGCCATCGCCTCCGGCGATGAGGACCAGTCTTGTGTCACGCTGCGCGAGCCCGGCGAGCGCCGCAACGGTCGAGCCGACGTTGGTGCCCTTGGAATCGTCGTACCAGCGCACCCCGTCCGCTTCCCCGATCAGCTCGACGCGATGCGGGAGCCCCTTGAACTCGCGCAGGGCCCCCAGCAGGGGATCGAGCGGCAAACCGAGCGCGCGGCACAGCGCGAGCGCGGCGAGCGCGTTCGCGGCGTTGTGCAGTCCGGCGAGCTTCATTTCCCGCACCGCAAGGAGCGCATTCGCGCCTTGCGCGAGCCAGGGCTCGCCGCCCCGCTCGAGCAGGCCCCAGTCCTCCGCGTGCCGTGGGGCGTCGCGGCCGAAGGTGCTCGCTTTCCCGCCTGGCAGCGCCATCGCGAGGCTGCGTGGGTCATCGCGGTTGAGCACCTGTATCCCGTCGCCCGAAAAGACCCGCGACTTGGCGCGAGCGTAGTCGTCGATGCCGCGATAACGGTCCAGATGGTCTTCGGTGATGTTGAGTACCGTGGCTGCGTCCGGAGCAAGCGAGGTGGTCGTCTCGAGCTGGAAGCTCGAGACCTCCAGCACCCACAAGCTCGCGGCGCGTCCTGCATCCTCGCGGCGCATGAGTGCGTCCAGCACCGCCGGCCCGATGTTTCCGGCGACCTCGCAGTCGACCCCCGCGGCTTTCGCCATCGCGCCGGCGAGCGCAGTCACTGTGCTCTTGCCGTTGGTGCCCGTCACCGCGATGATCCGCGCGCGACGCTCCGGGAGCGACTGCGCGAACAACTCGATGTCGCCCACGACCTCCATGCCCGCATCGAGCGCGCGCCGCACCGCAGCCTCTGCGAGCGGCACGCCCGGGCTGATGGCGACGAGGTCGATGTCGGCGAACATTTCGTCCCGGAACGGGCCGCAATTCGCCGGAACAGACGGTAGCGAGCGCTTGAGCTCCGCGAGTCGCGGCGGAGCCGCGCGCGTATCGGCGGCCCGCACCGACGCGCCCCGC
>WNGL01005101.1_pt1 | contig 36424 bp, 35 predicted proteins | sample 5400591 | NCBI WGS metagenome assembly WNGL01 (sample SAMN13153377, study PRJNA577476) | soil metagenome | isolation source: 80 cm soil or saprolite under Garry oak tree replicate 1 | place: USA:California | collected 2016-06-15
TAGATGAGTCCGATAACATCGGGTTAGAAGTACGGACGACAGGCAGAGGTGTTCCCGGTAACTTTTTTACGGGAAAAAAATTGTGAATGACCGCCCTTGACAAAGCTTTCATAGATGAGCCGAAGCTCCGCGAAGGCGAAGAATCTCGAGGAATCACGAGACCCTTCGCTGGCGCTCAGGGTGACAATCTTCAAAACAATTCTTTGATTTTCTAACTTTTTTACAGCTCGATAACACCTACGCCGTCGCGGTTTGAGATCTTCGTCCCGTAGCGCTGCGAAAGACGCGTTACTCGGTCAATGACACGACTGGCTACTTCTCCCTCAGCGAGTAGTGGCCTGTCGCGCTGCAACCGAGATCTGCCAAGGGCAAGATTCTAACGGATCGCGAGTTGATCGCCGATCACGCGCCTGGACCTCCGGCGGCGCACTTTATTGCTTTCTTTCTTGGCGTCGTGTTTCCGTCCCCAATAGGCACCGCGCCCGTGCTTTGCGCCTGAGTGCTCGGTTTTTTTGGCTTCGTATCCCATCGCTAGGAAAAAAGACCGAGACGTTTTAAATCCTCCTCAGTCCATTTGGCTTGCAACTCAATCATCGATCGGAGGGTTTTTGGCGGGAAGGTATCTCCCGGCCGGTGAAAGAAACCGTCACTCTCCGGCCATCCGGGTGACGGTAACGTTGATGTGATCCAGATTGTGAGCGTAGAAAAAAGCCATCGCGCATTTCATCTGCACGACCTCGTTGATATGCTTTAGAGCTTCCTCTTGATTTTTACCCCATGTAGCACCACCGAGATGCTCGAGCGCCGGACAGTATACGTGCCAAGCGTCTCCATCCCGCTCCAAAACGACCTTGAAACTATAGGTCTTCATTTAACTCCTTCGTGGCTACATCGTGGCTCATACGTGTAAGTATAGGTGACAGGACGTGTCCGGTCAAAGGCTACTACGTGATCGCGGAATCCCGAAAGGGCCGCTTGAGGTGCTACCACAACAATGTTGAGGCCGGTTTTAAACGCGCCTCTCCGGAATTTCGATGACGCCAATGTCATCGCGGTTTGAGATCTTTGTTCCGTAGCGCTGCGAAAGGCGCGTTACCCGGTCAATGACACGACTGGCCACTTCTCCCTCAGCGAGTAGTGGCCTGCCGCGTTGAGGTCGTGGTCGGCCGAAACCCTGATCAATGGGAAAGATTTTTATCTCTTTCAACTCCTTCAGAGGGTGTGGCCTTCAGATCCAGGTCGAAGCGCTCGTAGGCGTCTGCGGGAAAGAAGCCGACAGTCTCATTTTGAAAAACAAAATTGCCGACGCTGTAGAAGATCGGCTTACCCTGATAGATCTCAATGCCCATGGGAAAGTGGGAGCCGTGGCCGACAAAAATATCCGCGCCGGTGTCGATGGCCTGATGGGCAAAGGTTGTCACAAAGTCCGCGGTCTCTTCGAGGTCGCCCCGCGAGCGCGCTGTGAGAAGACTCTTGCCACCGAATTCGTGACAGTGCACGCTGACGACGACCCAGTCCGCCTGCCGGCGCGCCTCGCGAATCCATCTCACATTGTCTTCGCGGTCGCGCTGGTTCGCCTGGGTGGAGATCGAAAAGGCTTTATCGAGCACATACCGGTTGCCCAACAACACCAACTCCGCTGCTTTGTCGTCTGGGATTTCTTTGCTGCTATAAAAGTGCTTACGGTTTCTCTCCTTGCCCATCTCAAAACCAAGCTCACGGCTGATGCGCTGTAATTGCTCGAAGGCGGCGGCATCGACGCGATACGTCGTTTGGAATGCCAGCGGATTGATCCCGGGTCTTCCTCTCAAGTCCGGCCTTTGTTCGCCCGCTTGATTCCATGGTCTGAAAGCGGCCGTTGCGGCGACCAGAGCCACGCGGCCATTGGGCGTGTCTAGATAAGCAGGGGCTCTCGCTTCCGCGAGATTTTTGCCGGTCCCCGCATGCGCCAAGCCCGCTTCATCAAGATGGCGGAGGTTTGCCAAAACACCGCCTTCACCATAGTCGAAAGCGTGATTATTCGCGCACGAAACTAAGTTAATGCCGAACCATTTCAGATCTTCGAGTAGCTTCGGATCCGTCGTCATGAAAGTCCCCTGGGTAATGCCCGGCGTGCCTTCATCCCAGCTGTGAACGGTGCCTTCGAGATTGGCAAAGGCTGCGTCTGCGCTTCGCAGGGTCTCGGCCAACGACAGAAAGCGTTCTTCTTTGAACACAGACAGTTTGCGCGTGAGCATGCAGTCACCCGCCAGCGCAATGGTGAAATCGCCTTTCTCGGCTTCGTAAAGCATCTTCTCTCCAGAGTAAATAATTATAGGCTCGGTTTCGGACAGCCGACGACTACCATTGAACTCGATTCGTCGTCAACTCGAAATTGTTCATTCGAATGAGCTTTCAATAATCCGAATGTTGATGGACGTTGAGCCTTAAAGAGCCGTCCTTTTCTTGACAACGCCTCGTTTTTTCAATACAAAATTTTTATCCCCCTGATGAGTCAGTGATGCCAAGTCCATACCTCTCAGTTGGGCGGTGATGGGTCTTTTTACACAGACACCAACGCATGGATCATCCCTATTTTTCGCTAGTGGTCCTTTTCGCCTTTGCGGGGATCGTCGTCCTCGCATTGCTGTTTATCGCCCAGACCGTCGGCCCGAAGAGCTCTAATCCAGCTAAAGCCGAGCCATTTGAGTCCGGGAATCCACCGAAAGGCGATGCGCGCATCCGCTTTTCCGTTAAATTTTACTTAGTGGCGATGTTGTTTCTGATCTTCGACATCGAAGTTGTGTTTCTTTATCCATGGGCGATTTATTTCCGTAACTTAGGAATCCCTGGTTTGGTTCAAATGGGAATTTTTCTCGGCATTTTGATCATCGGCTTTGTTTATGTCTGGCGCAAGGGAGCCCTGGAGTGGGATTGAGTGTCCATGTCCGAGACGAGCCCCAATCTACAATACATCCAAGAGAAACTTGGCGAGAAAGTTCTGGAGACGCTGGTCTCTCAGGGCGATGAGATCGTGATTCTCGACAGACGAGGAATGCGAGAGAGTTTTCGCTTCCTCAAAGAGGATGTGAAATTGGCATTCGACTTCCTTAGCGACATCACCGCCGTGGACTACTGGAAAAAGAAGGAGCCGCGCTTCGAGGTCGTCTATCAGCTTTTGTCGCTGCACGGAAGGCGACGGCTCCGGGTGAGGATCCCCGTTCCTGAGAATGACCCTACGGTGGAGTCGCTGACGCCCCTTTGGCGCGGGGCGAATTTTATGGAGCGGGAAGTCTGGGACCTGTTCGGCATCCGCTTCACCGATCATCCGGATCTGCGGCGGGTTTTGCTGTACGATGAATTTCAGGGTCATCCGCTGCGCAAAGATTATCCGGTCAATCTGTGGCAGCCGCGCGTGCCGGAGCGAAAAGTGGAGGGGACTTTCGTGGACGAACGGTCCCGCAACAAATTGCTGCTGCTGAAGCAGATATTGGGGAATAAAGCACAATCGTGACTGCTTTTTGAAGGAACAATGAAAGTTGAGAGCAAAGAACTACCCGTCGAGATCATGGAGCTGCAGATGGGCCCGTCCCATCCGGCGACCCACGGAACCATCAAGTTCAACTTAAAACTTGAAGGAGAGAAGGTGCTGGACTGTGACGTGGAGGTCGGCTATCTCCATCGTGGTTTCGATAAGAGCTGCGAACAAGTTACCTGGACCCAGGTGATTCCGTATACCGACCGGCTCAATTACGCTTCGCCGTTGATCAATAATGTCGGCTACGCTCTCGCGGTGGAAAAACTGATAGGGGTGGAAACTCCGCCTCGCTGCCAGTTTATTCGCGTGATCGCAAGCGAGCTGTCGCGGATCTACGATCATCTGACCTGCTGCGGTATGTCGGCCTCGGAACTCGGGGCGATCACCGTCGGCTTTTATATGATCGAGGCGCGGGAGATGATAGCGCGGATCGTCGAAGCTCTTACCGGCGCGCGTTTGACGGTCACCTATGCGCGCATCGGCGGCGTCAAGCATGACTTGACTCCGGATTTTGCCGAGCAGATTGCCCGCACGTTTAAGACGATTCGGAAATTGTTGAACGACTGCGATCATTTGCTTTCGCGCAACCGGATCTTTATCGACCGGATGTCGAACGTCGGAGTCATTTCACAGGAGACAGCGCTCAGCTACAGCCTCACGGGCCCGATCTTGCGGGCCACGGGGGTCAACTATGACGTGCGCAAGGCTTTCCCCTATCTGGTTTACGATCAATTGGATTTCGAAGTTCCGTTGGGCAGCAAGGGAGACAATTACGACCGCTTCGTCTGCCGTATACAGGAGATCGAGCAGAGCATGAGAATCGTCGAGCAGGCATTGGAGAAACTGCCCGTGGGACCTGTGTGGATCGACGATCCGCGGTTTGTCTTGCCGGAAAAGGAAAAGGTTTATAACAGCATCGAAGGGTTGATGCATCACTTCAAAATCATCATGGAAGGCATCCATGTGCCACCCGGCGAAACTTATTTTGCCGTGGAAGGCGGCAACGGTGAGTTGGGTTTCTATATTGTAAGCGACGGCGGCGGCAAGCCTTATCGTATCAGGGTGCGTCCGCCGTGTTTTATTGCCATGGGCGCCTTTCACGAGATGATCAAGGGCTATATGGTCGCAGATATCGTCCCGACCTTCGGCATGGTCAACATGATCGGCGGTGAATGCGACCGATAGCGGTGAGGTGATCAGACCTTACAATTTGGATTTGATGCTTCGACTAGCTCAGCATGAACGGAAAAACAATCAATGACTGCGAAACACTCCCCCGTTCGCCCTGAGCTTGTCGAAGGGTAAACGAAGAGTTCTTTATCAACTGAGCAACCCCTAACAAGCAGACGTTATGGCTTTAGAGTTTTCGCCCGAAACCTATAAAAAGTTCGAAGAGACGGTGAATCGCTATCCGAAGAAAGAGGCGGCGATGCTGCCGGTGCTCTGCCTCGCCCAGCGGGAGTTCGGCCATCTGGGGGAAGAAGCGATCGCATACGTCGCCAAAATCATGGACCAGCCGCCCGCGCGGGTTCACGGCGTGGTGAGTTTTTACACCATGCTCAACATGAAGCCCATCGGACGCCACCATATTCAAGTATGCCGAACGTTACCCTGCGCGCTGCGCGGCGCCGAAAAAATCACCGGTTTCATCAAGCAAAGGCTCGGCATCGAGGTTGGCCACACGACAGCCGATGGAAGGTTCACCCTCTCGGAGGTCGAATGTTTGGCCTCTTGCGGCACAGCACCGATGATGCAGATCGGCGACGATTATTACGAGAACCTGACGGAAGAGAAGGTGATGGAGATACTAGGGGAGCTCAAATAGCGACCAAGGACGGGAGACCGCGGACCGTCATCGGTCTTCCATCCTGCATTTTCTTCGCTGATCAAGATGGAAAAGATTTTATTGCGCAATATCGATGTTCCGGACCTGCATACGCTGATGGTCTATAAATCGCGCGGCGGTTACGGCGCGTGGGAGAAAGTCGTCCGGAGCATGAAGCCGGAGCAGTTGATCGATGAAGTCAAAGCGTCAGGCCTGCGCGGCCGAGGCGGCGCCGGATTTCCCACGGGGATGAAGTGGGGCTTCGTTCCCAAAGACAGTCCGAAACCGAAATATCTGGTTTGCAATGCGGATGAGAGCGAGCCCGGCACGTTCAAAGATCGATTACTGATCGAGAAAGATCCTCATGCGGTCGTCGAAGGGACGCTGATCGCCGCTTACGCGATTCAATGCCATACAGCCTTCATTTATATTCGCGGCGAGCTCGCCTTCGGCGCTAAAAGGCTCGAGCAAGCGGTCGATGAAGTAGCTCAAGCCGGCTCCATCGGCAAGAATATCCTGGGATCGGGCTACGATTTGGATTTGATCGTGCACCGTGGCGCCGGCGCTTATATCTGCGGCGAAGAAACGGCGCTGCTGTCGTCGCTGGAAGGTGGCAGAGGTTGGCCGAAGGTCAAGCCGCCTTTTCCCGCGACCCACGGGCTTTTCGGTTGCCCGACGGTGGTGAACAACGTCGAGACACTGGCGGCGCTGCCGTGGATCCTCGAGCATGGCGCGGCGGCGTATGCGGCCATGGGCACGGAAAAAAGCAAAGGCACCAAGCTCTTCAGCGTGGGCGGCCACATCAGCAAACCCGGCGTCTACGAATTGGAAATGGGTTATCCGTTCAAGAAATTTCTCGAGGAACACTGCGGCGGCGTGCCCAACGGCAGAAAACTCAAGGGCGTCATTCCCGGCGGCGGATCAATGCCGGTGCTCCGCCCGGACGAAATCGAAAAGGTAAATCTCGATTACGAATCCGTGCAAGCGGCCGGCAGCTTCCTGGGCTCCGGCGGCGTCATCGTGATGGACGACACGACCTGCATGGTCCGCGCCGCGTGGAACCTCGCGCGCTTTTTCGCGCACGAGTCATGCGGCCAGTGCAGCCCCTGCCGCGAGGGCTGTCACTGGATGGAAAAAATTTTCCACCGGATCGAAAACGGCGCTGGCGAGAAGGATGATCTCGATCTCATTATCAACGTCAGTGGCAACATCATGGGCAACACTATTTGTCCTTTTGGCGACGCGGCTGCCATGCCCGCGGCGGCGTTCGTCAAAAAATATCGGGACGAGTTTGAGGAACACATCGCGCAAAAACGGTGCACGGTGGGGAAAGAGACTTAGTTTCGAGTTCTGAGTTAGACGCGAAACTTTTTTATGGATCCAGTTAAGCTCAACATCGACGGTAAAGAGGTCATCACCACCAAAGGCAAGACCGTTATCCAGGCGGCCGCCGACGTGGGGATCATGATTCCCTATTACTGTTACCATCCGAAGCTTTCCATCGCCGGCAACTGCCGCATGTGTCTCATCGAAATCGAGAAAATGCCGAAGCTGCAGATCGCCTGCAACACTCAGGTCGCTGAAGGGATGTCGGTATTGACCCAAAGTCCGAAAGTTCTGGCCGCCCGGAAGGCGGTGATGGAGTTTCTCCTCATCAATCACCCGGTGGACTGCCCGATCTGCGACCAGGCGGGGGAATGCTGGCTGCAAGACTATTATATGGAGCATGATCTGCAGGCAAGCCGCTTCGAAGCGAGAAAGGAACACGATCGTAAAAGGGAAATTTTTGGCCCCAACGTCGTCTTCGATGGCGAGCGCTGCATCAAGTGCACCCGCTGCGTTCGTTTTCTTCAGGAAATCACGCATACCAACGAGCTGGCGGTGGTCAATCGCGGCGATCATTCGACCATCGCCGCGTTCCCCGACACCGTGCTCGACAATCCGCTTTCCGCTAATGTCGTCGATATCTGTCCGGTGGGCGCGCTCACGGACCGAGATTTCCGTTTCAAAGTACGCGTCTGGTATTTGCAAAAAACTCCGTCGATTTGCCCGGGTTGCAGCACCGGCTGCAATATCAGCGTTGAAACCTATCAAAATCGCATCGCTCGGTTTAAGCCGCGGGTCAACGAAGCAGTCAACAGCCACTGGCTGTGTGACGAAGGGCGCTACTGCTTTCATGATCTGACCGCGGGCGAAAGGTTGACCACGCCCATGATCCGGCAGGAAGGCGGTCTCGTGCCGGCGACCTGGGAGCAGGCGCTGCAAGCCGTCCTCAATGGATTACGTTCAACGAAGCCGCTGGCCGGAATCCTCTCCGGTAGAAGTACCAACGAAGAAGCTTTTCTATTTGCCAGATTGATGAAGAAGCTGACAGGTGAGCCTACATTGGAAGTTTTTTATCAAGAGCGGGAGCTCACGGACGTACAGAAGATTCTGATGAGTCCGGATCGCTCGCCGAATTTTGCCGGCGCGCGCGATATGGGAATGAATTCCAACGGCGGCTTCGACTCCTTGATGGATAAATTGCTCGCCGGCGTCTTCTCTGGAGCATATATCGTCGGCGAGGATCTCGTCGAATCGAAGGCCGATCCGGAACAAATTCGTGCGGCTCTGCAAAGGCTTTCGTTCCTGGCCGTGCAGGATATTCGCATGACGGAAACGGCGAAGCTGGCTCACGTGGTTCTTCCGGCGACCCATTTCGGCGAGAAGGAAGGCACTTACACGAACCGGAAAGGTCGAGTCCAGAAACTCAACGCCGCGGTTATTCCGCCGGAAGGAGCGCTGCAGGATTGCGAGATTTTCATTCGCCTGCTGGAAGCGGCCGGCGAAAAGCTTTCATATTCCACGCCATCCGCGATCTTCGATGCTCTGGCTAAAGAAGTGCCGGGCTATCGGGAACTCAGCTATGCAGCAATCGGTGTGCAAGGGGTTCAATTGGGCGGTGGTGAGGCGAAGCAGCAATGATCGTTGACGTCGGGATCATCGCGGCGAAAGCATTTCTAGTCCTCTTCATGGTCCTCAATTTGGCCGGAGTCCTCGGCTGGATCGAGCGGAAGGGAAGCGCGCTCATTCAAGACCGGATCGGCGCGAATCGCGCTTCGATCTTTGGCTTCGCCGGCCTGGGCTTAGTGAACACACTGATCGCCGACCCTCTTAAATTTCTCACCAAAGAGGATTTTATTCCCCCTCACGGCGACAAGTTCCTGCACACCTTGGCGCCGTGCATGGCTTTTTTCCCGGCGCTGGTGACCTTTGCCGTCATTCCTTTTGGCGACGTTCTCGTCCTCGGCGATCGGGCGATCAATCTGCAGGTCGCTGATCTTAATTTCGGCATTCTTTACATCTTCGCCATGTCGTCGTTGAGCGTCTACGGCATCGTCATCGGCGCCTGGGCTTCCAATAACAAGTTCTCATTATTGGGCGGCGTGCGCGGATCGGCGCAAATGATTTCCTATGAAGTGGCGATGGGCTTATCCGCGATCGGTGTCCTGATGGTATACGGGACGTTGGACTTGCAAGAGATCGCACGCGGACAAGGGAGTTTGATTCGCGACTTGCTGCCGGACTCTCTCGGCTTTTTAAAAACTAATATTGGCCAGCTTCCGGCCTGGGGCATTTTCCTTCAACCGTTGGCGTTCCTGCTTTTCTTTGTCGCGGCGGTCGCGGAAACCAAACGGATTCCGTTCGATCTGCCGGAGGGAGAGTCCGAGCTCGTCGCCGGTTATCACGTGGAATATTCCGGTGGCAAGTTTCTTATGTTCTTCGCCGGCGAGTTCGCCGAAATCGTCACCGCCGCCGGTTTGATGACGACGCTTTTCTTCGGCGGCTGGCAGGTACCCTATCTCATGCGCGACGGATTTCATTTTCCCTGGGGGGAGTCCTGGCTGCTGCCGCATCTCGCCGTGACGGCGCTCCAGGTGGCGGCATTCACGCTGAAAGTTCTCTTTTTCTGCTGGTTACAGATTCTGCTCCGCTGGACCGTGCCGAGATTTCGCTACGATCAGGTGATGCGGCTGGGTTGGAAAATGCTTCTCCCGCTGGCCCTCGTGAATGTGATCGTTACGGCGATCGTTATTGTCGCCGTCAATAGGTGATTTGGAAATCATGACGCCGTCGATGATGCTTTTTTATGTGCTGGGCGGATTGCTGGTGATCGCGTCCCTGATGGTCGTTTTTCTGAGCAGCGTGGTCCATAGCGCCATGGCGTTAGTCGCGGCGCTCTTCCTGATCGCGATCCTGTTCCTCACCCTTCATGCGCCTATGGTGGGAGTGCTTCAGGTCCTGGTTTATGCCGGCGCCATTATGGTTCTGTTTCTGTTCGTCATCATGCTCTTGAATCCCGCCGCCGTAGAGCCGCGGCGGCGCTTCGGATGGGGCTTCGGCATCGTGGCGAGCCTGCTGCTTGCCGGAGCTTTGGTTGCGGTGATGACCAACGGCGAGGCGCCGCTTGACCCGGTGGCCGCTACGGAATTATTTGGCAGTCCGGAAACGCTCGCGAAGAGCCTTTTCACCGATTTTGTGCTGCCGTTTGAAATCGCTTCGGTCTTGCTGCTTGTGGCGATTATCGGCGCGGTGGTTTTGGCGAAGAGGGAATCGTAGGTATCCATGGTGCCGCTCAACTACTATCTCATCCTCGGCGCGGTGGTTTTCGCCATCGGCGTGCTCGGAGTCATCGTCCGCCGCGATCTCATTGTGGTCTTGATGTCCATCGAGCTGATGCTCAACGCCGTCAATCTCACTTTCATCGCCTTCGCCTGTTTTTTGGGCTCCATGGCGGGACAGGTGGCGGTTTTCTTCGTCATGGCGGTGGCCGCGGCTGAGGCGGTGATCGGCCTGGCCATCATCATCTCCGTGTTCCGCCACCGGCAAACTCTCGACCCTCAGGAGATGCAGCTTCTCAAATGGTAGCTCCAACCCAGTCGATTGCCGCGGAACTGCTGCGCTGGATTCCGCTCATTCCGCTGCTGGCGTGCCTGCTTAATACTTTTTTCGGAGCGCGCTTGGGCAAAAGGGGCGCAGGCCTGTTGGCGTCCTTCGCCGTCGGCGCTTCCTTTGCGATCGCGCTTTATATTTTTTGGCTATTGCCGGCAAGCGGCGTCATTCGGGACACGCTTTACACCTGGATCGAATCCGGGTCGTTTCAAGCAAAGGTCTCTTTTGAGGTCGACGCTCTCACGGCGGTAATGCTTCTCGTCATTACCGGCGTCGGTTTTCTGATTCACATCTATTCCCTGGGCTACATGGGACACGACGAAGGAATGGTGCGATTTTTCATCTATCTCAATCTCTTTATCTTTTTCATGCTCCTCCTGGTGATGGGGGACAATGTGCTGCTGCTCTTCGTCGGCTGGGAAGGAGTCGGCCTCTGTTCTTATCTGCTCATCGGCTTTTGGTATCACGATCACACCAACACCATCGCCGGCAATAAAGCGTTCATCGTCAACCGCATCGGTGATTTCGGCTTCGTACTGGGCATCCTGCTTCTCGTTACCGAGCTCGGCCGGCAAGGGATCTGGACCGTCGATTTCGCCGAGCTGCAGAAGCACGTGCAGTTACTGAATCCGAACATGATCACATGGATCACCTTGCTGCTCTTCGTCGGCGCCACCGGCAAGTCGGCACAGATTCCGCTCTTCGTTTGGTTGCCGGACGCGATGGCGGGTCCGACGCCGGTAAGCGCGCTCATCCATGCCGCGACCATGGTGACCGCCGGCGTTTATATGACGGCGCGGCTGCATTTTCTATTTTCGTTGGCTCCGGCGACTCTGTCTCTCATCGCAACGATCGGCGCGGCGACGGCGTTTTTCGCGGCGACCGTGGCGCTGACCCAGACCGACATCAAACGAGTCCTCGCCTACTCGACCGTAAGCCAGCTGGGTTACATGTTTTTGGCCGTCGGCGTCGGCGCGTTCAGCGCGGCGATCTTTCATCTCTTCACCCATGCTTTTTTTAAAGCCTGTCTCTTCCTAGGTGCCGGGAGCGTGATCCATGCTCTCGAAGGCCAACAGGACATGCGCGAGATGGGAGGACTCAGATCGTATCTTCCGACGACCTACTGGACTTATCTGATCGCCACTTTAGCCATCGCCGGCGCGCCTTTTACAGCCGGTTTTTTCTCAAAGGATCTGATTCTATGGCAGGCCTACAGCAGTCCTCTCGGATCGCACCAGCTCTGGCTTATCGCCTGGGTGACGGCAGGCATGACCGCCCTTTACATGTTTCGCCAGTTTTTCATGGTCTTTCACGGGAGCTGCCGCGCGGATGAACACGTAAGAGCGCATATTCATGAGTCGCCCGCGGTCATGACTGTGCCGCTGGTGATCCTGGCTATGGGTTCCATATTTGCCGGTTGGCTGGGAACGCCAGAGTACCTGTGGGGCAGCCGTTGGGATGAGTGGCTCGAGCCGATCTTCGGCGCGGCGGCAAAGACGCACGCCGGTTCTGCAGGCGACGAGATCTTATTGATGCAGTTAACCCTTGCCATCGTCGCGCTGGCTATTCTGCTGGCCTATTTTTCCTATGGCCGGGAAGGGAAGCTTCCCAGGAATCTTTCTTCCTTCGCTTGGGGCGCGCCCTACCGCCTTTTCTTCAACAAGTACTATGTCGATGAACTCTATGATTTTGTCATCGTGCGGCCGTTTACCTCTTGTTCGCGTTGGCTTGCCCTGGTTTTTGATCCTGGTGTCATCGATGGATTGGTCAACGGCGTGGCCAAAGGGACCAGGGGATTCAGCCTGATCTGGCGGGAAATCCAAACCGGCAACATTCAGCATTACCTGATTGGATTCCTCATCGGGACCTTGGGAATTTTAGCGTACTATCTCGGCCAACTATAATGATGTCTTTGCCCTCGCTCGGAACTTTGAGTCTGCTCCTGGCCATTCCAGTTATCGGGGCCGTGGTGCTCCTGTTGATGCCTCGGCGGCAGACCAAGGCTCTTTTTACTATCGCGCTTCTGGCGAGTTCGGCGAATTTTTTCTGGTCGCTCAGCATCTTGAATCAGTTCGACGGCAGCAAAGCCGAAATGCAACTCGTCGAGCGCCTTCCGTGGATGCCGGGTTTCGGCATCGAGTACATCGTCGGCGTCGATGGCATCAGTCTCTTTCTGGTTCTCCTCACCACGCTGCTCATGCCGCTCGCGATTCTGGCCTCATGGTCGGTCAAAGAGAAGATCAAAGAGTACCTCTTCTTCATGCTCCTGCTCGAGACCGGGATGCTCGGCGTCTTCGTCGCTCTGGATCTTTTCCTCTTCTATGTCTTCTGGGAGGTTAGCTTGGTGCCGATGTATTTTCTCATCGGCGTCTGGGGCGGCCCGCGCCGGATCTATGCGGCGCTGAAATTCGTCGTTTATACCATGGCGGGTAGCCTGCTCATGCTGGTCGCGATTATTTATCTGGCAACGCGCCATGCCCAGACGGCACAGACGATGACTTTTAATTTGTTACAGATTTATGATTTGCGCCTGCCTTTCAACGAGCAGACGTGGTTGTTCTTAGCCTTTGCCCTTTCTTTCGCCATTAAAGTTCCGGTCTTTCCTTTCCACACCTGGCTGCCAGACGCGCACGTCGAGGCGCCGACCGCCGGCTCGGTTATCCTCGCCAGCATCTTGCTCAAGCTCGGCACCTACGGCTTTCTTCGTTTCGCGATTCCGCTCTTTCCCGATGTGGCGCTCGCCGCCGCGCCCTTTTTCATGGCGCTGGCCGTGATCGGCATCATTTATGGCGCCGTGGTTGCCATGATGCAGGCCGATATCAAAAAGCTGGTGGCTTATTCCTCCGTCAGTCATCTCGGTTTCGTCATGCTCGGTCTTTTTGCGCTGAATATGCAGGGCATTCAAGGAAGCATCTATCAGATGCTCAACCATGGCCTTTCCACAGGAGCGCTGTTTCTTCTCGTCGGCATGATCTATGACCGGCGCCATACCCGGCTCATCGAAGACTTCGGCGGTCTGTGGAAGCAATTGCCGATCTTTTCCGCTCTGCTGCTATTCGTCACTTTCTCCTCCATCGGGCTGCCGGGACTGAACGGCTTTGTCGGCGAATTTCTCATCCTGCTCGGTTCCTTCGCGGTTACGCCGCACTGGGCCGCCGCGGCGGCCACCGGGGTTATTCTCGGCGCGATTTACATGCTGTGGATGTATCGTCGGGTGATCTTCGGCCCGCTCAATAATCCGGAAAACCAAAAGCTCCAAGACTTAAACAACAGGGAAATTCTCATCCTGGCGCCGATAGTAGCGCTCATCGTATTGATGGGCGTTTATCCCCAGCCCTTTCTCAGCCGGATGAGCGCCTCGGTGGATCTAACGCTCAAGAGAGTTTTTGCACCCCAGACCGCGCCAGTGGCCGATAAAGAAGCGACTGCGGAAGAGAACGAGGAAGATGGACGTTAATCTCATACCGCTTCTCCCCGCTACCCAAGTGCTGCTGACGGCCTTGGTCGTCATGTTGCTTGATCTCTTTATCAAGGAACCGGAAAAAGGTTTGTTGGCGTGGACCAGTTTGCTCGGACTGGCGCTTGGCGCAGGGGAGACCGTGCTTCTTTGGGGTAGCCAAGAGAGCGCCTTTGGCGATACGTTGCTCTTGGATAATTTCGCGCTTTTCTTCGCGCAAATCTTTGTCGGCGTCGCGGCGCTTACGATTCTCTCGTCGATTCACTATGTCCGGCAGACGAAAATCCACGAGGGTGAGTTCTATGAACTGATTCTTTTTGCCACCGTGGGGATGATTCTCATGGCGGCGGCCAATGATCTGATTATTTTTTTCCTGGGACTCGAAACCATGTCCATTGCGGTTTACGTGTTGACGGGATTGTGGCGCGCGAGCAGTCAGTCGAGCGAAGCCGCCATGAAATATTTTCTCATGGGCGCCTTCGCCACCGGTTTTCTCCTCTATGGCATCGCGTTGATCTACGGCGCCACCGGCGCCACGAACTTGAACCAGATCTCCGCTTACCTCGTCGAGCAGCCGACCGATTGGCCGCTGTATCTCGTCGCCGGGGCGTTGCTGTTGCTCGTCGGCTTCGCTTTCAAAGTCGGCGCGGTGCCGTTTCATTTCTGGGTGCCGGACGTCTACGAAGGCGCGCCGACGCCGGTCACGGGATTTATGTCGGTGGCCGTCAAGGCCGCGGCCTTTGCCGGTTGGGCGCGCATCGTGCTGCACAAGCTCTCGCCTTTAGATACGGATTGGGCCGTTCCGTTGTGGGTTCTGGCGATTGCGACGATGACGGTGGGCAATTTGCTCGCTATCAGTCAGTCGAGCGTCAAACGGATGCTTGCATACTCCAGCATCGCTCATGCGGGTTATTTGCTCATCGCCTTCGTTGTGGGTGAAGAGTGGGGCGGACTGCCGCTGCTTTTCTACTTGCTGGCTTACTCTTTCATGACCCTCGGCGCGTTTGCCGTCATCACCAGTTTGACCGATCAAGAACACCCGCGCGAAAGTTACACCGACTTCGCCGGATTGGGATTCAAGCGGCCGTTTCTCGCTATGGCCATGTCGCTCTTTATGCTATCGCTGGCCGGCTTTCCGCCGCTGGCCGGTTTCGCGGGGAAGTTCTATATCTTTCGTTCCGCAGTCCTGTCCGGTCACGTGAGCCTGGCCATCATCGGCGTGCTCAACAGTCTGCTTTCAGTGATTTACTATCTCCGCGTAATCGTGGCGATGTACATGGAAGAGGGCGGAGCGGAAGGTAAGAGATTTGGCCAGTCGCCTTACCTCTACATCGCGGTCGCGTTCGCCGTCGCAGGCACTCTTTATCTGGGAATCGTCCCAAGCAAGGCTCTTGAATGGAGCCGGATCTCGTATTTCCCTCTGGACTAGAGGCTCGGCTACTGGCAATCCGCGATCCTTGAAGGCAAAGGGGAGTGATGTGAGCATCCGACAGATACCGTCAGGTGTCTCGTCCAAAAGGCAAGCGTTGTTAGTTGGGCTTTTTGAAAAATCCAATGGCGACCGGAACCTCGGCGGTGCCGGCGATCATCTCCTCGAAATTGGCCGTCTTGACGTAGAGTTGCGCCGAACCGCCGCCATCTAGGTTGAGCAGATCTGTTGCCTGGAGCTGCCACTGCGGCGCAGAAAACAACTCCTGCAGCTCGACCCAGCTCAGCCCGCCGAGAATACTATCCGTTACGGCGATGAGAAGCCGGTTATCCTGATCGATGCCGATGACCGAGCGCCGGCTATACCGGCCAGCGCCGCGGGTGACTTCCAAAGTCGCGCCGCGATTTAGCAGCAACGGCCCGGATTGCAGCGCTTCGTCCGCTTGCGGCGATTGAAATCCGTCGCGGTGAACGATGAACGGAGAAAGACTCCGCATGCCGAAGATTCCCGAGAGTAGCGAGCTTTTGGATACGGTGCGATTGATCTCTTGAGCGTCGGCTTTGAGGAAGCCCAGGGGCTGGCCTTTTTCATCGAAATAGTTTGCGTTGATGGCGGCGATGGCGCCGCTTTTTTCCGCTAACATTTTGACGTTGGCTCCTTTGAGTTGAAATTGACTGCTGCGGATAACGCGGGGAATCACCGAGCGGGTATCGAAGCGGAGAACTTTCAAGTCAATCGCTTGGTTGGGCTCGCTTCGTTCGAGCGTGATCTTGCGAAATTCAATGCCATTTTGAACAGTTTTCCAGCTGCCGAGGCCGCTGACTGCTAAAGTGGGGCTGGTCTTCAGCTTCGCAGGCGTGATGGATTGTTGGGACAATACCGCAATTGGAGTTAGGAATAAGCAGATAAAGCCAATGAGGAGAGTCTGGCGGCGTGACATCAGCCAAAAGAGCATAGCAGAAGCCTCGGAGAAGAAAAAGACAATAGAGCGTGAGCGCCGTGATTGAATTTGCGCATCCGATTCTGTTCCTGTTAAGTAAGTCAGATAAATTCACTTAATCAGAAGGAGAGTATTTATGAAATATTTTGCCGGCCTGGGCGCAGCTTTGCTGGTGGTCACTATGTTGTACGCCTGCGGTAAGGACGAAAAGAGTTCCGCTGAGAGGGACAAGGAAGTCCAGAAGGTGCTGCAAGAGGGGGCGCAGAAAGAGCGAAAGATGTACGAGGGAATGCAGAAGAATGTCGAGAATCTAGAAAAGAAGGCGCAGGAGCAGAAGGAAGAAACCAAGAAGTAGGAATCACGCCGAGCTTCCACCCACCTGCAGAGCAGCGGATCAGGTTCACTGCCGTCACTCGTCGGCGAGATTCCATCCCGGTTGCAACGCACTATTTTGGCGCCATTTCAAACACGACGCGCTCCATGCGCGGTGCCGAGTCGCGCAGTCTGAGAATGCGGGTGCGTATTGCTTCGTCGGTTACCCGCCTGGCGATGCAGAGAAAACGTTCGCTGCCCATTTTTATTTCTACCGACGGATTCCTGATCATATTTTGGCACCAGTGTTTACCCTCGACGTTGCTCGACGACGCGTAAAAGCGCCCGCCGGAGTAAACCATCAGCACGAACGGTTATTCAATGTCATCTCCGCTATTTACCCGTTCACCCTGAGCATTGTCGAAGGGCGAACGGGCACTTTTCACACGGTCCGGTGAAGCAAACGATCTGATTCCGTTCAGCTTGACTCTTTTGCGAAGGCGGGGCTAAGCTTGGCGCCGTCGCATCGGGGGAACAAACGCAATCAAGGTTTACCCGCAATTATAACTCGGAGGCTTCGATGGCAGGGAAAAAATCCACAGGCACCGCGCTTTCCATGATCAAAATCGACAAACGCATGAGCGCGGCGCACGCTCTTCCAAAAGCTAAAGGCAAGCGTCCGGCGGTCATTTTGCTGCATGAAAGATACGGCATCGACCAGCACACTAAAGATCTTACGGTGAAATTGGCTCAGGCGGGATTCGTCGGCCTGGCGCCGGATCTGTTCTCTCGCTTCACGGGTGACCGAAAGGCGCTGCAACGGGGCGAAGTGCGAGTGGAAATACGTGACGACGAAGCAATTCAGGATCTGGATCAGGCCATCGATTACTTGAAGAAACTCGATAGCGTTGATGGCTCCCGCATCGCGCTCATCGGCGTCTGCCAGACCGGCCGTCAGCCGCTTCTCCTCGCCGCGCATCGAAACGACATTACCGCCGTTGTGGTTCTCTACGGCGCGATCGGCGGCAGGGAATGGTTGGCCAACGAGCTACGTCCGACGCCGGCGGATCAACTCGTCACGGGCTGCGCTTCACCGGTCTTGGGTATCTTCGGCGAGGCGGATCACATTATCTCCATCGACGATGTCCTCAAGTTCCGTGGCTGCCTTGAACAGTCGAAGAAATCGTATCACGTCCGCATTTACCACGACGCGCCGCATGGCTGGCTGAACGACACCATGCCGGGACGCTACCGCAAGGAAGCAGCGAAGGACGCATGGAATCTGATGATGTCGTTTCATAAAAAGAGTTTCAGCAACGGCTGGGATAGCAACCGGATCACCTGGACCTTCGAGAGTGATTACTCAACCGAATACGACTTCAAAAAGAATGTACGGATGGAGTAGAGGTCCAATCATGGGAGCGAATTTCCGATCGGCGCAACTGCTGGTTTTCTTGTTGGCTTCGGTTTTTTCGTGGGGTGTACCACCACTTGTTGATGGAGCTGCGGCCGCGGAGCGAATCGTGATCGGCACACCGAGTCGCGGGCTGTTTGAGTTTCCCGCGGTCGTCGCCATTCGCAAGGGATTCTTTAAAGACGAGGGACTGGAGGCAGACAAAGTTCAAATGCAGCCGGCGATCGCCGTCAAGGCGCTCATCTCCGGGGATATCGATTATCTGCTCGCTTGGGGATCGGCAATTCGCGCCGCGGTCACCGGTGTTCCGATCAAAGCGGTGGTCGGCATGGCCTCTCGGCCGCTGCACGTTCTGATCGCCCGACCGGACATCAAAACTCCCAAAGATCTCAAAGGGAAAATCATCGGCGTCGATTCGGTCGCCGGGACGGTCGATTACCTTTCCCGCGTCGCGGTGAGGCACTTCGGTTTCGAGCCGGAAAAAGACGTCAAAATCATCGTCACCGGCGAGAGCCCGACTCGCCTGGCGGCGCTTCGAGCGGGCTCCATCGACGCCACTCCTATCGACGTGGCCTTTGCGATGAAGGCGGAAGACGAAGGCTTTAGGCGGCTCATCTACCTGGGCGATATCATCGAGCTGCCGCTCTCGGGGATCGCGGTCATGGAGAAAAAGCTCCAGACCCAGCGGGAGCAAGTCAAGAAAGTTGTGCGGGCCTCTTTGCGCGGCACTCGTTTCATGAAGCAAAATCGCGCCGAGACACTTCAGATGCTTTCCGATTATCTCCGCATTACCCCATCCCAGGCGGCGAAGGCCTATGATGTCTCGATCAATTCCTTTAGCGATGACGGCATCATTTCCGATAAAGGCGTCAACCTCGACGTGCAACTCACGAAAGAACGGCTGAAGATCACCAAAGAAATTTCATTGAGCCAGTTGGTGGATTGGAGTTTGGTGAAGGAGGTAAGGGCGGGCGGACAATAGGATTCGGAGCCCGGGGTCAAACCATCCAAAAATAATCACGTCGGCTCGAAAGCGCCGTGGTTTAATATCACGGATAGCTTGCCTCAGTCCGGCTAGTAAAGGGCGTCGCGGCATTTATCTCTTGCCGCTTCCAGCGGTTGTTAAGCAGCAATCGGGAGAAGAACCGGTGACCCGCGTCTGTTATTTTTAAAGGATCGGTTGACGATACATTCAATCTCAAGAATCAGAAGGACAGTTCTTGCAATCACAGTTTCACGTAATATAAGAAGCTGGCATGAAATATGTTTACAATCCAGACGGGTCAATAGACGCACAAAAGTGGCTCAAGATAGACGAGAGTGAGCGGCTATACCTCGTTCAGCAATACCATCGGAAAAAGCGAGTCCGTCTTCCCAACGCTCGACTTCACGCTGTCATTCACGTGGTTGTCGAGAATCAAGTCGCATTGGGAGCCGAAATCCCTGTCGGAGGCACACTATCGAGATTAATGCGCGAGGGTCTCAGTCGGCATGATGCAATTCATGCGATCGGCACGATTCTAGCGGGCCATCTTTATGAGCTTATGAAGGAAGGTCCACAATCGACAGATGCAAATTCGACTTACTACCGTGAACTCGATGAATTAACCTCAGAGAGTTGGCTGAACAGCTTCAATAATGACGTAGACGACGAATAAACTATTATACATAGCAAATGGCGGTGTTCATGCCGCGGGAAATTTTTTATCCAATTTTTACAGAACTACCGATCAGCATCCGATAGACAAGGCGCGCTGCACAATTGGCTTGCGGTGCTACTTTTACGCCGTCCTGTAACCTGAACTAAAATTCCCTAGAAGATAGCTCACGGACAAACATCTCTGATCTATCGAGAGATCTCATGTCGGACCAAGAGAAGGACTTCGAAAGATTCATCGCGGATCAACTGCGCGAGGCCGGGATGAAGTTCGCTACGCAGAAGGCACTCGCCGGTCTTGCGCCCGATTTTATTGTCTACGCGCCGGATGGGCGGCAGTTTATCGTCGAGGTTAAAAACTGGGATTTTCCCGGATTGACGACGGAGGCGAGCCGGCAGGCGCAGCATTATCAGGAAGCTGTGAAGGCAGACGGAGCGTTCGTCGTCATTCCGAGTCTTAAGCGGAACTCACCTTCCAAGGGAGTTGTTACCCTCGATGGTCTGGTGCCCGCTCTCCAGGCTGAATTTGAAACAACTAAGACGCGTTCAAACCCTCCCGAAGCGACGAAAGTAGACAAGTTTGTCTTTGCTGCCATGCCGTTTGCGCCGCAGTACGAGGACGTGTTTTTCATCGCCATGAGGTATGCGGCCGAGCAGGCGGGGGCTGTATGCGTGAGAGTTGACCGGCGGGAGTTTCAAGGCAGCGTAGTGGACGAGATTCAAAGACTCATCCGCAAGTCGGTTGCTGTGTTCGTCGACCTTTCTGAGGCCAAGCCGAATGTTCTCTATGAGACGGGGTACGCCCACGCGCTGAAAAAGCCGTGCATCCACATCTGCTCAACACCGCTTGAGAAAGTGCCGTTCGACGTGCACCAATGGAAGACGACGAAATACCACCCGGGTCAGACTCACAAACTCGGCAAAGAGCTGGCCCAACGGCTTAAGGAAGTCCTGGCGTAGGCCGTGAAGATTCTCCGTTCGTTCTACGAGCAATCCACCGTTGATGTCGCCCGGCAACTGCTTGGCAAATATTTGGTTCGAAAGCATCCGGACGGAACGACGGTCGGGCGAATTGTGGAAACCGAGGCCTATATCGGCCCGCAGGACAAAGCCTGTCATGCGTCGCGCGGGCGCACCCCGCGTACGGAGATCATGTTCGGCCCGGCGGGACATGCCTACGTCTACTTCGTTTACGGCTTTCACTACATGCTCAATATCGTCACCGAGGGGAAAGACTTTCCCGCCGCCGTGCTCATCCGGGCGGTGGAGCCTCTCAGGGGCATCGCGTTAATGAAAAAAAGAAGAGGCACCGAGGAACCGCGCAATCTGGCGAGCGGACCCGGCAAACTCTGCGAGGCGTTTGCGATCGACCGGACCTTAAACGGCAGCGATATTTGCGGCAAGGTTCTCTACTTGCAGGATGCCGGAGAGCCGGCTCCGAAGATTATCACCACGCCGCGAATCGGCGTCGATTACGCGGCGGAGTGGAAAAACAAACCATTCCGGTTCTTGATTGGCGGCAACACATTCGTCTCCAAGCCGTGAAAAATAAATCCCCTATATTGCTTGTCGGGAGATTGACTCGGGAGTACGACGCATCACTTATTTGTGCTGCTCGGAGCGGCTGTGAATCGCTCGATGACGTGACGGATCATGCCGACAGCAAGCTCGTGCTCGCCCATGAACACCTTGCCGGCGTTCTCTTTTTCTAGCAGCACCGCCTCTTCTTCGCTATGCGTGCGCACCACCGTCTCGATGCGCGGGTTGAGTGTGCGCGCGATCTCGATCATCCGCCGCACATCGAGCGTATCCGGAGTCGCGATCACCAACATACGCGCCCGCGCGACATGCCCCTGAATGAGAACGGCGGGTTCAGAAGCGTCGCCGGATACAGCGGGTATCCCGCTCTCGCGCAGCTTCTCGACGATCTCGCGATTCTCCTCGGCCACCACGAACGGTATGCCCTTCTCGGTCAGAGCTTCGCCGATGCGCCGGCCGACGCGGCCATAGCCCGCCAGCACCAAGTGTCCGGTCAGGCGATTCAGGTCGACGGTCATCGGCAGCACCGCCAGTGGATCATCAGGGCGTTCCAAGGTTTGCGCGAGTTTCGAGCGGGAGCGAATCCAGGCTTGTACAGGCTCGATCGCGTGGAACACCAGTGGATTGAGTGCAATCGAAATGATCGCCCCCGCGAGAATGAGGCTCTGGCCTTCCGTCGGCAAGACCCCGAGGGAAACGCCGAGGTTAGCCAAGATGAAAGAGAACTCACCGATCTGCGCCAGGCTCGCCGATACCGTAAGCGCCGTGTTGAGCGGGTAGCGGAACAGAAGGACGAGAAAGAAAGCGGCTAGCGACTTGCCGAAGATAATGATTAGCACGACGGTGATCACTTGGAGCGGTTGGCGGGTAAGAACGCCGGGATCGAACAGCATGCCGACCGACACGAAGAACAAAACAGAAAAAGCATCCCTGAGCGGTAAAGACTCTTCAGCCGCCCGGTAGCTTAGAGGGGATTCCCGCATGACCATACCGGCGAAGAAAGCGCCGAGAGCGAAGGAGACGCCGAAAAGCTCGGCGGAGCCATAGGCGATCCCCACGGCCGCTGCAATGACGCACAACGTAAAGAGTTCCCGCGAGCCGGTGCGAGCGATTTGCCAGAGCAACCATGGAAACAGGCGCTTACCGACCACGAGCATGAGCGCGATGAAGACCGAAACCTGGCCGAATGTGAGGACTAGTGTTGTGAGTAAACTGCGATTTTCTGCTCCTTCGGGGACAGCATTTGGATTACCGCCGAGCCACAGCGCGAGTGGCGGCAGTAATACCAGCACCAATACCATTACCAGGTCCTCAACGACGAGCCATCCGACAGCGATGCGGCCGTTGACAGTTTCGAGAAGACCCCGACTTTCCAGGGTCCTAAGGAGCACGACCGTGCTCGCGACTGAGAGCGCGAGACCGAACACGAGGCCGGCAGCCAGACTCCAGCCCCAGAGAGCGGCGACAGCGATGCAGAGCAAGGTGGCAACGGTGATTTGGACAAGCGCGCCCGGCAGAGAAATCCGGCGCACAGCCAACAGGTCGTCCAGGGAAAAATGCAGCCCGACGCCGAACATCAACAGCATCACGCCGATTTCGGCGAGTTGGGTAGAAAGCTCGACGTCGGCGACAAAGCCCGGCGTAGCGGGGCCGATGATTATGCCCGCAATGAGATAGCCAACTAGAACCGGCAGCTTAAGGCGCGCCGCGATAAAGCCCATAATCAGGGCCAGTCCCAAGGCGGCCGCAATCGTAGTGATCAAGGTAACGTCATGAGGCACGTATGGCTCCTCCTATCTGAGCCGGTATCGCTGTTCCGCCTCCATTGTAGTGTGCCGTGGCGAATGCGCTTGAGAAATGATAGCTAACCCGCCTCCAGAGTTTAGCACATGAACAACAGTATTTTGGTGTATTGAAAATCCGGATACCGGCTGCGCTTGACTAAAGTTGCTTCCTTGCTCGGCAATTTTCGGCTAATCTGCAGGTGCTAATTCAGCCGCTCGGGCATTTTAAAGTCTTGCGTGAGCGGCAAGAAATAAACTTAGATGAAGAACGGCAGACAGCGGCGAGAAGAAATTAAGGCACAGCGCAAACAGCGAAACGCGAAGCGTAACTCGCCGCAAGCAAAGCCGCGCCAGGCCGCGCGTCCCGCGGGAAACGTGCCGGTGAACGAGCAGGCTCTCGCGCCGTACAAGAGCTACGGCGCGCCTGCGTTTGCTGTGCGCGGCTATTATCAGGACATTGCTTTTCGTTGTCGTGGCTGTGGCCAAGAGGAGATCTGGACAGCGAACGCAACAGAAGTGGTGGTATGAAGTCGCTAAGGGTTACGTTTACTCGAACGCAAAGTTTTGCCGGCCGTGCCGCAAGAGGGAACGGGCCCGACGCGAGGAAGCGAGGCGTGTTTATTTTGAAGGCATCGGACGCAAAAGACAGAAGGAGCAGCAACGATTCCCGATAGCCAGGTCAGCTATGTTTTGTCCGCAATGCAAAGATGAGTATCGAGAAGGTTTTACAGAATGCGCGGACTGTCAGATTCCGCTTGTCAGTGAGCTGCCGCTATCCGAATCGAACGATGATCAGAAACCTGTCGATCTCGTAGAAGTCCTGAGCACTGCTGACCCAGGCTTAATCACCCTTGTTAAATCAGTATTGGAGGCAGAAGGAATTCCGTACCTCGCTCAAGGCGAACATTTCAGCGGGATGCACGCAACAATTCCTGTAAGGTTCCTAGTGTCCAGAGAAGATGTTACTGCTGCTCGCGACGTGCTTAAAGACTTCCTATAAGAATTCTTGAATTGAGCCGAGGAAGAAACCAAGATGCTGGAGAATCTAGTTTTACGGATCCTTGCTTCATTCCTCTCACTAATCTGTGCTCAGGCCTATGCTGCCGAGGGAGATAATCAACACCAACGCCTCATCGAAGCCGCCCAGAAAGAGGGTAAGATGGTTTTCTACACATCCGTGGAAACTGAATTTGCGCGGGCGTTGACCAGCGGGTTCGAAGCGAAGTACCCATTCATCAAAACCGATATTTTTCGTTCGACGCATGAAAAAGTTCTAAGCCGGATGAATGTGGAAAGGAAAACGGGGACATACACTGCGGACACCGTGAGCGTGGGCGAATTCGAGACCTATCACTTGCAAAAAATGGGGTTCACCGCCCCTTACAAATCACCGTCCGCCGCCGCGTATCCGGAAGGATTCAAAGATCCGAATGGTTATTGGACGGATCTGTACGACAACTTGATTGTTACCGCCTACAACACGACAAGGGTGAAGCGGGATGAAATTCCCAAACGATATGAAGACCTTCTTTATCCCCGTTGGAAGGGGCGCATGGTGCTGGATCAGAACGAGGATCGCTGGTTCGCCAATATGCTTTACTTCATGGGCGAGAAGAAGGGGACGGAGTTCATGCAGGCGCTGGCGAAGCAAGAGGTCGCCATTCGGGGAGGGCGTTCAATGGTCACGCAACTGCTCGGAGCAGGGGAATATGACCTCCAAATCGTTGCCTATTGGTACCGGCCTTATCTGATGAAGAAAAAAGGCGCGCCCGTCGATTGGGTCGCAATGGAGCCCGCAATCGTGGCGACCCATCCGATCAGTGTCGTCCATCGGGCGCCTCATCCGAACGCGGCGAAACTTTTCATCGATTTCGTGCTTTCGGAGGAGGGACAGAAGATATTCGTCCAAAGAGGAAGGGAATCTGCAAGGACGGGGCTAAAGCCTGAAGGATACCCCAGTCATCTCAAGCTGGCGCCGAGCCGCATGCAGCTCGCGGAAAAACTCGCCGAATATACGCGCCGCTATGAATCTTTATTCGTAAAGTAATTGCGATTCTACGCCAGCCGTTGGCCCGAGCGCTTTACGCCTGGTCGATCTTGTGGCGCTCGGTCAATTCAAGAATATATCCATCGGGATCCTTGATGAACGCATAAATGTCTCGGCTGCCGGGCCGGTTGGGTGCGGGACCGCTGACGAATTCAACGCCTTCCGCTTTGAGCTTTTCGCAGAGCTGATAACAATCCGAGACATAAAGCGCGACGTGGCCGGTCCACGGTGCTAAGTTAGTCTTGCCGCGAGTCTCCGCTGACTCAATCAGCTCTAACGAAGGTCCATCATCCTCATTACCATAACCCACGTAGCCCACGCGTTCGTTTCGTTCCGGGGTATCTCTTCGGCGTTGGATATCCATGCCGAGTAACCTCGTATAAAAATCGAGCGTGCGATCGAGATTACTCACCGCCAGCATCGTGTGTCGAATCTTGAAGGTAATCCCGTCTACAGTCTTCTGCGGTAACATGATTTCTCCCGATGGAATCACTTGTTGTTTCCTGCTGACGGCGGGCGGCGGTCAAGTGTGTGCCAATGCTTTGACAAAAGCGCGTTTAAGGAAGACGCCAATCAAGTGACGTTTGTAATCGGCGCTGCCTTGTAGGTCGTCCACCGGGTCGGCTGTGTCAGCAAGCGCTGCGGCCGCGTCATTCAGTTGTCTTTCGACCTGGCTCCGTCGGCCTACCAGCGCGGCATCGGTCTTATCGGAGCGGCTTGGGATAGCGCTCACGCTGCCGACCACGGCGCGGGCTTTTCTTATCTGGTGACCGGCATCGTCGATGTCGAGCACGAGCGCTAAACCCAACGTGGGGCGTTCATGAGTCTGGAATTTTACGTAAGCCGCGCGTTGCGATTTCGATAACACGGGAATCTCCACCGCGGTGAGGATTTCGTCTGTTGAGAGGGATGTTTCGTAAGCTCCGGTGATCAGTTTATCGATCGCGACGGTTTTTTGGCCGCTCTTACCGTGAATCTGTGCTTTGGCGTCGAGCGCGAGCAGCAGCGTCGCCGGATCTGAATGAGGTTCAGCGAAGCAGAGATTTCCCCCCAAGGTGCCCGTGGCGCGAACGCGGATGTTCGCAACTTTCGTCTCCATTTCAGAAAGAACCGGCAATTTTTCCTTGACCAAAGCGGACCGTTCGATGACTCGATGAGTCACGGCACTGCCAATGAGGAGCACGGAGTCTTTCGCTTCGATTCTGTCCAAGCCCGGAACTGTCTTCACGTCGACCAAATGCTCATAACGCAAAAGATCATGCTTCATCGCGAGCAGCAATTCCGTCCCGCCCGCATACAAGCGTGCCTTCTCTCCGAACTGCGCGAGCATCTCGGATGCTTCGGCAGTGTCTTTGGGTTGATGAACGGTAAAACGTCTCAAGGGCATCATAACGATTTTAGATTTTGGATTTTCGATTTTAGATTATCGGAGCTTGATTGAGAATCCAAAATAATCTCCAGTCGCTTTATGTTTTCTTGTCCCGAAGGGCGCGCCACACGCGCTCCGGCGTGAGCGGCGCCTCGCGAATGCGGACCCCGGTGGCGCGGTCCACCGCGTTGGCGATGTTCGCCGGCATCGAATTGAGCGAGGCCTCGCCGCCGCCTTTGGCGCCATAAGGACCGACGCCGTCTTGGTTCTGCACCAGATGTAGTTCAACTTTCTTTGGCAAATCGGAAAACCGCGGCACACGATAATCCAGGATCGAACCGTTGACTAATTGCGGCCCGTCATAGACCAGCTCTTCGAACAGCCCGATGCCCATGCCCATGGTGGCGGCGCCGATATCTTGACCTTCGGCGAGCGCGGGATTGATGGCAAGACCTACGTCGCCGACGGTGGCCAACTTTTCCATTTGGATTTTTCCAGTCTCTTCATCGACTGACAGCTCAACGCCAGTGCAGGCTACTTCCCAGAAAACCGGCAACTTGGCGAAATCGCCGTCCTTGCGAATATAGGCGCGGCCGATGACCTCGCCGTCGGGCAACGCATAATATTTGCTGATTACTTCGGACCAATTGAGCTGCGCTTCGCCGCACCGTACGCCGCCTTTGATGACTTGGATCTCTTCCACTTTGACTTTCAGCACGTCGGCCGCCATCTTTACCATCTGTTGGATCGCCTCGCGGCTCGCTTCCATGACGGCGCGGCCCATCAATGTGGTTGTCCGGCTCGCGCCGGTGGAGCGATCGTAAGGAGTAATGGCGGTATCCGACGAGACGACACGGACATTATCAACGGGGATACCCAGTTCTTCCGCCGCAATCTGCGGAAGAACCGTGTGGCTTCCCTGGCCCAGCTCCGTACTGCCGGTCATGAGAGAAGCAGAGCCATCGGCGTAAACGCGGATCGCCGTCGAAGTCAGCGGGTATGCGCCGGCATCGCTGCCGGAGCAGGCGACGCCTCGCCCGCGGCCTTTCTCCAGCGGCTCTTTCCACCCGACGGCCTTGGCGGCGATTTCTAAATCTTCCTTCAACGTGCCATCGAAGGGGCGCATCCCGGGGAAAAATTCCTCACCGGGCTTCGCTGCGTTCATTAATCGGAACTCATAAGGATCCTTGCCGATCTTCGTCGCCAGTTCGTCGATCTGTGACTCACCGGGCAATGTGACTTGGGCGCAGCCGAAACCGCGATAAGAACTGGCCGGCACTGTATTGGTGTAAAAAGAGTAGTTATCGATCTGAACATTGGGAATCGCATAGGGCCCGACGCAGCGGTTGGTCGATTTCTCGACGACCAACGGGCTGTTCTCGGCATAGGCGCCGGTGTTCATGTAAATCCGCGCCTGCCGAGCGATGATCTTGCCGTTGGCATCGACAGCCGTGCGCATCCAGGTGTAAGCATCGTCGCTGCGGGTGGTGAGCATCGCCTCTTCGACGGTGAGTTGCAATTTCACCGAGCGCTTCGCTTTCCAAGAACAGGCGGCGACCAGCGGTTCGATTTTCGTGTAGGACTTGCTTCCGTAGCCGCCGCCGACAAAGGGAACGATCAGGCGAACCGCGCTGACGGGTAAATTAAATACCGACTTCAAATCGTGGCGCACCATGAACGGATGCTGCGCTGATGAATAGATCGTTACGCCCTCGTCGCTGACCTCGGCGATGGCGACGTAAGGCTCCATCGCGTAGGCATACGTCATCGGAAAATAATACTCGCCCTCGACGACTGCTGCGGCTTCCTTGAAAGCCTTTTCCACGTCGCCCCACTTGAGATGATGCTCCTGACAGATATTGGTACCTTTGCCGGCGGTAACTTCTCCTTCGAATCCGCGCAGCGCGCCAGCCTCGAATTTCCTTTGATGGATCAAGGGCGCGTCCTTCTCCATTGCTTCCTGGGGCGTGAGCACCGGCTTTAATTCTTCATACTTGACGTCGATGTATTCCAGCGCTTCGAAAGCGGTGCGCTCGTCGACGGCGACAACGGCGGCTACCGGTTCGCCAGCGTAGCGGACTTTCTCGATGGCGAGCAGCGGGTGATCTTTGACGGCATGGCCGTAATAAGGATTGAGCCCTTCCAAGTTGTTTCCAGTGAGGACGCAGTATACGCCGCGACGCGCTTCGGCTCGCGAAGTGTCGATGGAGACGATCTTCGCATGGGCGTAGGGGCTGCGCAGCACTTTGGCGTAAGCCATGCCGATAAGCCGGAGGTCGCTGACAAAAGTGGCTCTCCCGGTAACCTTAACCCGGCCATCGCGGCGGGGTACGGAATGATTGACGACCTGAAAGTCCGGTTTTTTCTCCGCGGTCACGATCTTTTCTCCTGGGCCATTTCATCTGCCGCGCGCCGAATCGCCTTGACAATGGGAACGTAACCCGTGCAGCGACAGATGTTGCCGTCCATGTAGTGGATGATCTCGTCTTCAGTTGGTTTGGAATTTTCATCCAGCAAAGCCTTCGCCGCCATGATCATGCCCGGCGTGCAAAAACCGCATTGAAAGGCGAATTCGTCAATGAAAGCCTGTTGGATCGGATGAAGCGTGCCGTCTGGTTTCTCCAGTCCTTCAATCGTCGTTACATTCTTGCCGCGCGCTTCGTAGGCGAGGTAAGTGCAGGCGCTCACTGGCAAACCATCCACCAGGACCGTGCAGGCGCCGCAGACCTGAACCTCACACGAAATCTTCGTGCCGTTTAGATTCAATCTGTTACGCAGCACTTCGGCAAGCGTTTCCTGTTCCTCGCCCTCAATTTCGAATGGCTTTCCGTTTAATTGAAATGAAAGATTCATAAACAAAAAGAATTGGAGTACTGGAGTATTAAAAGCCAGTACTCCATCACTCCGTTGAGCTAGTCTTCACTCATAGTGCGGTAGAATCTCCTCGGCCCAAAGCGTCATCTGCTTTTTGAGACTATCCATAGTCGGATAAATGATCTTTAGCTCGAAATGTTGGACGCCGTTCTCGATAAATTCATCGACGCGGCGGCGCACATCGTCCACGGAACCGAAGATGTGGCGATCGAGGGCGAACTGTGTACTATCGATGTCGCGCTCGTAGCTTTCGCTGCTGGTTTTGAGCGTCGGCAGGGCGAGCTGTAAACCTTCATCGCGGGTTTTGGCGATTGTCGCCAGCTTCTCTACCGCGATGGTAATCTTTTTGGGATCGCGACCGTTCTCTTGAGCGGTCTGCGCAAGAATATCGCAACCGACTTTCATCTCCTTTGGCGAGAGCCAACCCGGAATCCAGCCTTCGCCATATTTACCCGCGCGCTTGGCGGCAAGTTTCATCCAGCCACCGACCCAAACCGGCGGATGGGGCTTCTGCACTGGCTTGGGGTAGACCTCGGCATCTTTGAATTCGATGAACTCCCCTTTGTAGGAAGCCAGGGGCTGGGTCCATACGGCTTTCATCGCTTCGATATACTGGTCGGCTCGGTCACCGCGCCGATCATACGGGACGCCAAACACGCCGAATTCGTCCGATTCGCGGGTGGCCTTGGAACCGAGTCCGACACCGACCAGCAAACGACCGTTGGCGAGCCAATCCAATGTCGAATACTGTTTGGCCGCGTAAATCGGATTGCGGCAGGGCATCACCAAACAAGCGACCCCGAGAGTAATCTTTTTCGTCTCCGCCGCCAGGTAGGACAATATCGTGGTGGCTTCAAAGAAATTTGCTTCCTGTGTGTCGGTGAGAGCCTCGGCCGCACCGGAGGATATGTGGTGGCGGTGCATTTCCGAGCTCCACACCACGTGGTCGTGCACCCACACCGCATCGAATCCCAGTTCTTCAGCTGCCTTGGTGGCCTTGACAATATTTTCAATGCTGGAAAGCGGGCCCGAATTCGGTACCCGCACGCCGAACGAAATATTATGCATGACTCGCTCCTACTTTTTTTCCGTGATTTCGACCTTGTGATACTTTAGATGACGATTGTACCAGTCGACGACGTTGGCGGCGACATCATCGAAGTAGTCGTTGTAAATGCCGTAATGGGTGGTTTGTTTGTAGAGCACCAGCTTCTTGGGCTCACCGGCTTTTTCATAGAGTTTTACCGATTGTTCTTCCGGGGTAACGGCATCGTTCTCGACGGCTATGAAAAGGGCGCCGCGCGGAGAAATTTTGTGCACGACGTCCTCGGGGCTGTATTCGAGGATCGCTTCGGCGCACGCCAGCGGCATCGCATCGGGAATTTTACCCTCAACGTCCTTCTTGATGGTTGTGGTCTGACGCTCGGGAGTCTGGACCATGATTCCCTCGCGCGCGCTGACGATGGCGCCCGAGCCGGTGAGCACGCGCTTCTTTCGGTCTTCATCGATGCTCTTCAGGTAATCGATCCACTCATACTCGCGCCGCATCGAGTGTAACCAATCGCGCCCGTTGCTCACGCCGAGATAAGAGACACAGCATTTGACGCGCGAATCGATCGCGGCAACGTACACCGCGTTGCCGCCCCCGGTGCCGCCCGATCCGTAAGTTGCGATCCGGTTCGGATCGATTTCGGCGCGGGTCTGCATGTAAGTGATCGCGTTGCGGATGTCTTCCGCCTGCCACTTTGGTATCACCCAGCCACGGTCGTTGCCTTCGCTGTCACCCCAGCCGCGGTAATCAAAGCAAAGGCAAGCGTAGTCGGCCGCACAGAGCTTTTCGAACATCATAATGTAATGCTTGGCATCTTTAAGACCGAGAAAGCCGGGCCCTTGGACGATTCCGGGAAAAGGCTTGCCTTGATCGGAGTCCGGGAGATACAGAACGCCGCTGAGTTTGTCGCCTTCGCTGTAAAAGTTGATCTTTTCTGTGCGCATGTCAGACTCCTCAAAATAGGACTGTTCAAGTCGTTCAAATCGTTTCGCATTGATCCTGATAACGTCTCGACCCCCACCTCTTTCCTCCCCCGCGCCGCGCAAGGGAGGATGAAGGAGGGGAGAAACTCTTTTGAACTCTCGGCTACGATCTCACCGCCGGCAGAACTTCTTTACCCAAGTAGTCGATCTGTTGATACCAGTCGGCGTAGCGGAAGCGGAGATCGTACACGATGTGATTCAAACCGTTCTTCTCGTATTCCTTGGTATCTTTTACAACATCTTCGGGTTTGCCGGCCAAGAGGAGACCGCGGATGTCCTCGTAAGTCTTGAATTTATCAAAATTGACCCAGGTCTTTTTGCTGGGGTTGTTACCTTCCTTGATCAAGCCTGGGGTGTTGACCTTGCTCAGTGCGGTATCGAGGTCCTTGTCGATGCTGACGATCGGAATCGCGCCGACGGTGCCCATCGGTCGCCCCTGCGCTTGGTACTGATCACGTAAGTAGCCGACCATTTTGATGAAGGTTAACATCGGAATACGGCCTGGCATCCAGCCATCGCAGTATTCTGCGGCGCGCCGGCAAGAAGCTGGCGTACCGCCGCCGTACCATATCGGAATCATGTTCTTCGGCTGAGGCTTCAGCTCGACATCGGCGAAGTCAAAATATTCATCCTTGTAGGTGACCTTCTCACCTTTCCACAACCTGCGGCAAAGCTCCGCGTTGATCCTGGCCAGGTTTGCCCGGTCCTTCAAGGTGTTGGGATAGCCGGCGGCAGCGAATTCATGCTGAAAAGTTCCAAGCCCGAGACCCATGATCACCTTGCCGCCGCAAATGGTGGTGACGGTGCGCGATCACTGTGCCGGTGCCGAGCGTGAGTTTTTTACAAACGGACGCGATCGAAGCGAGCACCAGCAACCCTTCGATATGCGAGTTGTCTTCGCCTTCCATCCCGTGGGGCTCAAAAACTAGATGGTCTCTAACCCACACCGAGTCGAAACCATACTCCTCCGCCTTCTTCGATCCCTCGATGCATTTTTCGATGGATGCGTGCTCACCGAAGTGGGGCAGCAGTAATCCAAACTTCAATTTCGTGGCCATAAGGAAGCTCCTTTCGTGAATGTCGGCTCAGTGCCCTTGTTCCTCCAACAGTCGATCGAGGTCCGATAACGCTTTGATCGAGTCCGCCTTCTTCGCCCAGCCGACGGCGATCGCCAGGGCATTGACCAGCGAAAATGCCGGTGTCAGAGAATTGACCGTGGTGTGCAGGCCGCGCTTTGCATAGAGACAAACGTTGGCGGCCCGGGCAATCGGCGACGTCGGAAAATCTGTGATGCCTAAGATCGTCGCCCCGATTTTCTTGGCGTGCTGCAGCGCAGTCTGAACTTCTCTTGGCACTTCCAGGAAGTCGATGGCGATCAAGACATCGCCCCGGTCCATAAAGGCGAGCTGCTCCAACAGTGAAGTTCCTCCGGTAAGAAAGATCCAACGGGCGTCTTTTTTTACCCGCACGAGCCGGAAGTGCAGCAAATAAGCGAGCGCCATAGACGCGTTGAGGCCGATGAGAAACACCTTGCCCGCGCGCCAGATAATTTCGACAGCCTTGTGGAAATCCGCAAACGACGCCGCCTGAAGAGTTTCGTCCAGCAACTGGATGTCGCGTTTGATGAGCTTGGCGAATATGTTTTCGTCATTGCCCAGCTCGGCGAAGGTCTCTTCCATTCGGTCCGCGGCGCGCAGCTTGCGGCGCATCTCCTTCTGAATCTCCCGCCTGAATTCCGGGAAGCCCTTGTAGCCCAAGCTCTTGGCGAAGCGCACGACGGTCGACTTGCTGACGCCCACGGCCTGGGCTAGGTCGCTTACGTTGGAGAGCAGCAGGGCCGAACTGTCATTTTGCAGGTAATGACCAAGCCGCTTTTGCGCCCCGTTGAGTGAGTTGGCTTTGGTTAAAATCTGTTTAATGGCGGGCATGAAACTTTTGTTTCAACTATCGCAGCGAAACTTTTTTGTCAAGACGATCGGCAGAAACTTTGGCAAATGGCCGACCACTAACCATGCATCAGTGTGGTGGAATTAAAGTTCATGCATAATTAGTTGTCCCATTTTAGATGAGAACTGCTGATGAAATCGTGGCATTCATTGCGCGATTTTGTAAACGAACTATGATTCCAGGACACTAGCGGGTCTTGAAAATCTCCTGATAAAGCTTCACGTTGTCGGAAAAATACTTGTAATCGTCGGGCCGTTCGACGATGCGCTGGTACCCGCGAAAGAGTCGCGCCGGCTTTGGTTCGACATCTTTGCGCACGGGGATGCGCTGAAATTCCAAGAGCATCTCCTGGCCTTCCTTCGACAGGATATAATCCATGAAGAGTCGTGCGGCGTTGGGATGGGGGGATTTGGCGCCGATCATCTGCGGATCGATCTCGACCACTGCAGGTTCGAGCGGGATCCAGTCCATGGGGGACCCTTTGAACTTCTCCCGTTCAATCGTGTGGGCGTAGGCGAGAATGAGCGGATACTGCCCAGCGCCGGTGAAGGCGACCCGTTCCGTGTTGCCGCGCATGAGAACCGGCTCTTGGGCGGCGAGCTTTTTCATGTAGTCGATGGCCTTCTCCTTGCCCCAGGCGGTAATCAGCCCTTGGAGCACAAGATAGCCCTCGTTATCCATGGAAATCCTCCCGCCCTTCCATTTGGGGTCGAGAAGCGCCTCATAGGTCTTGGGAACCTCTTCTTTTTTGACTAGCTGAGTATTGTAACCCAAAGCCCAGGGAACCACATAGTGGACATACCAGTAGCCTTGTTTGTCGAAGAGATCGGCGTCGATCACCTTGGTTTCAGGCGAGATGTACGGCGCGATGATGCCGCGCTCTTTGAAAATCTGGATCATCTCGCCGCGGCCGCCGACGACGTCGAAGCCGAACATCCCCGCGCGCGTCTCGGTGAGCACCCGATTCATGATGGCGCCGCCGCCGGCGCGCATCAGCACCGGCTTGATCGCTGGATATTTCTTCTGGAACGCATTCATCAACGGCTGGCTCTGATCGACGCTCATGGAGGTGAACCAGATGATCTCACCTTCTTTTTTTGCAGCCTCAACGATCTTGGGGTCGGTGCTCCCCTGAGCGCGTAATAGCGCAGGAGATACGGCCGCCATCAAGAGAATTGAAAAAAACGAAATGGCTATCTTCATCTGGGAACCCTCCTTTTAGATTGCCCGTTTGACTGGTTGAGTGGTGAACGGCAGTTAGCTTTTGGAAAGCGAGCAGATGAAACCGCTTTGCTCGATCTTCTTCAGATCGCCGCGAATGAACCTCTGGTAGTCCTTTGTTCTGACCCTCGGGTCCTTGTCCTTGACTTGGTCGTTTCAAGGAGAGACATAGGACAGAGCCGGTGTTGAGTCAAGGCTAAATCGACTAGCGGAGTTGACACGCCATCTACGCCCGCAGTAACGTCGTAGCATCAAATTCGCAGGAGGCAGCTTACTATGGCAGTTAAGCCCGTAAAAGAGTTCGAGGTTCATCCCTATGTCCAGTTCATGATGGACAAGTACAGTCCCTATAAAAAATGGATCGAGTCTGAAGGCGTGCCGATCATCGGCGGCGCGTTCGTGCAGGATGTGCGCACGGAAAAGCTCGAATATTGGAAGCGCAAGGATTGCAAGGGGGCCATTTGCACCTTTTCCGATCAGATGGTGGCTGACGCTTATATCGCGGAGATCGATCCCGGCAAGAGCATTAAACCGCAACGCCAGCTCTATGAAGAGATCATCACCGTTGCTGCTGGGCGCGGCGCGACGAGCGTCTGGTATGAGGGCACGGCGAAGCGGACCTTTGAATGGGAAAGAGGGTCGACATTCGCCATTCCGCTCAATGCCTGGCATCAGCATTTCAATGCAAGCGGCACGGAACCTTGTCGTTATTTCGCTCTTACCAGCCAGCCGGTTTCATTTGAGCTCTTCCGCGACCCGGAGTTCATCTACAACACTAACTATATGTTCAAAGACCGCTTCGATCCCGGCGACGCCGACTTTTTCTCCAAAGAGGGAAAATATTTCACGGAATATTACGGCGGTATTCTTCACTCCAACTTCATCCCTGATATCAGAAAGATCAACCTCGTGCCACGTGAAAAGAGAGGCAAGGGAACGCGTAACATGTATATCCACATGTCCGGCAGCGCCATGCTCGCCCACGTCTCACAGTTTCCAGTAGGCCGCTACAAAAAAGCGCACCGCCATGGGCCGGGAGCCCACGTCTTTCTGCTCGATTCGACGGGCTATACCTTGATGTGGAACGAAGGGGAAAAACCCGAACGCTACGATTGGCACGAAGGGACATGCATCTCGCCGCCGGCCGGTACGTGGCACCAGCACTACAACACCGGGACGGAGCCCTGTAAATTCGTCGCGCTGCACGCCAACACCGCCGTGCAAAAAGAAGAGAAAGGCATCGAGCAAATCGAATTCGAGGACGAAGACGATTCGATGAGAAAAATGTATGCGGAGGAGTGCGCTAAGAACGGCGTGAAGGTGGATATGGGGTAACAACCAGAGGTCAGACGTCAGAGGTCAGTAGGGGCAAACGGCCGGTCGCCCCTCCTTCTTTCGACGCTTCGAATTCAATACGGCAGAGGTGTCCCGACGCCGCTCTTTAACGCGCGGCGGTAAATCCAGTCGGCCAGGGCGATGTCCTGGTTCACCAGTCCGATGGCGCGAATGAAGATACGTTCGCTCTCTGATTGTCTTGCGGGTTTTTTGCCGGCGAGCAGCTCCGGCAGCTCGGCGTAGAGATCCTTTTCGCCGAGAAAGTTCTCTTTGAGCATGCGCTGCATGTCCGACTTGTTCTTGCAGTGCTCCCAGCTATCGACCACGAACTTGTCCGCGTTCTTGTAGACGGCGCTCTCCATCTCTTGGTGTTTGCCGATGGAATAGACCGTGATGCCTGCGCCCAGCCAGCTGTCCTTCACGAACGGTGTTGAAGTGGTTGTAGCGGAGATAGCGATGGCCGCGCCTTTTAATGCTTCTTCGGTGGATTCCACCGGCCGAACATTGAGGCCGTACTCGGCGCCGACTTCTTTGGCGTAGCTCTGGCGCGACTCGGGCGTGCGCGAGGTGACGCGGATTTCTTTTAATGGAAATGCCCTGGCCATCACCGGCACGGCGGCGCGCGCGGTGTCGCCGGCGCCGAGCATGGCCATAATCGATGAATCTTTGCGCGCCAGCACGCGGCAGGCGACGGTCGCTGCCGCGGCGGTGCGCACGGCGTGGCACCAGTCTTCATCCATGATCGCGAGGATCTCGCCGCCTTCGCGGTCGCTGAGAATCAAGATTCGCCT
>WNGL01002464.1_pt1 | contig 36401 bp, 32 predicted proteins | sample 5400591 | NCBI WGS metagenome assembly WNGL01 (sample SAMN13153377, study PRJNA577476) | soil metagenome | isolation source: 80 cm soil or saprolite under Garry oak tree replicate 1 | place: USA:California | collected 2016-06-15
CCCCGTGGGGTCACTACCTACCGTTCTCGTGTTCAGCCGAGTCCTCATGGTCTGCGCCGGCAACATCTGCCGGAGCCCGATGGCGGAGGCCCTGCTCGCGGAGAGGCTGCGCCGGCGCGGCATCTCCACGATCGTCGAATCGGCCGGCATCACCGCGCTCGTCGGCCACCCCGCCGACGCCGCCGCCGATGAGTTGATGCGCGAGCGCGGGCTGGACCTCTCCGGGCACCGCGGCCGCCAGCTCACCACCGACCTCGTCAGGTCGTTCGACCTGGTGCTGGTCATGGAAAAGACGCAGCAGCGAATCGTCGAGACGGAGTATCCTGCGGCCCGAGGGCGTGTTCGCCGGCTCGGGGAGATCCGCGGCTTCGACGTGCCCGACCCCTACCGGCGCGGGCGGCCGGCGTTCGAGCACGCGCTCGAGCTCATCGACCGCGGGATCCTGGACCTGGAAAAGGCCTTCTGGAGCAAACCGTGACGACGACGAGGATGGCGGCAGTGGCCGGGGCGCTGCTCTGCAGCTGCGCGGCCGCCCCCGGCATGCGCATGAACGAGGGCGCGGCGGTCGACCGCGGCCGCGCGGCCGGCAAGGACCCGCAGTTCACCATCCACCCGATCACGGCCGCGCTCGTGTCGCGCCTCGCCGCGGAGCGCGCCCGCGCCGCCGCGCCGACCATGAAGGATCCCCTCGCCGACGAAGCGAAGAACTGGCAATACCGCGTGGCGCCGCATGACGTGCTGCAGGTGACGGTATGGGATCACCCCGAGCTCACCGCGCCGAGCGGCCAGTACCGGTCGCCCGAGGAGAACGGCGTCCTGGTGAACTCCAACGGCGCCATCTTCTTTCCGTACGTCGGGACCATCGACGTCGCCGGCAAGACCCTCTCCGAGATCCGCGACCTCGTCACGCAGCGCCTCGCACGGGTCGTCGCAAATCCCCAGCTCGACGTCCGCGTCGCGGCCTTCCGCGGCAAGAAGGTGCAGATCACCGGCGAGGTGGTCGCGCCGGCGACGGTTCCGCTCACCGACTTGCCATTGCGGATCCAGGACGCGCTGGCGCTCGCCAAGGGGTTCACCCCGGATTCGGATTTTTCCCGCGTCAGCCTCGCCCGAGACAGCAAGGTCTACGTGCTCAACCTGCAGGCGCTCTACGAGCAGGGCGACCTCACGCAGAACTGGCTCCTCAAGGACGGCGACGTCGTCAACGTCCCCGACCGCAGCGCCAACAAGGTATTCGTGATGGGCGAAGTGAGGTCGCAGACGTCGAAGCTGATGGTGCGCGGGCGGATGACGCTCCTCGAGGCGCTGAGCGATCCGGGGGTTCCTGGCTCGGGCGTCGTCAACGGGTTCGACCCCATCGCCTCGGACGTGTCGAAGATCTACGTCCTGCGAGGCGAGTACGCAGCACCGGCCATCTTCCAGCTCGACGCGTCGTCGGCCGATGCGCTGCTCCTCGCGGCACAGTTCCCGCTGCAGCCGCGCGACGTCGTGTTCGTGTCGACGTACGGGATAGCGCGCTTCGGCCGCGTCATGTCGCAGATCCTGCCGACGGTGCAGGCGCTCTGGCAGACCTACGACATCGTATATCGCTCGCGCTGATCTGATTCGTCGCTACCGCGTCGAGGTCGAGGACGAGGGCGCGAGGACGAGACGCCCCGTCTGGTCTGCGCCCCCATTTTGTTCGCATCGATCTTCACCGTGGCGTGGCGCGATGCCCACCACCGCCCCCAAGTGACTATGATGGCGCTCGTGGTGCGCTTCGGCGCGTGGGCTATTCGAGAGGCTCCCCATGAGCACAGAGATGAAGGTGGTTGACGCGCTGCGCTCGGATCCGTCGCCCGCCATCCGTGGCACGCCACCGCTGCCGCCCCAGGTGGATCAAAGGAGCTTGGCCCAGCTCTTGGTGCTGCTGTTCCGGGCGCGGATTCTCATCGGTGTCATCACGCTGGCCTTCGTCCTCCTCGGAATCCTCTACCTCGAGGTGGCCCTGCCGATTTACCGCAGCGACGTCACGGTCCAGGTAGAGGAGACGACGCGCACCATCGCGGGCCTGAGCGAGCTCTCTACCATCTTGAGCAGCAAGGCCCCGGCGGACACCGAGATGGAGATCCTGCGGTCGAGGGGCCTCCTCGGTCAGGTCGTGGAACAGCTCAACCTGGATATCGTCGCGGCACCGGAGCGGTTTCCCGTCGTCGGCGCCGCGCTGGCCAGACGCTACCGGGGCGCAGCGCCCGCGCCGGCGCCGCTGAACCTCACGAGCTACGCCTGGGGCGGCGAGCGCATCGCAGTGCCGCGTCTGGCTGTACCGGACAAGCTCCTCAACCTCCCACTGACGCTCATCGCCGCGCGAGACGGCGATTACGAGATGCGCGGGCCCGCGGGAGAGCACATCCTCACCGGCACGGTCGGGAAGGCAGCGCTGCAGCCGGACGCCACCCCCGCAGTCGAGATCTTCGTGTCGCAGCTCGTCGCGCGGCCGGGCACGCGCTTCACCGTCATGAAGCGCACCCGTCTCCGGGTCATCGAGGCTCTGCAGACGGAGCTTCGCATCGAGGAAAAGGGCAGGAGCACCGGCGTCTTGATGATCGCGCTCGACGGACAAGATCCGGCGAAGAACGCAGCGATCCTGGATGCGATCGCCGGCGCGTACCAGCGCCAGAACGTCGAGAGAAAGTCGGCCGAGGCGGGAAAGACGCTCGAGTTCCTCGAATCGCAGCTGCCCGCGCTGAAGGCGAACCTGAACGCGGCGGAGACCGCGTTCAAGGGTTACCAGTTGGAGAAGGGCTCCATCGATCTCTCACGCGAATCACAGGCGATGCTCGACCGCGCCGTCGAGATCGAGAAGGCGCTGTCGGAAGCCGAGCTGCAGCGATCCGAGCTGCGGCATCGCTTCACCGGAGAGCACCCCGCACTCCAGGCGCTCGCGAGCAAGATCGAGAGGCTCCACGGCGAGCAGAACGCGATCAACTCGCGCATGCGGCACCTCCCGGACACGGAGCTCGAATCCGCGCGTCTCACCCGCGACGTCAAGGTGGGGGGTGATCTCTACAACCTGCTGCTCAACAAGGTGCAGGAGCTGCGGGTCGTGAGGTCCGGCACCATCGGCAACGTCCGCATTCTCGACCAAGCATCGGTGCCCGACTTGCCCTCGAGGCCCATGAAGGCGCTGGTGGCGCTCGCGTCGGTCCTGCTGGGCTTCACCGCCGGCGTCGCTGCGGCGATCATGCGGCGGTCGCTGTACATCGGGGTTGACGACCCGGAGTTGATCGAGCACGCCACGGGGATCGCGGTGTTCGCGACGGTGCCGCGCAGCGCGAGCGAGGCGAGGCTCGACCGCAGGAGGAAACCGGGGGCGCAACGGCTCCTCGCATCGATCGAGCCGCACGACCCGGCGGTCGAGGCGATCCGCAGCCTCAGGACGAGCCTCCAGTTCGCTCTGGTCGAGGCGAAGAACAACATCATCGCCATCACCGGGCCGACGGCTGACGCCGGGAAGTCTTTCGTGACGGCGAACCTCGGCTACGTCATGGCCGCAGCGGATCAACGGGTGCTCATCGTCGACGGCGATCTCCGGCTCGGAAGCGTTCACAGGTTCTTCGGGGGGGAGCGCCACCCCGGACTTTCCGACGTGCTCTCCGGGAATGCCACGCTCGCGGAGGCGGTGCAGACTTCGCCGTTCGAGAACCTCCGCTGGCTTCCGACCGGGCGCATTCCGCCCAATCCGGCCGACCTGCTGGCCAGCGACCGCTTCGAGCGAATCCTGGCGGAGCTGTCGAGCCTGTACGATCTCGTGCTGGTGGACACGCCGCCGGTGTTGGCTGTCACGGATGCGGCGCTCATCGGTCAGTTTGCCGCGACGACGCTTCTCGTCTTGCGCGCCGGCGCTCACCCGCTCGGCGAAGTGCTCTTCTCGGTCAAGCGGCTCGCGCAGAACGGCGTGCGGGTCCGTGGAGTGGTTCTGAACGACTGCAGCGGCGCCGCAGCGCGATACGGCAAGAACGGGTACCAGTACAACTACCGGTACGGCCGCGACGCGTGAGCGGACTGGCGGCAGGGGACAAGCCCCCGCCCTACGCATGCGGTAGGGCGGGGGTTCATCCCCCGCCGCTGGTTGTCCGGCGGGGGCTCCGCAATCAGGCGACGAGCCCGCCGTCGACCACCAGCGTTTGCCCGGTCAGGTAGCGAGGCGACTCGAGGGCGAGGTACCGCACCACCTCGCCCACCTCGTCAGCGGTTCCGAAGCGCCGCATGGGAATGCGATCGACCGCCGCCTTGCGCTGTGCCGGCGTGAAGTGGGCGATCATCTCGGTCTCGATGAACCCTGGCGCGACCGCGTTGACGCTCACTCCCCACGCCGCAAGCTCCTTGGCGAGGGCGCGGGTGAAGCCGATGATGGCCGCCTTCGCCGCACAGTAGTTCGTCTGGCCAGGGATGCCGACGAGCCCGGAGACCGAGCTGACGTTGACGATGCGTCCAGACCGCTGGCGCATCATTTGAGTGGCGGCGGGCTTGGCGGTGCCGAAGAGCCCGTTGAGGCTCGTATCGAGGACGCTCGACCAGTCACCGTCGGTCATCATCGGCAGCAGCCGATCCGCCGTCACGCCAGCGTTGTTCACGAGGATGTCGACCCGCCCCTGTTCGGCGATGATCCGCTCGACGAGAGCCCGCGAGGCCGCGGCGTCGCGCGCATCGACCCGGTAGGCACGCGCCGTCCGGCCCGCGGCTCGCAGCTGCTCGACGACCGCATCCGCCGCCTGCTCATTGCTCATATACGTGAAGTGGACCTCCACCCCGGCACCGGCGAGGCGCTCCACGATGGCCTTGCCAATCCCCCGCGACCCTCCGGTCACGATCGCGATGCAGCGCGCGCCCGTCGGATCAGGCATGTCGCGCCGAGAGGACGAGCGCGGAGCAGGCGCCGGTCTGCGACCTGGACGTGACGAGCGCGTGGCGGCCCTCGATGACGCGCTCGCGGGTGATGTACGCCAGCCCGGCCACGTCGGGCTCTTCCAGGTGCGCGATGGGCGGCGCCTTTCCGGAACGCAGCGCCGCCAGCGCGACGGCCGCCTGGAGCAGCCCGGCCGCATCGAGGGTGTCGCCGAAGCTCGCCTTCACCGCCGTGACGGGCGTCCGCCCGGCCGCGCTGCCGAGCAGGTCGATGAGTGCGCGGGCCTCATCGCGATCACCGTGAGGTGACCCGTCCGCGCCGGCACTGACCAGCCCGACCTCGGAGGGAGCGACGCCGGCCGCGCGCAGCGCTCGATCGCAAGCGCGCCGCAGCGCCGTCGGCACGTCGGCCGCGTCGGGCGCGAAGGTCGAGACCTGGCCAGTCACGAACGCGCTCGGCTGAACGCCGCGAGCCTCTGCGTCGGCGCTCCTCTCGAGCACGAAGGCGGCCGCGCCCTCGCCGAGCGCAGTGCCACGATGACGTCGGTCGAAGACCCTGAACGCGTCTGCGGGTGCGAGCATCCCGGCACGCATCGCTGAGATGGCCAGCTCCGCGGTGGGCGAGAACGTACCGACGACGACGCACGTCCGCGCGCGGCCGGCCTGGAGCAGCCGCGCCCCGAGCCCCAACGCGTCGAGCGACGAGACCCCAGCGTCGGCGAGGCTGATCGAGAACGCCTTGGCGCCGAACGCGAGCGCGATGGCTGCGCCGGGTGTGCTGGGGAGGCTGAGCGGCATCAGCGCCGGGTTCGCGCGCGCCAGGCCGGACGTGACGACGGCGCGGTCGTACTCGATCAGGGTCTCGAGGTGGCCGAAGGTCGAGGCGGTCACGGTGCCGAGCTGCTCCGGCTCCATGGCGGCTTGATCGAGGCGCGCGTCGCCGAGTGCCAGCTTGACCGCGCAGATGGCGAGCCGCGTGGGCCGGCTGTAGAGCCGTAGTCCACGGACGTTGGCGTAACGGGTCGCGTCGAAGTCCTTCAGCCGCGCCATGCCCGTGCCGGCGAGCTCGGCGTCGGGCTCGACGGCGCTCCGACCCGTCGCGAGCGCCGACGCGACGGCTTCGAGGGTGTCGCCGAGCGGGGTGAGCACCCCCACGCCAGTCACCGCGATCAGCTGAACATCGCGCTCGTCCGGTGCTGGGGTCACGGGATCCTCTTCAGGACCAGACAGACGTTGAATCCACCGAACCCCGCGGAGAGATTCAGGCAGGTGCTGACCTGCATGGCTCGCCCGCGGCCCGGGACATAGTCGAGATCGCACTGCGGATCGGGCTCTTCCAGGTTCGCCGTCGGCGGCACCGCCTGGTGGACGATGGCGAGAGCGCAGGCGACCGCCTCGATCGCGCTCGCCGCGCCGTTGGTGTGGCCGAGCATCGACTTGATCGAGCTGATGGGCACCTGCCCTGCCCGATCGCCGAAGACCGCCTTCATGGCCCGCGTCTCGGCGACGTCGTTATAGGGCGTCCCGGTGCCATGAGCGCTGACGTAGTCGACCTGTCGTGGCTCCGTTTCAGTCGTCGCGAGAGCTTGCCTCATCGCCCGCGTGAAGCCATCGCCGTTCGGCTCGGGGGCGGTGATGTGATACGCGTCGTTGCTGATTCCGTACCCCGCGAGCTCTCCGTAGATGCGCGCCCCGCGGCGCAGGGCATGCTCGAGCTCCTCGAGCACCACCATGCCGGCGCCCTCGCCGAACGAGACCCCGTCACGGCGCTTGTCGAAGGGGCGGCAAATGCTCTTCGAGAGCGCGCCCATTCGTTGGAAGCCGCCCACGACGCATCGCGTGAAGGTATCGGCGCCTCCGGCGAGCATGGCATCGGCCGCACCGAGCGCGACCGCGTCGAACGCCCATGCCAGCGCGGCATTCCCCGAGCTGCACGCAGTCGCGCTGACCATGACCGGGCCACCCAGGCGATGGCGCCTCGCCAGTGAAGCCGCCACGCGGTGATTGTCCGCGCGCACGATGAACCGCGCATCGATGCTGTCGGCCCCGCGGGCCGTCCAGCTGTCGTCGAGGTCGCTGACCTGCCGTTCCTCGCCCATCGTCGTCCCGACGACGGCTCCCATGCGCTCGCGCTCGTCGGCACGATCGGGGAGCGCCGCGTCGTCCACCGCGCGTCCTGCCGCAGCCAAGGCGAGGTGACAGCACCGGCTGCGGCGGGCGTCCGTGTCCACGTCCTCCGACAGGCCGTCGGCAGACGTGAGCTCGACCTCCCCGCCCACGAGACCATCGACTCCAGGAGCGGAGAAGTGCTGCATCGGACGCAGGAAGCATCGACCGGCGATGAGCTCGTCCCAGAAGCGGTCGAGCTCGGTCCCGGCGGCCGAAACGACGCCGCACCCCGTGATCACCACGCGACGTCGCATGCGTAGGCCCTCGGTGCTGGATCCGTTCCTCTAGTGCTTGATCCTCGTGACGAGGTTCAGCAGATCGTCGAAGGTGCGGACGCCCCCGTAGCTGCCTTCGGGGACGTGCACCTCGAACACCCGCTCGATCTCGAAGATGATCTCCAGCGCGCGGACCGAATCCACATTCAGCTCCTCGCGAAGATTCGCGTGGAGTCCGAAGTCCGCCGTGGTCTCGGCGATCGTGGCGACGATGTTCCTCAGTCTCTGCTCCATGGTGGCCTCCATCCGTCCTGCTACCCAATAGCGAGATTCTTGATTGGCTCTGCGGCCACGCCGCTGTTCGCGAGCTTTTCCATGACCAATTGCGCGACGGTCTCGACACACCGGAACGCGACGGGATTCATATCCGGCGGCTCGAGCTGAATCTTGAAGCAATCATCGAGAAACCCCACCAGAGCCAGCATCGCAAACGAGTCGAGGACCCCCGCCTGGTAGAGGTCGGTGTCATCCGCGAACCCCCGCTCGTCCCCGCTCAGCCAGGTGCTGATGATGAACTGGCGGATGTCGGCTTGGATGCGCGCTTTCACCGAGACTCCCTTGGCGCCTCGACGCTGCGCGCCGGCGTGAGTGTCACCGAATCACCCTCGATCACGGCGGTCCTGGTGCGCACACGGTCGGCCTTCCCACTCGTCGTGCGCGGGAGCGCCTTCACGAGCCTCACCTCGCTCGGCACCATGTACCGCGGCAGGCGGGCCGCACAGTGGCGCTTCACCTCGAGGACCGAGACCGCCGGATCCGAAGGTACGGCGACGGCAATGAGCTGCTGCTCCACGGCCATCGCCAGTGCCTCCTCGATACCAGAATGACTGTTGATGGCCGCCTCGACCTCGCCGAGCTCGACGCGGAATCCGTGAATCTTGACGAGGTGGTCACGGCGGCCGTGGTACATGACCTGGCCATCCGAACGCCGCGAGACGAGATCTCCTGTGGGGTAAGGATGCCGCGCCGGCGTGCGGCGGCCCGCGTCCCAATAGCCGAGCATCACCGTGGGACCCTCCACGAAGAGCTCGCCCATCTCGCCGTCCGGCATCGCGCGACCCTCGGGATCGAGAATGGCGATCACGTCTCCGCAGCTCGGGTTGCCGATGGGGATGCCGGCGGCATCGGGTGGTGGTGGCGAGGTGACCTCGTACGCGAGGCAGACGTTCGTCTCCGTCGGGCCGAACAGATTGAAGAAGCGGGCCTGGGGGATGGCGGCCATCGCCCGACGGAGGTGCTTCACCGGGAATACCTCGCCGGCGAAGAAGACGCAGCGCAGCGATGGCGCGCCACGCTCCGCCAGGCCGCCGTGGTCGAGCATCAACACGAGCGCAGACGGGACCGAGTACCAGACCGTGAGCCGCTTGTCGTGAATGCGGTCCAGCATGCGGCGACCGGACCCGACCGTCGCCTCGTCCACGATGACGACGGTGGCGCCGCGCGATAGCGACCCCCATACGTCGAACACCGACAGGTCGAAGTGAAAGGGGGCTACGCTCGCGACCCGGTCGCGCTCGTCCAGCTCGACTTGATCGCAGGCCCAGTCGACGAACGCCAGCGCGTTGCGGTGCGAGAGCATCACGCCCTTCGGCACGCCGGTGGAGCCCGACGTATAGAGGATGTACGCGAGGTCGTCGGGAGAATCGCCGGCGGGCTCGAGAGGCGTCGCAGGCGACGCCTGGACGGCGGACCACGGGTGCGCGCGCGCCGGCGCCGCCAGCTCGGGCACCGGTCCATCGTCCGCCAGGAAGAAGTGCTCGACCGGCTCGCACACCCCCGCGGATTGCCAGCTGGCGAGGAGCGCCCGCGAGATGACGACGTGCTGGAGCCGGCAATCGGATGCGATGACCCGCATCCGGTGGGGTGGCGAGCCTGGGTCGAGCGGGACGTAGACGGCCCCCGCCCTCGATGCGCCGAGCATCGCCGCGACGGCCCGCGCGGAGCGCGGCACGTGGATGCCGACGCGATCCCCCCAGCGGACACCGGTCGCGCGGAACAGGTGGGCGAACCGATTCGCGAGCTGGTCGAGCTCGCGGTACGAGAGCGCCTCGTCGGCGCCGTCGACGGCCACCTGATCGGGGGAGTGATCCGCCCAGCGCGTCACCAATCGGTCGAGTCGCATCATCGCAGCCCCAGCATTCGGGCAATGACCGCCCGCTGCACCTCGGACGTACCCGAGAACACTCGCGCCGGCACGGCGTCGCGCATCAGCGCATCGATTCCGGTGTCGGGGCTCATGCCCATCCCGCCGAACAGCTGGACGGCATCGAGGCCCGATTGGAGCGCCGCCTCCGAGATCCAGAGCTTGCTCAGGGCCACGGCCTCGTCACAGCGCTTGCCGGCCCGGTGGAGCTCACCGGCTCGGTAGAGCAGCAGGCGGCTCGTCTCGAGCCTCAGCTTCATGTCGACGAGGCGGTTCGAGACGGACTGGAACTCTCCGATGCGATGACCGAACTGGACGCGCGAGCGCGCGTGCTCGACACAGCGCTCGAGCGAGCGCTCCATCGCGCCGACGTAATAGGCGAATAGGCAACCGCGCTCCCAGATCATGGACTCTCCGAAGAGCGCTGCTCCCGTTCCTTCCGGGCCGACCCGCGAGCTCTCCGGGATACGGCACTCGTCGAGGTACACCGTGCCCCACGGGGACGTGCGCAGGCCGGTCTTGGCGTGCTCGGGGGCGACGCGCAGCCCCGGGGTATCGCGCGGCACGAGGAACGCAGAGATCCCGAAGTGGCCGCGCGATGGATCCGTCTTGGCGTACACCAGAAACAGGTCCGCGACCGGTGCGTTCGTGATGAAACACTTCACTCCGTCGAGGACGTAGTCATCCCCTATCCGCCGAGCGGTCGCCTTCATCGCGTGGACGTCGGAGCCGGCGTCGGGCTCGGTCGTCGCATTCGCGCAGATGATCTTTCCGGCCGTCATGTCCGGCAGGTACCGGTCGCAGTGTTCGCGTGACCGCGATCGCCATAGCGGCACCGCCGAGGCGAACATATGGGCGCACAGTGAGAAGACGAGTCCGCCGTCGTCGCAACCCCTCCCGAGGGCCTCGATCACCAGCATCGTGTCGACGGCATCGAGGCCACTGCCGCCCCACTCCACCGGGATGGGAAGGCCGGCGAGGCCGAAGGCGGCCGCTTCGTCCCAGAGCCGACGATCGAAGCGCGCCGCGGCCTCGCGCTCCCGGGCCCCGATCGAGAGCCGAGTCCGCGCGAAGAGCAGCACGGCATTGACCCTCTCGATTTGGGCCGACGAGAGCTCCATCACCCAGCGATCATTCGCTGCCCCTCGAACAGTGTCAATTGGTGAACAAGGTGACACGAAATGGCACCTGGACGGAAAAGTCACACGAGGGGCATCCCCCACTTGCGGGCCGGCGGGGTGTCTTTGCTGTACGATGGGGGCACATCGGAGCGCGTCACCATCCACCGCGTCACCATCCACGATGTGGCCTACTGATCGAACGAAGGGCGTCTCGCCATCCCTCCGCATTCCCGCCGGCGAAGTGCACCTGTGGTGCGCTTGCCCGAGGTCGCTCGACGATCAGGCCCTCCTTCGTGCGTATGAGGGTCTACTCGCGGCCGAGGAGGCGCGGCGCTATGACCGGTTCAGGGTCGAGAGTGCTCGACGACAGTACTTGCTGACGCGCGCGCTCGTCCGCACCGCGCTGTCCCGGTACCATCCGCTCGCGCCGGCCGAGTGGCGGTTCCGCACCAACGCGGATGGTCGCCCCGAGATCACGCCCGACTCCGAGCTGCGCTTCAACGCGTCGAACTGCGACGGCCTGGTGGTCTGCGCCGTCGCCAGGGGCGTCGACGTCGGGGTCGACGTGGAGCCGCGCTCGCGTGGCGCCGCCATCCTCGAGATCGGTTCGCGCGTGTTCTCCGAATCCGAGCTGGACGAGCTGTCGAGGTTGCCACCCGAAGCACGGAGCGAGCGCGCGCTGTCGCTCTGGACGCTCAAGGAGTCGTATGGGAAGGCGCGCGGAGTCGGGCTGTCCCTGCCCGTCCGCTCCCTCTCGTTCGACCTCGGCGGCGACGAGGTGCTTCTGACCGACAGCGGGCGTCAGGACGCCTCCCGGTTCCGTTTCAAGCTCCTCGACATCCGGTCCCACCGTCTGGCTCTTGCGATCGGCGGCGAGCTGTCGCGGTTCCGGGCGTGGGACTGCGTCCCGCTGGTGGGGTTCGAACGCCACCGACCCTCGCCCACCACCTGAGGGAGAGCTGGATGCCTGCTCCAATCAATCGCCAATGGCTGCTCGCGCGCCGGCCTCGTGGACTCGTGTCGGCGGAGGACTTTCGATGGGTCGAGGCGCCGGTCCCTGACGCGCAGGATGGCGAGTTGATCGTCCGCAACCTGTACCTGTCGTGCGATCCGACGCAGCGCGGCTGGATGGAAAGCCAGACCTACCTTCCCCCCGTGCAGATCGGGGAGGTGATGCGCTCGATCGCAGCGGGCGAGGTGGTCTCTTCGCGGGATCCGCAGTTCCGGTCGGGCGACCTCGTCCAGGGCCTCTTTGGCTGGCAAGACTATGCGGTGGCCCGCGCCGGCGGGACCTTTCCCATCTCGCGGGTGACGCCCGGCGTACCGATCGAGACGGCCATGAGCATCCTCGGCAACACCGGACTGACGGCGTACTTCGGTCTGCTCGAGATCGGCCGCCCTCGCGCAGGCGAGACGGTCGTCGTTTCCGCGGCCGCGGGTGCGACCGGGTCGGCCGTCGGTCAGATCGCCAGGATCCACGGCTGTCGCGCGGTAGGCATCGCCGGCGGTCCGGAGAAGTGCCGCTACCTGACGGAGACGCTCGGGTTCGATGCCGCGATCGACTACCGGTCAGAGAACGTCATGACGCGGCTTCGCCAGACATGCCCGAGCGGCATCGACGTCTACTTCGACAACGTGGGAGGGCGCATCCTGGATGCGGCCCTCGCTCATCTCGCCTTGCGCGGCCGCGTGGTGCTCTGCGGCGCGGTCGCGAGCTACAACGACATGGCGCAGGCGCCCGGGCCGAGAAACTACGTGAAGCTGCTCGTCGAGCGAGGCCGGATGGAGGGCTTCATCGTCCTCGACTACCTGCCCCGCGCCGCCGAAGCCGTCCCGGTGCTGACGCGCTGGTGGCGTGAGGGCAAGCTCAAGGACCGGGTCGACGTCCAGCACGGCCTCGAGAACGCGCCGATGGTGCTGGCGCGACTGTTCAGCGGAGAGAACAAGGGGAAGCAGTTGCTGAAGATCGCTGACGCTCAGGCGCTCGGCTGAGGCTCGCGTAGCTCCCCGGCGCCGGCCCTGCTGGCACGCGCCATTCCAATCCCACCACAGCACCGGACCCGCGCGGAGGGATAGCCGTCGAGGCTAGGCCCACCGACGTCCACTCGCCCGCACGGCCGTGATCCGCCGCACGAAGGTCCGCCCTCTACTCCGCTGAGCGGCTGCTTGCTCGGACCCATGCACCCGACCCGAGTCGTTTGCGCCCCACAGGGGCGGCGCGCCTGCGCTAGAGCGCTGGGTCGCTAGGCACCTAGGCGCACGCCCGAACGCTAAGCCCCTGAAAATGCAAGCGTTTGATTTGTGTGGGGTTTTTCTGCACCACGGTCCTTTGATACCCACCTGGGTCTGTGTTTCCATCCCGCATGTCCCCCGAGTCACTGTCGTCTGCCCAGGGGACAGGGACTCTAGCGGCTGCCCGCACGCGGGCAGCGGAGATAGCGGAATGGTGCTTCGGAAGCTCACGTTGATTGCGATCTTGGGGACGGCAGCGCTGGCCGCGTGTGGAGGCCCTGGTTCATCGGCCACCAGCGAGATGGAAGCAGTGCTGAGGAGAGCCAAGGCGGGCAGCATATCGACCGTCACGGTCGCGGACGCCACCGTCACCGCGGGCGCGTCCATCCAGATGGTCGTCGCAGTCTCCGGCAAGGGCCCGATCGATCGTTCGGTTACCTGGTCGGCTGATGCTGGAGCGATCGACACGGTCGGCGTCTACACGGCACCCGCAGTTGCTGGCAGCTATACGGTGACGGCGACCAGCGTCGCCGACCCGACGAAGGCGGGCTCCGCGACCGTCACGGTCACCCCCGTCGCCGTGCCGGCACCGGCACCGACGCCGGCCGCCAGCATCGTGAGCGTCGCGGTCGTGAACGCGACGGTGACCGTCAACGGGACGGCGCAGATGACCTCGACCGTCACCGCGACGGGCAGCATCGATCAGACCACGACGTGGTCGCTCGCCAGCGGGTCCGCCGGGACGATCGACGCGCCGACCGGCCTCTACGTCGCGCCCGCAACGGCCGGGACGTACACGGTGACGGCGACGAGCGTCGCGGATCCGACGAAGTCCGGCTCGGGGACCGTCACGGTGCAGCCGGCGCCCGCGGCCGCTCCCGCGCCGACGGTCGCCGTCCTCGTCGCACCCGCGACGGCCTCGGTCCTCACCGGGAACGGCGTGCAGCTCACGGCCACGGTGACCGGAACGACCAACACCACCGTGAGCTGGAAGGTGCAGGAGGGCTCCAGCGGTGGCGCGGTGAGCAGCACGGGCCTCTACGCAGCGCCGTCGGCCGCAGGGACCTACCACGTCGTCGCGACGAGCGCCGCGGACACGACGAAGACCGCGACCGCGGCCATCACGGTGACGGCGCCTGTGCCTGCGCCGGCGCCTGCGCCGACCGGTTCGCCGCTCGCGTTCCCCGGCGCCGAGGGCGCGGGCGCGGTTTCGGTCGGCGGCCGCGGCGGCACGATCATCCCGGTCACCAACCTCGGCGATACCGGGACCGGGTCGCTGCGCGCCTGCCTGCAGGCGAGCGGCGCACGCACCTGCGTCCGGCGACCTGCGCGGCCCAGGGCTCGTCGTGCCAGGGCGTCATGTGGTTCTCCTCCTCCGCCCACGACGTCATCGTCCGCTACCTGCGCATGCGCCACCTCAGCCAGAGCACCAGCCAGGGCGGGTACAACGTGACGGTGGAGGCCTCGAACGTCATCTTCGACCACTGCTCGTTCTCGTGGGCCCCGAACGACGACTTCGAGATCAACAATGGCCCTGGGAACGTGACGCTGTCGTGGAGCATCGTCGGGGACGGGATGAACGGACACAACACGCCGGCCATGCTGAATCCCGAGGGCGCCTCGAACCTCGCGAACGCGGCGAACTGGGACATCCACCACACCTATCTCAGCGGCACGCACCGCATCCCCAAGATCGGGAACAAGCAGTCTCGCTTCGTGAACAACATCATTCACCCGATCTTCTCGTACAGCGCTCTGCGGTGCGCCACGAACCCGTTCACGGGCGGCTCGTACGACTACATCGGCAACCTCTTCAAGCAAGGGCCGAGCGGCACCATCTGCGAGATCCTCCCGGCCAGCGAGTCGATCTCCACGTCGTATCGCTATTACCCTGGGGTGCCTTCGCTCCACGTCAGCGCCAACCAGGGACCGAGCGACCCGACCGGCACGAACAATGGCGCGCTCATCTACAAGGTCGATCCCGCCGACGACGACGAGCATCCGCAGGTCCCGCTCGCGCCGGCCACCGGCTCGCAGTACATCGCGCGCAGCAGCCCCCTCTCCGCGCTCCCGGCACCCATCACCGTGGACACCCTCGGCAGCGGTGGCGCGTCGCTGGTGAACACGCTCTGGACGACCGGACACCCGCTGTATGGTCCGATCGGCGACTCGCAGCGGCTCGACTGCAACGGGAGCTTCGTCGCCGCGCGGGATCTCTTCGACCAGGGTGTGATGGTCCGCTTCCAGAACAACTCGATCTTCTCGGCCTCGAACGAGAACGATTCCGCGTATACCCAGACGAACCGCACCGTCAACGGGACCGCCACCACGTGGGCGAACGTCCAGGCTCAGATCAGCGCCAACCTCGGCTCGGCCTGCGCCGACGCGGACAACGACGGCATCCCCGACGCATACGAGATCGCGAAGTGCGGGACCGCCACCTGCCTCGCTCCGAACGCCACCGCCGCGAACGGGTACACCAACCTCGAGAACTACCTCAACGCCCAGTAGCACGAGTGGCCTCGCCGCCTCCGGGCGCGGGCCCCCCTCCGAGACGGCGCTCCACGCTCAGCCACAGCGTGGGGCGCCGTTCTACGTTCGCTTGTACATGAACACGTATCCGCCGAGCTGGGTGAGGGCGGCCGCGCGGAGCCACGGCCGGCGCCTGCAGAGCTCGATGAGCCACCTGCGAGGACGGCTCCTCGAGATGGCGGGGTCGCTGGTCTCGACGATGTCGAGCAGGCTGTAGAACCGGGCAAACCCTGCTTCCCTGCCTGCCTGGCACAGCTGAGCGAAGTCGAACCAGTGGACGGCGGGTCGTGTCGAGAAATGCGCCAGCGAGGGATCGAAGTGCAGATGCTGGTGGACGTAGCTCTCCTTCACGGTGGCAGGAAGCCAGTTGTAGAACGGGAGCCGGAACTCGCCGTTGTACCCCGACGCGGAGAACCGAAACCTGGAGTTGGTCTTCACGTACGTGATCCCGCCCGGCGCCGTCACGCGATAGAGCTCGGCGAGGGTCTTCGATACGGAATCGACGTGCTCGAGCACGTTCTCGAACAGCACGAGGTGCTGCGAACCGCCCTCGAGCGGCATGTCCTCCGCGATGCCTCTCCGTACGACGTCGTTGCGCCCCAGGTATTCGGAGGCGGCCCGGACGTACGACTCGACCGGCTCGATACCCACGGCGTCGTGCCCCTGGTCGAGAAGCGTCCGAAGGATCTTGGGCCGATGCCCGCACCCGACCACGGCGATCCTGCGCGGCTCCGAAAGGTCCACCAGCCGCGAAGCGTACTCGAGCGTCTTCTCGACGTCGCTGGCGTCGGTCATCGCATGACTTGCGGTGTCGGCTCGTGACCCCATCGCCAGCGCCTCGAGGCCAGGGTATCCGGCGGTGAGCTTCCGGCCGGCGTAGATGTCCTTGGCCATCGCGCCTCGTGTCATCATTCGACCCCCGTGCGAGCGCCGCGCTGCCGGCATGACTCGCGAAGCACGTTCAGGCCTTGACCAGGCGGCGAGGTCCAGCTCCTCCTCGCGCCAACAGCGGAGCGATGGCGTTGCGGCTGTCGACGACGAGCGCGACATCGCGATAGAGCGAGAGGTCCTTGAACGGTTCGTGCGCCGTCGCGATCACCACCGCGTCGTATCTGGAGAAGACCTCCTGGGAGCACGCGACCGACTTGAGGCCGAGGTCGTGCTTTCGCCCCTTGCGCGCCGCAGGGAAGAACGGATCGCAGTAGTCGATCCGCGCGCCAGCCTCGCGCAGCATCTCGAGGATCTCGTACGACGGCGACTCGCGGTCGTCGTCGATGTTCGCCTTGTAGGCGAGCCCGAGCACCAAGACCCGCGAGCCCTTCAACGACTTGCCATCGTCGTTCAGCGCGTGAGCGACCTTCTCGACGACGTAGCGAGGCATGCGCGTGTTGATCTCACCCGCGAGCTCGATGAATCGGGCCCACTCGCCGTGCTCGGCTGCTTTCCACGCGAGGTAGAACGGGTCGAGCGGGATGCAGTGGCCACCGAGCCCAGGCCCGGGATAGAACGGCATGAAGCCGAAGGGCTTCGTCTCGGCAGCGCGGATGACCTCCCACACGTCGATGCCCATTCGGTCGAAGATCATCTTGAGCTCGTTCACGAGCGCGATGTTGACCGAGCGGAACACGTTCTCGAGAAGCTTCGTCGACTCCGCCACGCGGGAGCTCGACACCTGCACGACCCGGTCGAGACCCGCCGCGTACAGGGCCGCGGCTGCTTCCGTCGAGGCCTGATTCACGCCGCCGACCACCTTCGGGATCGTCTTGGTGGTGAAGTCCTTTCGCCCCGGATCCTCCCGTTCCGGCGAGAAGGCGAGCAGGAAATCCTCCGGGCACCTCAGGCCGCTCTGCTCGAGAATCGGGAGGACTTCCTCGTCGGTGGTGCCGGGATAGGTGGTGGACTCGAGCACGACGAGCTGACCGCTCCGCAACCGCCGTGCGATCTGACGCGCCGTGCTGTGAATGTAGGAGTTATCCGGCTCCCGGTGCGGGCCGAGCGGCGTCGGAACGCAGATGATCACCGCGTGACAGTCGGCGAGCCGGTCGAAGTCGGTCGTGACGACGTATCCGCCGCTGGCGACGGCCGCCGCGACGCGCTCCGGCCCGATGTGCTTGATGAACGACTGGCCGCGCGAGATCGCGGCCACCTTGGCGGGATCGACGTCGAATCCCACCACGCGAAAACCGGCCTCGCGGAAGACGAGCGCGAGCGGTAGCCCGACGTACCCCTGGCCGATGACGCCCACGACGACGCTGCGTTCCGCGACCCGCTCACTCCATTGCTGCATGTTGCCTCCACCATCTCCTCGAGGACCCGGGTTGCATTCTAGTGACGCGCGGCTGCGCATTGTCGTCCCGGGCAATCGGGACACGCATCAGGGTGCGCGCGGTCTCACGCGGGTCGTCCGGCGCGGCGCTTGCTAGGGTCCCGCCCGGTGCACGCGGTCGAGCTCTTCCCCGAGCCGCCTTCGTGCCTCCTGGAGCGCGGCTGGATCTTTGGTCCAGTGTTGCCAATCCGCGCCGACGCTGCGCGCGACCTGTCGTGCGAAGTCGCCGCGACCAGCCTCCTTCAGGAGCTGCACGTATTCGTAGTCCTCAATCCCCTCGCGAACCCATTTGAGCCTCATGGAGGCAACGCCTCCCTTCACGCCGACGTTCCGGCCGGGATAGATGAGGAGCCCCTCGCCCTGGTTGTGGTCGCCGTCCGAGTCGACGTAGTCGACGTCGTTCCACGGGTCGCCCTTCCAGAGCGCCGTCGACCAGTAGACGAGGCCCGTCACGTCGAGGCTCTGGCTGAGAAAGCCGGGCATGATTCGATAGTTGATGGGCGCGAAGTCGATCAGCCATTTCGGCGAGTAGGTGTCCTGCACGAGCGCCGTGTACGCCCAGATCTCGTTCCCCATCCTGCGCGCGGCGCGAAATGCCTCATCCGACGGGTTGAAGAGCTTCGGCAGGACGACCCAGATGTCGACGGCCGAGCGGCCTGTGCCGTCGTCCAAGAGGTCCCGCGTGGGAGGCACCGTGACCAGGCTCCTGGCCTTGGTCTGATGGATGTTCCTTGCCCATGCCTTGACGGTCGGGAAGAGGCACGGGAAGCCCTGGATCTCGTCGGCGGAATAGACGAGCAGGTCGAGCCCGGCCGGATAGGACGCCGCAGCCTCCCGCAACGCCTCGACGGATGGCGAGCCATTCATGGCACACCCGTGATTGCTCGGCCAGAACCGCAGCCCCGTCACCGGGAGACCGAACCGGCCCATGAGGTCCTGCGCGTCGGACGCGCGGATCACGCGCGGCGCGAGGCGATGGCTGAGGAGGAGCTCCTCGTACTTCTTGTCGAGATAGGTCTCATTGTCCCCCAGCCCCACGCAAGACTTGAACGAGGGGGTGAGAGGGAGATCGAAGTTCCACACCTTCAGCGTGAGAGGAACGGTCGTGCTCCCCTGGTCCGATGACACCGTGATGGTCGCGGCGTACATTCCGGCCGGACTGCCTCGCGGCACGTACACCTCGAGCCAGATGGGCTGATTCGAGCCGGGCGCCACGGCGAACGGCACGGCGAAAGGATTGGTGCCCTCCGGCGTGACGAAGGGAATCAACGCGTCCGGGTACCATCCGGGTCCTAGCGGACGGTTGCCTTTCTTGGGATCGCGGCTGGAGACGGCGACGCGGACGTATCGCTCGCGGAAGAGGGCGAGCTGGGACGCCGCGATCTTGTGCCCCGCAGGCCCGACGAGATCGGATGCCGTCACGAATGCGTTGGTCAGGCCCCCCGGGGGCGCTCGGATGACGATCTGAAAAGGCTCGTACTCCCCTCGCCCAGCGGAGATCGTGGCCGACCGCGACGGACCGGGGAGGTCCCTCTGACCGACCCGCTCGAGGCTGTCGATCACCCACACCACCGGGCTTCCATTACTCGGCTTGGCGCCGGATGAGCTCATCTCCGACCCCGAGCTCCTGGCGCAGGTGACGGCGGCGAGCCCCCACGTGACGAGCGTCGCGATTCTCACCCGGCGGTATGTTGTGCCCATGTCACCTCGCTCGAGCATGATACGCACGCTCATGACCCACGCGGAGGGGCGCCACTCGTGATCAGGTCCGCCGCCAGCCGCTTGCTGTCGATGACGGGAAGCAGGACTTACAGCATCGGCATGTATGCCGGGCCGTCACCGTCCGCGCTCGCGGCGCCAGCGGAGTGTGTCAATCCCGTGATCGTCGGCCGCGACGTCACCGATGCGATCGCGACGACCGTGGCAGACCCCTTCATGGTTCGCGTCGACGGCGTCTGGCACATGTTCTTCGAGGCGCTGGCGTGGCGCACCAGCGGTAGGAAGGGCGAGATCGGACACGCCACGAGCCGCGACGGACTTCGATGGAAGTACGAGAGCGTCGTGCTGGCGGAAGCGTTTCACCTGTCCTACCCGTACGTGTTCGAATGGCGCTCGGATCACTACATGATCCCCGAGAGCTCGCGCGCCGGCGAGGTCAGGCTCTACCGGGCGGCTCGTTTCCCGGACCGGTGGGTACACGTCAAGACGCTGCTGACGGGGCCCGTCTTCATGGACAGCTCCGTCTTCCACCGCGATGGCCGCTGGTGGATGCTCAGCGACACGAGCCCCGCCCACACGCACGACACGCTGCGGCTGTTTCACGCGCCGGATCTGCTGGGCCCGTGGAGCGAGCACCCCCGCAGCCCGGTGGTGCAAGGCGATCCCCGCGGCGCTCGGCCGGCGGGGCGGGTCGTGACCATTGGTGACAGGCTGCTGCGCTTTGCGCAGGTCTGCCAGCCGTCGTACGGGATGAGCGTACGCACCTTCGAGATCGTCGAGCTGAGCGCTCGCGGGTACGCCGAGGTCGAGGTGAACGGTCTGACGCTGGCGGGCAGCGGGCGGGGTTGGAACCGCTCCGGCATGCACCACATCGACCTGCACCAGCTCGAGAACGGGAGCTGGATGGCGTGCGTCGATGGGTGGTCGGCGGTCTCGGGCCCGCGCCAGCTGCTGCGGCGAACCGCCACCAACCGGTCATGAAGATCATGCATGTCATCGGCTCGGTGAACGTCGCCGGCGCTGAGACGATGCTGTACAAGCTCGTCGGCGCGCAGCTCGGGCCCGATCGCCTCGTGCATGTCGTGTCTCTGACGGACACCGGTCCGATCGGAAGCCGGATCGAGGCGCTCGGCGTACCCGTCACCGCCCTCGGGATGAAGAGAGGCCGCGTGAGCGTTGCGGGGCTCGTGCGCCTGGTCCGGCTGATGGCGAGGGAGAAGCCGGACCTGGTGCAGACGTGGATGTACCACTCGGATCTCATCGGCGGGATCGCCGCGAAGATGCTCGGGATCCGCGTGATCTGGGGGGTGCGGCACGAACATAGCCACCGGGACAAGCCGCTCACGCGTCTCACGCGGCGGGTGTGCTCGCTGCTCTCGACCTGGATCCCGGAGAGCATCGTGTTCAACTCGGAGTCCTCTCTGCGGGGGCACGTCCGGGCGGGTTACGCCACGCGGAAGGTCGTGGTGATCCCCAATGGCTTCGACCTGGCTACCTTCCACCCCGACCCGAGGGCCAGGACCGAGGTGAGGCGAGAGCTCGGGATCCCCGACGACGCCCCGCTGGTCGGATTGGTGGCACGTTATCACCCGGACAAGGACCACAGGACGTTCGCCGCCGCCGCGACGAGAGTGAGAGCTCGCTGTGGCGCCGTGCACTTCCTCCTCTGTGGGGAAGGCACCGAGCCGAGCAATCGGGAGCTCTCCGCTCTGCTCGACGGCCACGGCCTACGGCCGGCGGTTCACGCGCTCGGAAAGCGTTCCGATCTGCCCCGGCTCTATGCGGCGCTCGACGTCGCCTGCCTGTCGTCTCGGACGGAGAGCTTTCCCAACGTCATCGGGGAGGCGATGGCGTGCGGCACACCATGCGTGGCGACGGAGTGCGGCGCAGTTCGAGAGATGATCGGCGACACGGGGCGCGTCGTACCCGTCGGCGATCCGGAAGCGTTCGCGGCGGCCGTGCTCGAACTCGTCGAGATGGCGCCGGAGGAGAGGGAGGCGCTGGGCCGGACCGCGAGGGCGCGCGTGAGCGAGCTCTACGGCCTCGAGTCCGTGGCGCGCAGATTCCACGACGTCCAGGTGCAGGCCGTCGAGCGGAACAGCGGTGACCGTTCGGCGTGCGGTTAGGCCCCGCGCGGGGCCTTAGCCTGCCGTGGCCCTGAAGGAGCTCGCGTACCAGGGCGCCGCGCAGTCGAGGCCCGCGCCGACCGAGTGTGTGGGCCGGTACCCCAAGAGGGTTTGGGCCTTCGAGATGTCCGCCAGCGAGTGCCGGACGTCTCCGGAACGGAACTCACGGTGCATGGGCTCTCGCACCGTTGCCGCCGCGTCCACACGGGCGACACGATCGCGGATCATGAGAAACAGCTCGTTCAACGTCGTCCGGCCGCCGTATGCCACGTTGAACACTTGGCCGATCGCCTCGTGACGTGACGTCGACGCGGCGAGCAGGTTCGCCTGCACCACGTTCTCCACGTAACAGAAGTCGCGGCTCGTCTCGCCATCGCCGTTGATCACGACCTCCGAGCCGCGCAGCAGCCCGGCGAACCAGAGTGGGATGACGGCCGCGTAGGGCCCGTTCGGATCCTGGCGTGGTCCGAACACGTTGAAGTACCGAAGACCGATGAGCTCGAGCCCGTAGCAGCGGCCGAACGCGCTGGCGTACAGCTCGTCGGCGTACTTGGTCGCGGCGTACGGCGACAGCGGCCCACCCACGACGGCCTCCACCTTCGGCAGCGCCGGATGGTCTCCGTATACAGAGCTGGAGCTCGCGTAGACGACGCGCCGGATGCCCGCCGCCCGCGCCGCCACGAGCATCCGAAGGAAGCCCGTCACGTTGACGTCATGCGACTGGAGCGGGTCCTTGATGGACCGAGGGACGGATCCTAGCGCCGCCTGGTGCAACACCCGATCGACGCCGGTGCAGGCGCGCTCGCACGTGTCGGGGTCCCGGATGTCACCTTCGACGAGGCGGAAGCGTTGCGCCTGGTCATGCGACACCTGGTCGAGAACCGCCTCCAGGTTGCTCCGGTGGCCGGTCGCGAAGTTGTCGAGCCCGACCACCGACTGGTCGTGGCGTAGAAGCCACTCGACCAGGTGCGATCCGATGAATCCGGCGGCGCCGGTGACGAGCCATCTCCGGGGACGTCGCTCGAGGTCACGCTTGAGGTCTTCGAAGGCGGGAGAGTCGGTCATGTGATCGTCTCTCGATACAGCTGTTCGTATGCCGTGACCATCGCGGCATCGTCGAAGCGCTCGCGCGCCAGGCGCGCAGCGATCAGGCCATACCCGCGGGCGCGAGAGAGATCGCTCCCGAGGCGGTACATGGCGGCGGCGAGCGCGCCGCTGTCGCCAGGCGGAACGACCTCACCGGTGCCGTCCGTCACGAGCTCCGGCACGCACCCGACCGCGGTGGCCACCACGGGTTTCCCGGCGGCCATGGCCTCCATGACCGAGAGCGGGTTCCCCTCGCGTCGCGAGGCGAGCACGAAGATGTCGGCGGCAGCCAGGACGCGCGGGATGTCGGAGCGCACGCCCAGAAAACGGACTCGGTCTCGCAGCCCGAGGGTATCTGCCTTCCGCTCCGCGTCCCGGCGAAGCTCTCCGTCCCCCGCGAGGAGGAGATGAGCGCCGATCGAGCGCAGGCGCTCGGACGCGAAGGCGTCGAGGAGTCCCGCATGGTTCTTCGCGGTCACGAACTGCGCTACCGTGACGAACGTCGGGGCTTCAGTCGGGATCGCGAGCTCCGCCCGGATGGCTTCGCGCTCACCCGGACGCGCGACGTAATCGCCGACGGGGATCCCATTGGCGATGGTCCGACGCGGAGCGATCCCGTACACCTTCCGTACCGACTCGGCCACCGCATCGCCGATCGCGACCGAGGCGACGCAGGTCCTGAACGCGACGGAGCTCACGATCTGGCTCGCCCATCCGGCCTCGACCTCGGCCACGGTATGCACGGTGTGGACCACGCGACAGCTCCGATGCGCGCCCAGGGCGGGTAGAGCGTACTTCAGCGCGTACATGTGGGAGTGCAGGACGTCCGGGCGGAAACGACGGAGCACGCTCGCGATCCGCGGAAGCATGCGAAGGTCGACGCCCGGGCGCTTCCCCAGGAAATGAAGCGGGACGCCCTCGGCGCGGAGGCCGGCTTCGATCCACGTTCCGAGCGGATCGTACATCGACACGACCTCGACCTCGTATCCACGGCGGCGCAGCTGGCGCGTCAGGTTCGCCATCATGCGCTCGGCGCCCCCGACGCAGAGCGTGGGAATCGCCTGGAGGACGCGCATGGAGCTCATGCGCGGGAGCTCGCTTCACCCGGCGCGCCCACCGCTCCCTGACCGCCGTACGCGGACTCCGCGTCACGTGCGAGCTCGAACGCGCCGACGCGCGTGACGGCGGCCAGGGCGATCGCCGTCACGACGTACCGCTCGTCGATGAGGTTGTGGGAGAAGAAACCGCTCAGCGCGAGCACCAGTGTCGCCGGAAGCACACGGCGATTCGCGACGGCGAGCGCGACGCAGAGCATCGGGAACAGCAGGAGACCGAGCAAGCCATGGTCCGCCGCGAGGTTCAGGTACGAGTTGTGCGACGAGAGGGCCTCATTCCAATCGATTGACGCACCGAGGCCGTGGCCGACGAGAGGCGAGCTCGCGAACAGGTCCCAGGCCTTGCCGGCGAGGTGGAGCCGGTCCGTGGTGCTCTCGTTGTAGAGGCCGAAGTGCAGCCGCAGGATGGTGTTCTCGTTGAGCGCCCCCGTGGAATCGAACAACCTCTCGGCGGAATGGCCGAACCACAAGACGACGGCGGCGAGCGCCGCGGCGACACTCACGCCGAGGGCCGAGAAGCGCAGGGCTCTTTGCCAGAACAGCCACAGGACGACGATGCCGAAGCCGATCCACGCGCCGCGCGACAACGTCGCCGCCGTCCCGACGCCGGCGACGATGAGGAGCGGCACACGCAGTCTGCTCGGTAGCAACACCACGGACGCAGCGAGCGCGAGGACGATGGCTCTCGCGGACTCGTTGGGGTTGAAGAAGAATCCAGCCGATCTGCCGACGATGCGGTGCTGGTCGACGTCCAAGAAGCCGATGACGCCGAAGGTCTCCGCGACATTGAGGGCGGACATGATGACGACCGCAGCCCCCATCGCCAGCGCGCCGGCGCGGCGCGCGCGGTCGTCGTCGAAGATCACCATCATCGCGACCAGGAGCGCCGCCGCCTTGTATCGATTGACGAGGAGCTCGACTGCCCTCGGGCTCGAGCTCCAACACGCCCACACGGTCGAGACGGTGAGCAAGGCGGCCGCCCAGATCAGCAGCGGCGATCGAAACAGCGCTCTCGGTCGATGCGGCGTGAGAGTCACCACCAGCACCGCACATGCAAGGACCCCGAGGATGCCGACCGAGGGGCTCGGCATCGAATGGACGCGGTAGCCGTACAGATCGAACCCGGTACAGAAGAAGAGCACTGCCCCGACGGCAACGGCGCACCTGGGCGCATCGACGAGGTGCAGCGGCGTCGGGACGTCGCTCGCCATGCGCTAGGCCCCCGCCGCCGAAAGGATGGTGGACCATAGATCGAGGATGCGGTCGGCTCCGAGCGTGGTCGTTATCTCGCGCGCTCCGAGCCCGAGCTTCACGCGCTCCTCCGGGCTGTCCATGAGCCGTCCGAGGGCGGTGGCGAGCCCCGCCACGTCGGCGGCCGACACGAGGAGCCCATTCTGATCGTGCGCGACGATTTCGGCTGGGCCGCTGTCGCAGTCGAACGCGACCACCGGAAGGCCGGAGGCCATCGCTTCCAGCAACGCGTTGGGAAATCCTTCGTAGCGTGACGGAAGAGCGAACAGGTGTGATGCCGCGAGGTACGAGGCGGGATCCGATGTTCTCCCGGGCAGCTTCACGCGTCCTTGCAGTCGGAGGCGCGCCACCAGCGCCTCCAGGCTCGACCGCTCGGCGCCCTCGCCCACGATGACGAGGGACCAGTCCGGGCGCGCCGGCGCGGCGAGCGCGAACGCTTGGAGGAGAAGATCGAACCCCTTCTCGGGCGCGAGCCGACCCATCGCCAGGAGTTGCTTGGGGCCAGCGCCCTGCCCCGGCTTGGCCACCATCGCCGGCCGTTCCACGAAGTTTGGAATGACGTGCACGCGCGGACAGAAGGCGCGCGCCCACGTCGCCACGCGATCGGTCTGGACCACCACGCCGGTCGCGCGCGGATACAGGACGCGGCGGAGCGCGGCCCAGGGTGCACCAATGGGCTCTCGACGCGGATCGCTGCGCTCACACGCAAACACCGGGATTCCCATGCCGCGGGTCGCGACGAGCGACAGCACGTTGGTGCGCGCCAGAAAGCTCACGACCACTTCGGGCTGGAACCTTCGCAGTGCTCGACGGAGCGCCGCCACCCTCCGGCTCGCACGGAGCACGCCCTCGACGATGTTCCTGGAGTCGTGGGCCAGGTCCAGCGAGGCCCGGGCGACTCCTGCCGGGAGCTCGTAGCGGTCGGTCTCACGGGAGCTCACGGTGACGACGCTGACCTCGTGGCCAGCGCGCGACCAATACCCCGCCAGCGCGCAGACGACTCGCTCGGAGCCTCCGTCGGAAAGCGCCGAGATGACCAGGGCGACGCGAACCGGACGCCCTACCGGGACTGGCGCGGCCAAGGCGGGGGCCGTCACGCTGAGTCGCTGGGTCCGAGCGGAGCTCATGCAGCCTCTGGGCGCTCGAGGGCGGCGGGGCGGAGATGCGCCCGGAGCCGACGGGTCCCGTAGGAGACGTTCATCGCGCAGGACACCGCGCACACGAGCGATGTCGAGAGCGCGATCCCGGCGACGCCGAGATACCGCGCGAGGACGATGTCGCCCACGACGTTCACGAACAGATTGACCAGGCTGAAGACCATCAGCGCCCGATTACGGGCCGTCGTGATCATGAACCCGACGAACAGCAGGCTCATCATCCGGAAGGGGATCTGGAATGCATAGAACGCCTGGATCCTGGCGACCTCGACCGAGTCCTGCGGCGTGAATGCACCGCGCTCGAAGAGCACCCGCACGATCGGGATCGAGAGCCCGATGATGCCTGCGGTGACCAGCAGTGAGAGCGCGACGACGATCCTGCTGTAGCTCCTGATCATCTTGTCGAAGCTCAGCCAGTCTCCGGCCGCGGCGAGCCGCGAGAAGTGCGGCCTGACGGCGGAGCCCAGGCTGGCGCTCCCGATGCCCGCCGCGAACGCCACCACCTTGTTGCCATAGCCTAGCGAGGCGACGCTCCCCGGACCGAGGGTGGCCGCGATCACCTGGTCGATGACGGGGTTCGCTGCGGTGAAGAGCATCGCGGCCGCCGCCGGTCCCAGTTCCCCGAGGACCTGGCGAACGCCGGCAGTCATTCCTCCCCAGCGCGGCCGGAGCGAGAGGCCCTCGCGGTGCAGCGCTGCGCCCACGAGCGCTGTCTCGAGGAAGTACCCGCCGAGCGTTCCCCACGCGAGCGCGCGAACTCCTACGATCCGCCCGAAGACCATGAGTGCCGCTACGGTGACGAGCGGCAGAGCCACTCCGGCTGCCGTGGGACCTGCGAAGCGGCCATGCGCGTTCAGCACCGCGGTCCAGATCGTGGTCGTCCCGGCCAGGATGATCGTCGGAATGAGCATGTACGACAGCTCGCGCGTGAGCTGCCCGTCCGAGCCCGCGAACCGTTCGGACACCAGCGGCAGCAGCGTGGGCGTCAGCGCGGCCACGAAGATCACGGTGCCGACGAGCACGGCAAGGCTCAGGGCCATGACGGTCGAGAGCAGCTGCTGAGCGTGGCCGGGCCCCTCTCGCTGCCGCACGGCGACGTACGCTGGCATGAGGGCGAAGTTCAGCGCTGTGCCGATGATGGCGATCATGAACGACGGCACGATCATGGCGATGAGGAACGCGTCGACGTCGCGGGAGGTACCGAAGTGCTGGGCGACGACGATTTCCTTGCCAGCGCCAGCGAGCTTCGCAGCCACCGTGAAGACCGCCACGATAGCCGCCGCGGACACGATCCTTCGGTGGACAGAACCGTGCTCGGCTGCCCGGAGGCGCTCCATCAGCGCACGGATCATGGGGCCGGCTCTTCCGGAGCGGATCGCTCGACGCGCTGGACGCTCGCTGCCGCGAGCAATGCCTCGTACTCCGCCACCACGGCGCGCCAGATCGCCTCCTGCCGAAAGGTCTTCAGGACGCGCTCCCGGCCGGCCCGGCCGTGCTGCTCGCGGAGGTTCTCATCGGCCAGGTACCGGGACAGTGCATCGGCCAGCGCCGGAGCGTCGCGCGCATCGACCAGCGTGCCCGTCGCTCCGTCCGCGACGGCGTCGACGCATCCCGGGACACGGGTCGTGACGACGGGCAGCGCCATCGCCGCCGCCTCGAGCACCACGTTGGGAAATCCTTCGCGGTAGGACGGGAGCGCCACGACGTCCATCGCCGCGTAGAGCCGGGGCATGTCCCGGCTCTCGCCCGCCAGGTGAACACGCGGATCGCCACGGAGCGCCGCGACGATGTCCGCGGCGACGGCGTCCGAGCTCTCCGCCGTACCTGCGAGGAGCAAGCGCGCGCGCGGCTCACGCTCGCGGATCGTGCGCCAGGCGGCCGCGAGCTCGACGATCCCCTTGTCACGGCAGATCCGGCCCACGAACCCGATGACGACCGAATCCACGGGCAGATGACGTTCCGCCCGCGCTGACGCCTTGACGCCGGCCGCCGCCGGCCTGAACCGCACGTCCGCGTCGACGCCATTGCCGCTGCCTGCGACGAGGACCTTGATCTTGTCGGCCCTGCACAGGCCCTCCTCCACCGCGATGTTGCGCATCGAGTGGCTCACGGCGAGGACGCGGCCAGCGAGCGCGCACGACACCCGCTCGCTGGACCGCGAGAGGAAGCGGCGGAGACCGGTGGCCGTCATCAGCGGTAGGCCACGAATGTGATAGATGCGCACGGGCGTCCGAGCCAGCCACGCGGCCAGCATCCCGAGCAGACCGCCCTTCGGCGAGTGGGAGTGCACGACATCGGGACGGATGGCGCGCAACACCCGCCACAGCCGCCACAGCGCGGCCAGATCCTGGATCGGCGTGATTCGTCTCGTCATCGGGATTCCGTGCACCTCGACGGATTCCCTCTTGCCGAACGCGACGAGATCCGGCCCGGGCGACGCGATGGCGTGCAGCTCGAAGCCCGATCGCCGGATGAAAGCAGCCTGGCCCGAAAGAAAGAGCGGCAGCTCGAAAGGCACGGTCGTGACATGCACGATCGTTGCGGTCTTGGTCGTTAGCACGCGAGTTCAGGGGTGCGGTGCAGCGGCGAATTCGTCCCTCGACAGGACGACCTAGCGTCAGTCTGCGCGGCCGCTGTGCCACGGGCTACGACCCACGCGGGGACACCGTCGTGCGAAGCCGATGTCGGCAACCGGAAGCGCGCGTCGCTAAAGAATTCCGCTGTTGTCGACGCCGGACCGCACGGCGCGCGCCGGATTCCCGGCCATGAGCCAGCCAGGCTCGACGTCGCAAAGGACGACCGAACCGGGAGCCACCGTCGCGCCATCTCCGATACGGAAGGCCCCCGATACTCGGGCATGAGCGCCGATCCAGACGCGATCCCCAATCCGTGGTCCCTGCGATCCGCCTGGCGCTGGCTCGAGGCGGACCCGCTGCTGGATCGCGCACTGTGCGCCTATCCTGCATTGCCTGACGTGGATGCCGCCCAGATGTCCGATGAGGAGCCCCGGTCCGATCGTCGCCGACGAGTCGAGGTGGATGCCGTAGGCTCGCCGGACGTACGCTGCCATGAGCCACACCGTGGGTGTCGCCGCGATGGCCGCCGGCCAGACCAGCGGATGCGTCCTCATGTGACGCACCCAGCGCTCCAGCCGGTACACGAGCAGCGCCTGCTGGCCATAGCCGTGCAGCAGCTTGTGAAGGACGTGCAGCCGTGTTGCACGACCCTCTTGAATGGACCTCTTGAACCTGCGCCAATCCACGCGGACGTCGTCGAACATCGCTCGCTCCAGCTCACCCTGTTCCGGTAGGAAGACGGACCTCGGTCGCGAGCGTCCGGCGCAGCGCCGCATTGTCGAAGTCGCGGCACACGACACGCGCTGGATAGCCCTGCACCACGTGTCGGTCGGGCACGTCCTTCGACACGACGGTACCGGGCAGGATCGTCACGCCGTCGCCCACCCGGATCGGCCCGTAGAGCACACACCCGGGCCCGATCCAGACATCTCGGCCGATCGAGGGCATGCCGGCGACGTGGTCTCCGGCGCGGGCGCCTATCGTCACGTCGTGGTGGATGACGGTGCCGCGCCCGACCTTGCTCGCTCCCAGCATGATGTTTCCCAGGTCGGAGAAGTACACGCCCGGCTCGACGGCGCAGTAATCGGCGATCTGACCCTTCGCGACCACCGCCGAGGCATAGCTCAGAAGCTCGACCCCTGCGGCTGCGACGACACTCAGGGCACGCCCCGCTCGCGTCGACGGCTGCCACTCGAGGTATCGCCGCGTGATGCGGTGACCCGCCATCGCGAAGAATCCGCGTGATGACAGGAGAACGCGGATCGTCGGACCCGTGGAGGACGGGGTGCCTCCGTACCGCAGCTCGCGAAACAGGTCGAGATCGGCGTGGAGCTCGTCGAGCACTGTCACGTTGGGCGAAACATCGTCCGGAATGCCTCGCCGGGCGTGACGAGCCCGATCCTCCACCCGTCGACGCACGCGATCCAGCTCCCGTCGTCGAGCTGATGTGGATCCAGGTGATGCATGCCGTTGCGGTTCCACGCGGAGCTACCTCCCGTCAGCACGGCGCCGCCTGCGACCTCCAGCTCGGCGTACTCGCGTGGCGCCAGCCTCGTGATGTCGAAAGCCCGCACCTTCTCGCCGTACGTCGTGCTGCAATCCTGCGCAAATCGTAGGATGCGGTCCCGCGTCGCCACGACCCGCCCGGCCGGGCGAGAAGCGCGCCGATCGCCTCTCACGATCGGGCTCGATGGATGCTCGCTCCACGGTCCGGTGAGCTCGGGCGCGTGCAGCAGCCGTAGCGTGTCGTTTCCGAGCGCGGTACCGGTGAACATCCACCAGCGCTCGTCATGACGGACGATCGAGCTGTCGAGGAACGCCGGCCCCTCCACCAGGACCTTGGCGAGCACCCATCTGTCGGGGAACCGCTCGGCCCTGTACAGCCGGATCCCTCCTGCCTGCTGCGACTCCGGGACCATGTAGTGCTCGGAGCGCCACTCGAAGACGTACGGGTAGGAGAGATGGAATGGCTCCGCGAGGACGATCCGCTGGTACTTCCAGCAGCGGCCATCCCGGCTCGTGGCGAGGGCGATCTCTCCTCTCCTCGCCCCCGCACGCCAAGTCACGACCTCGAAGAACATGTGCCAGAGCCCATCCACCTGGATCATGAATGGGTCGGCGACTGCCATCGCGAACGCGTCGGTCACGTCGAGCGGCGTGAGAACGGGTTGAGAGCCGGGCCCGGGGCCCAGCGTCAACGGCGAGTCACCGGCGAAGATACCGATCGAGTAGACCCTTCGGGTCGCGCGGGCGAACAGGCCATTCGTCACGGGAGTGTTCCCCACCGCCAACTCACGTAGGTCTTACGACGGATACCGGAGCCTCAATCCCGATAGTACAGATCGCGAGCCCGTAACCACAGAAGGCGTCACGAGCTCGGTTGGGTCGGACGTGAGTCCTCGCAGCGCCCCATGTGGATGACTCGTATCCAGACGGTGGCCGCCTCGCGCTGCCCTGAACGCGGCAGGGCGAGGCGCACTCCGTCACGCCTCGGCCGTGCTCTGGCGAGCTCTCGGCGCCTTCCTCACGGTCGACGAGACGGCCTTCGTCGCAGCTGACTTGCGCGTCGCCGCCACTCCGTCCAGCTGGAAGAGACCCACCATCGCCGCGAGCTCCTCCGACTGGCCTGACAGCTCGGCCGCCGCCGAGGACGACTCCTCGGAGCTTGCCGCGTTCTGCTGGGTGACCGTGTTCATCTGGGTCATCGCCTTGTTCACCTGCTCGATCCCGACCGCCTGCTCCTTGGCCGTTGCAGTGATCTCGGCCACGATGTCGGTCACCTTCGAGACGGATGCGACGATCTCGGAGAGCTTTCCGTTGACGTGCTTGGCCGTGACCTCTCCCTCGCCCGCCTCCCTCACCGACTGGCGAATGAGCTCCTCGGTCTTGTTGGCAGCCTCCTTCGAGCGGAGCGCGAGCGAGCGCACCTCCTCGGCCACCACCGCGAAGCCGCGGCCGGCCTCGCCGGCGCGCGCCGCCTCCACCGCAGCATTGAGCGCGAGGAGGTTCGTCTGGAACGCGATCTCGTTGATGTCCTTGATGATCTGCGACGTCCCCTCGGCAGAAGCCTTGATCTTCGCCATCGCACCGGTCATCTGCTCCATGGCGGCGGAGCCTTCGGTCGCGGCGCCCTTCGCGGTCGTGGCGAGCGCCGAGGCCTGCTGGGCGTTGTCCGCCGCCTGCTTCGTCATGCTCGACATCGACTCCAGGCTGGAGCCCGTCTCCTCGAGCGAGCTGGCCTGCTCGGAGGCACCGCTCGCCACCGCCTGGCTCGACGAGGCGATCTGGGCCGACGCCGACGAGACCTGATCCACTCCCTGCGCCACCTGCGCCATCGCATCGTGCAGCGCCTCAGCCGTCGCGTTGAGCGCGTCGGTGATCTTGGCGTGGTCGCCCTGGTAGCTACCCTTCACCCGCGCCCGCAGATCGCGCTGGGCGAGGCGCTGCAGCACCTGCGTCGCCTCGCCGATGGGCTTCATCACGGCGTCGAGGGTTCCGTTGAAGCCCTCCACGATCTTGCGGAAGTCGCCCTGGTGCCTGCTCGCGTCGCTGCGGGCGGAGAGCTTCCCCTCCACCGCCGCTGTGGAGAGCGCCCTGCCGTCCTGCACCACGGCCGCGACCGCCCCGATGCAGCGGTTGACGCTCTGCTTGATCTGATCGAAGTCGCCCTCGTAGCTGTCCGTGACCTGCTCAGGGATATCCCCCTGGGAGATCCGCTCCATGCTCTGCGAGGCCATCCGGATCGGGTTCGCGAAGGCGTCCATCGTCTGGTTCATGCCATCGACCACCCCCCTGAACTGGAAGTGCACGGTCTGGGTTTCGGCGCGCATCTGCAGCTTCCCCGCCCGCACCGCCGAGGACAGCTTGTTCGACTCCGCAGCGAGGCCCTGGACGATGCCGGAGATACCGCGGGTGAGCCCGATGGCGAGCGCGACGAGGAGGGCCGCCCCGATGAGGAGGACGAGCGTCAGCGTGACCTGCGCCTGGCGGGCGGCCGCGTGCGCTCGATCTGCCTGGACGTGGGCCTCCTTTTCCATGGCGGCCCGCACCTTGACGAACTCGGCGTCTACCGAGCGGCCCAGTTTCCGCGATTCGACGTAGCCGGCCCAGGACTGGGCTTCGACCTCCTTCACCTGCGGGCTGTCCTCAGCGAGACCGCCGGCCAGAAGCGTCTCACGCTGCTTCAACGCCTCGAGCGTCGTGTGGACCTGCCGCTCCCAGGGTTCCGCGGCCTGGACCATCGCTTTCCAGGCAGCGTCGGTCTCGGCGAAGCACGGAATGGCCTCGAACTCCTTGCGCCCTTCGTGGAAGCGGTTCGTGGCCTGGTCGAGACGTGCCCAGTTCTCCTGCCGCTGCGCCGCGATCAGTCGCCGCAGCAAGAGGGCGTTCAGGTTGCGAAGGATCGTCGCCCGCGCCTCGTCGACCTTGGCGAGGGCGCGCGTGTTGGGAAGCGCGAGGTCCGAGAGCTCGTTCACGCCTTTCTCGACCCCCTGGAGCCCCACAAACGAGATCCCTGCGATGAGGAGCGCTACTCCGAGCGCGGCGGCGAAACCGAGCGACAGGGCAGTACCGAGCTTGAGGCGGGCGAGCATGGAGTTCCCTTCGAGACTTCAGTGATGAGTCGGGGGCGGGGGTCCGGCAGCGGCGCGGGTGCCCCCACCGAGTGCGTCGCACAGCGGTTCCCCGGGACATGGGTTGCTTTGACTCCTGGCGCCGGCGCGAACATCGGCGTGCCTTGGGTGCTCAGCACCTGTCGTGCCACGCAGGGGGGCCGTACCCAGGGCTAAGCGGTACGCGGGTATTTCGGGACGGGGTGACGGCCGCGCGCCGGGTCGTGGCGCACCTTGGGTAGGCGGAGGCCCCCGCGCAGGGATCCATGGCGGGGTGGAGCTGTGCGGAAGGTGACGTCCGGACGCACTCCGGGTGCGTCTTACCGCACGACGGCGCCGCCCGTCAGGGCTTCTTCTCGCAGACGGATGAGATCCACTTGGAGTTGAAGTCCGCCGTGACGTTCCCCGCCTCCGAGGCCATCTTCATGTTCCCTTTCACGCGCTCGCGCGAGGAGGCCTCGATGTGCAGCTCGCCCTTGCGAGGGATCTTGCCGGCGCACTCCATGATGACCTCCTGCCGGGTCGCGGTGGCCACGACGAAGGTGCGCTTACAGTCCGCTTCGTCGTGCCCGAAGAACGTGTCCAGCTCCTTCTGCGTGACGCACGAGCGGGAGGTGTGCGTCTTCGGGCCGCCCGCTTGCTGCTTCTCGAGGGCGGCCTCGACGCGCTGGCGCTGCTCGGGGGAGAGCTGCTGGAGCTGAGCCTCCGGCAGGTGCATGCCGCTCATGTTCGTCACGGTGGTGGTTTCCCAGGTCCCCAGCTTCACGTTCAGTGGCTCGGCGCGGACCACCCTCCCCGCGGCCGTCAAGACGACCACCATCACGACCAGCGCTGCGCGGGTCTTCATGACTCCTCCGAAAGCTCTCGCGTGGAGACGACGTCACGAGGTGCATGCGTCGCCTAGCTCGCCGCTCCTCGACCGGCATGGCCCTCGCGGGGCAGAATCCCTCCATGAGCAAGATCCCCTCCACCCCCGCCACCCGCCTTCTCCGCGAGCGGGGCGTCCCCTACACCGAGCACCCGTACCGCTACGAGGAGCGGGGCGGGACGCGCGTCTCCGCGCGCGAGCTCGGGGTCGACGAGCACGCGGTGGTGAAGACGCTCGTCATGGAGGGTGACGACAAGGAGCCGCTCGTCGTCCTCATGCACGGCGACCGGGAGGTGTCCACCAAGGCGCTGGCGCGCGTCCTCGGCAGGAAGTCGGTCCAGCCGTGCAAGCCCGAGGCGGCGAACCGTCACTCGGGGTATCAGGTGGGCGGGACGAGCCCCTTCGGCACACGCAAGGCGATGCCGGTGCTCATGGAGCGGTCGATCCTCGATCTCCCCACGATCTACGTGAACGGGGGGTCGCGCGGCTTCCTGGTCGGCCTGGCGCCGGCGGACGTGGTGAAGGTCCTCGAGCCAACCCTGGTGGACGTGGCGATCGAGGGGTGACGCCCCCGGGTGCTCAGGCGCCGCCGGCCGCCAGCCGCGCGAGCAGCTCCGTCGCAAGCTCGTCCGAGAGGGCGCGCACGTCCTCCAGCTCGGCCGAGCCGATCGCGTCGAGGTGGATGCCGCAGGCGACGCAGACCGTTCCCCCGGTGGCCGCCGCCACCCGCGCCGCCATCTGCCGCGCCAGCTCGTCCTCCTTGTGGCCGAGGAGGGCGATGACCGACGTGGTGGCGCTCGTCTCCCCTCCGCCGCGCAAGCTCGGGCGAGGCTGGCTCACTGCCACCGCGCCGATGTGTGGGCGGTCGCCCCCGGAGAGCGTGACGGCCAGGTCTGCCCCCAGGCGCGCGGCCGTGAGACGCAGCGCGACGCGGCCGCGTGAGCGGGAGAGCTCGATCACTCGCTAGAACCGGCCGGACAGGCCGAAGGCGCTGGCCATCATGATCGGGTGGCGCTCCGTCGTGTTGAGCCCGTCCCTGGCCAGAGGCCGCGAGTCGCCGAAGGCGTGAGCCGCCCCGAGCGCGGCGCCGACGACGATCCCAGCCCCGGCCCCGACCGCGATGTCCCGCTCGTAGTTGCCGCCCTCCAGCAGACCGATGCCTGCGCCGATGACCGCGCCGGCGAGGCCGCCGTAGAGCGCGCTCGCGAGGATGGTGCCCCCGCCCGAGGCGTCGGTCGCGCCCTGCGCGTCGCGGAGGAGCGGCGCCAGCGTCGGCAGCGCGGCGAGGTGCGTGGGTACCGACACCTCCGTCGCAGCGGCGGTCTCCTCCTGCAGAGCGCGCTCGGCCGCGAGGGCGGGCGCCGCGAGCAGCACGGACACGAGGACGACAGCGGGACGGATGTGCATGTTTCCCCCCTGCGACGAGCGTCAACGCTCGCTTCAAAGCTTCGGCGCGCCCACGCTGGATGCAAGCGAGCGCCGCGCTGCGGCACTGCCGGCTACCCGTCGCGCCACGGCTCCATCGAGCGCAGCGCCGCCACGATGGCGCGGGTCGCGGGCGAACGGTTGAGCGTGTAGAAGTGGACGCCGGGCGCGCCGCGACGGAGGAGATCGGCGCACTGCAGGCTGGCATAGGCCACCCCGAGCTGCAGCGAGCCCTCGGCGTCGGCGCGCCGCACCTCCATCGCCGCCCGCAGCGCAGGGGGGATCTGCGCCCCGCACATGGCCGTGAAGCGCTCGATCTGGTCCACGTTGGTGAAGGGCATGATGCCGGGCAGGATGGGCACCGCGATGCCGGCCGCCCGTGCCCGCTCCACGAAGCGGAAGTAGTGCGCGTTGTGGAAGAAGAGCTGCGTGACGAGGAAGTCGGCGCCGGCCTCGACCTTCTTCCTCACGTTCGCGAGATCCTGCGCCAGGTCGGGTGACTCGACGTGGCCCTCCGGATAGGCCGCGGCCCCGACGCAGAACCGCCAGCGCTCGCGCTCGCCGCGAATGAAGGCGATGAGCTCGCTCGCGTAGCGGAAGCCCTCCGGGTGCGCCTCGAAGGTGCGCTGCCCGCGGGGCGGGTCGCCGCGCAGCGCGAGCACGTTCTGCACGCCGGCTGCCTGGAGCTCGTCGAGCACCTGGGCGAGCTCGTCGCGCGAGGAGCCGACGCAGGTCAGGTGTGCCACCGCCTCGACCTCGGTCTCGCGCTTGAGCCGGGTGACG
>WNGL01000874.1_pt1 | contig 36379 bp, 21 predicted proteins | sample 5400591 | NCBI WGS metagenome assembly WNGL01 (sample SAMN13153377, study PRJNA577476) | soil metagenome | isolation source: 80 cm soil or saprolite under Garry oak tree replicate 1 | place: USA:California | collected 2016-06-15
TCCCGCCAAACCCGATGGTGCCCGCGTCCACTGTGGTGTCGCCCACCAGTGCGGCCGCGTTGAGTACATTGAAGGTCAAGGCCGAGTAGGTGCCGCTCAGCGTCACGGTCGTATCCTGGTAGTTCTGTGCTCCGGTGGTCGTTGCGCCCACCAAGGCGGCCGTGCCGACCGCGTCGGTGGTCAGACTGGTCAGCGGTGTCGCGCTGCCCACCAAACCGCCAAAGCTCGTCGCCCCCGCGCTGTTGGCCGCGAGGTTGTGTGCTCCATCCACCGTCCCGCCAAACCCGATCGTTGTTGTCGCGCCCACGGTGGTGTCTCCGGCCAGCACCGCGGCGTTGGGAACGTTAAAGGTCGAGGCCGCATACGTGCCGCTCAACGTCACGGTCCCGTCCTGGTAGTTCTGCGCTCCCGAGGTCTTTGCGCCCACCAAAGAGACTGTGCCGGCCGCGTCGCTCGTCAGGCTGGTTAGAGCCGTGGTGCCGCCCACGACGCCGCCGAAGGTAGTGGCCCCCGCGCTGTTGGCGACCAGGTTATGCCCTCCATTTACCGTCCCTCCAAACGCAATCGTTCCCGCGCTGATCGTGGTGTCGGCACTCAACACCGCCGCGTTGACCACGTTGAAGGTCGAGGCGGAATACGTCCCGCGGAGCGTGGTCGGCATTCCGGCGGTCACGCTTAGATTTCCACCCAAGGTGATCGCCGTCGGCAAGGTGACGCCCATTCCGGCGGTCACGCTTAGATTTCCAGCCAAGGTGATCGGCGTCGGAAAGGTGACGCCACTGGTGTCAAAGATCAGGTTGAGGTTATTCATGGGGGATGCGGGAGGAAGCGTCGGATAGCTGGCGCTCCCAGAAATGTTGCGCAAGCCCAGGTCGAGCAAGGACCCCCCAGAAAGCGCGATAGTAGTAACACCGCCGAGCGAGTTCGGCTGGGTATCGAGCAGGACGTCGGTGTTCGCCGCCGTGAGCGTGAAGGTGCTGTTGCCGGCGACGATCAAGGCGCCACTAGTGTCCGAGATGCTCCCACCAGCGGTGACCATCAGGTTCCGGCCTACGCTCCCGCCCACGGTCAGGTCGCCGGCGTTTCGCAGCACGACATCGTTGGCCCCGGTGTTGTTCACCGTCACCGGGCCGGCAAAATTGTTGCCCGCGTCGGACAGCGTGATCCCGTTGGCCCCGGCGGTAAAACTGGCGACGCTCGTCACCGCTAGAGCGCCGCTCTGCGTGATTGCGCCGGCGGCCGTCACGCCCAGGGTGCCGGAAATCGTCGAAGCGCCCAAATCAATCTTGTTGATGTCGTTCAACGTCACGTTCCGGCCCGAAGTGATCGCCACCGTCGTGAAGTCGTTGGCACCGTTCCCCAGCGTAATGTCGTTGCCCGAGCCCGCTGCGAACGTGGCCGTCTTGAGCGCACCGTTGACGACCAACGCAGCGCTCGAGGAAATCCCCGCCCCGGACACCGAGAGGTTGCCTTTAAGAGTGATTCCGGCATTGATCGTCACCGGGCCGACAGCGTCCAATTCCAAGTCGCCGGTGCCACTATTCATGATGGTGCTTCCGGAATTAACAGTAATCGCCCCGGCCGCACTCAGCGTTAGTTTGTTATTCCGATTCAGTGCCGGACTGGCGGTCGCGATCGTAATATCGCCGACCTCTACTCCACTGTTCGGACTGCCCACAGTGGTCACAGTGACGGCCCCACCGCCCAAGGCTGTGTCGATCGTTCCCCAACTCAGATGCGATGGACTGGCGGTGGGGACGAATGGGGTCGCGGCGGTGACGTTCAGATCCGGGTTATTGTCGATGGTCAAATCCGTCGGATCGAGCAGAAGTCTTCCCACTACCCCAAGGGGGGCCAGCGTAGAGACTGTCCCGTGAAAATCAAGAAAATGGCCCGACGTTTCGACCGATCCGCCATTCCCGCCCTGCGCCCCGCCTCGGGCGCTGATCGACCCGTAGAAGCGCGTGCTGGCTTCCGACCACACAACAACTTTGCCGCCGTTACCGAGCGTGAGGGCGTCGGCCTTGATCTGAGCGTCGGGACTGACGAAAGCGGCCTGGGCATTTTGAATGGCCGGGTTCTTGCCCTGATAATCGCCACCGATCAACACCGTGCCACCGCCGGCGTCGCCACTCACATCCACCACTGCTTCTCCGAAAAGGCCGACGTGATCGCCGAGCACACTTATTTGTCCGCCTTTGGAGCCGGCAGCATCGCCACGCGCTTCGAGGGCGCCGGAGTTGACCACGGTTGCCGGGTTATCCGCATTGTGGCCGCCGTCCATGACGATGGAACCGCCGGAACCGTCGGCGTTGTGCGCGGCGAGGGTGCCCGAATTTTGGATGTTCCCGCCGCCGGCCCGCAACACGATTCGGCCATTTTCGTTGACGACACTGTCGGCGCGGAGGATGCCGCCGTTGTTGATGGCCAGCGCGTAGATGTTCCCGCCGGCCGCTTGGAGTTCAATGGCGGTGGCGCGAACGTCACCGACGTTGTTCACGCCAATGTCCGCGCGCGCGGCGTTGGGATTGCCCGCCAGCACCGAGAGGCGCTCGTTGCCCGCCGGTTTAAGCAGCACTTCCGAACCGGCGGCCAATCCGGCCACACCTTCCGCAGCGTGGATCGAGCCGGAGTTTTCAACGGTGTGCGCGATCAAAAAGACATCCCCACCCAGCGCCTCGATGGCACCCTGGTTGTTGACCGGCGCGGTGGAATTACCGGACAACTTGAGGTCCGCTCCGGCCATGAAGTCGGCATTGCGTGCATCGAGCGTGGAGGCGAGGAAGCCGCGCGTGTTGATCTGGCCCCGCGGGCCAACCAGGATGCCGCTGGGATTGATCACATAGACCTGTCCATTGCCCTGCAAGGTACCGTAGATCTGCGAAGGATTCCCGCCGACGACGCGATTGAGGACGGCGGCCGTGGCGGAAGGCTGAATAAATTTTGTCAGCTCGCCGGCGCCAATCGAGAAATCGCTCCAGTTGATGATCGCGCGGGTAGAGGTCTGGTTGACGATCAGGTTGCCGGGCGTCGCGCGGTTGAAGGTGGCGTTGCCCGCAGCCACGGACTCTCCCAAGGGGTTGGCTCTGACCCTGTCCGCGGAAGAAAATGAAGTGAGAAGAGTGAGCAGGCAGAGGGCGGCACGATAGCTTTTCATAGAGTGCTTCGAATACATCCGGGTGCCGCTTCTTTAACAGGGCCTCAACCAGGGTGTCAAGGGTATTTCGGCAAGTATGGAATACCGAGTTCCCCGTGCAAGGCAGGACGGAGCGGGCGCGGAAAGAGAGCGCCCCCCGAGTCGGAGGCGCGGGCAAGCCCGCTGCAACCCTCGCTGGCGCGTAATCACTTGGGTCCTGGCACGAGCACAACCCTGAAACCGGTCGCATCGTCAACCTCCGCATCGGTTTTGAGGTTTCCGAGGGCCAAGACCTCGTTCGTGGTACGGCTGTCCCACCCACTGCCGCGTGCCACGACGCCCCTGCGAACCCCGTTCACGTTCCTAACACAGAGTTCCCATACGTTTCCGCGTACGTCGTACAAACCGAACTTGTTGGGCTTCCTGGTGCCCACAATTTCGGGCTCCCGCTTCTTGCTGCTGATAACGGCATCGTCCTTCGAGGCATCACCCACGAAATATTCCCATTGGGTCTCGGTCGGCAAAGCGTAGCGTGTCATGCCCGGTGGCAACTTCGTGCTCTCCCGCGCATCTCGCTCCTGTAATTTGGCGCAAAAGTTCGTGGCATCCGGCCAAGTGACATCGTGGACCGGCAGGCGCGAGCCCTTTACTTTGCTCGGATTGGAGTTTGTCCCCATAACCTGCGCGTATTCTTCCTGGGTAACTTCGTACACTCCCACCCAGTATTCGACGTCGGCGTCGCCGAGGTTTTTGGCGATCGGCGCGAACGTCATGCCGATGCTGTTTTGCCACGTATCAGATTGAGTAAAATCGACGCTCAGAAGGTAATAATTAGTCAGCGCGGAAATGGTGGCGCTCCGGGTCCGAGGTTTTTCGTTGCTCCACACGAGGCTGTAACTGACCGGGCCGAATTTTTCGATCCTGCGACAGGGCGTCTGACCAATGCGGGGTCCGTTCACCAAAGAAACCACGGCTCCCGCCGGCACGCTGGTAATCATCACCGTGCCGTAATCGAACTTGAAAGTGTGCGGCGTCACCTTCCCGCTGGCAACCACGATCGTATCGTCCACGTCGACCAATCCGAGGGAAGGCAACTGCGCTTTGAGGGCGTGCGTGCCAACTCGCAGGACGGAAATTTTATCGAGCGAAACCCACATCTCTTTGGGTGGCTCCCGGACTTCCGCGCCCGGAGGATCGCTGCTCAACGCCACTTTTCCATAGTCGAAAGCAAAGTGGACCGGCTTGGTTATCCCTTTTTCGACGGTCACGGTTTGCGGAACCTCGCGCAAATCGCCGTAGCGGGCCGTCAGTGCATAGACTTTCGGCCGAAGTCCCTTTCTCACCGCCTGGCCAGGGATGGTGTTCGTCACCAGGAGGACATCGGCGTCATAAATGCCAGCCCCCGGAGGATCGCTCGTGACGTCCACATATCCCAGGATCGGCGCCAGCACTACTTCCACCGGCACGCGGCCCATCTTCGGGTCGGCCGGTACAATTTTGCTGGCCTCGTTAGTTTCAAAGCCCGGCGCTTCGAATCTGAAATTAGCCAGGCCGGGCTGCCAGAAGGTGTTGATGGGCGTGACGCCCAACAGATTGGTGCCGACCCACACCGTAGCGCCGGGCGGATCGCTCTTCAACGCGACCCCGCCGTACGGGAACTCAAATTGGACGGGGGCCTGCGAACTCCCTTTCCTGACTACGACACTGTTGGTTAACGGCGGCCAATTCCGGTAGGCAGCGGTGACAACTTGCGCCCCTTGCGGGAGCGATTTTCTGAGCTGATGGTCCAGCGGCCAATTGGAAAAAGAATTTCCGCTCAAGGTGGCTATCTCGCCGCGCGGCAAATTGCTCACGAACTCCACCAACACGTCATCCCTGCCACGCTTGGTTAAATTGGCGTGTAACAGGAGAGGCGTTGAACCGGCCTTGATAGTGGTGTTTACGTTGGCCGTCTCGTGCTCGTCCAGATCCAATTGGAAATCGACCGCTTGCCCCGGTCTTAGATAATTCTTCGTGAAAGGCGTTTTGCCCACCTCGGCCCCGCCGGCCTTCACGCTGGCCCCGGACGGCTCGCTGGTGACGGTGACACCGCCGTAATCAAACGGGAAGTGCTTGCTTTGTCCCTGGCGTGAATCGATGACGAGCGTGGCTTTTTGCTCTTCCAACTCCCCGTACCGCGCCTCCAGTTGGTAGCTTCCTTTCGGCCACCTGTCGTGCAGCGGCGTCTTCCCTCGCGGTTGGCCGTTGACCAGAAGGCTGGCCCCCGGTGGGTCGCTAGTGATGCGGACGTCAGCCCGGTTCAACCGCGGAACAATCACGAAGGCGGCGGCCGCCAGCAAAACCAAGCTCCCGCCCGCCCATGCCAGCGCGCGCCGCGAGACCGGCGGTTTAGGCTCCAGCGCGGCAAGCTCACCAGCCAATCGTTCCAGGGTGTAGGTTTCCGTCGAGAGGTTCGGATCCAGCAACCGGTTGCACAGCCCGCGCCAGCGTTCGGCGGCTTTGCCGAACAGGTCGCTCCACTCCTTCGACGCTTCGATCGGAAGGATCAACCAGTGGGCGGAGTCGGCCAGCTCACGGCGGCGGACGAGTTGATAAATAATTTCGCCGATCGCCCGCAGGTCGGCGAGTTCATACCGGACCGCCTCGTCGCCGCCACCCGGCAGCAGATCGGTCAGCGCGATCTCGGCGTCCCGGAGTCTCGTCGCGGCGCCGATCAGCACATTGGCCGGTTTGAGGTTGCCGTGTCCTCGCGCACAGGCCTGCTTTATCTCCAGCGCGCCGCGAACGATGCAATTTACGATGTGGAATAACGCCTCCCGGCTCAACGCGACCCGTCCGGCGATGATTTTGTGGACCGAACGCGGATAAAACCGGGTCGCGTACCAGACGCCGCGCTCGTCTTTGCCCGTTTCCAGAATCGGCGCGATGCGCGCGGACGCGCCCGCCGCCTGCCGCTGCAATTCGATGCGGCGAGTGAAGGCCTGGCTCAGATCCGCCAGCAACGGATCCAAGTCCGAGCGCGTCTCCGGATCGCCGTCGATCAGCGATTCGAGGGAAAAGACTTTGACGACGAAATCGTCACCAGCGGAAACGCCGGCCCGGCGCGCGCTATAGACTCGCGCCCCTTGGGCCGACGAAAGCTCCCGGTTGGTTTCGAAAGAACCGTAGGCCCCCATCGGCTAGCGGAAGTTGAAGGTTGCTCGCCGCGGGCTGGGCGAACGACAAGCCCGTCGAAGAGCCTGTTTGAAAACTCCGTGGGGTCCTGCGACGAGAGGTTTTGGCGGCGGCCAAGGCGCAGTGGCCGCGCGCAGCGCCCGCTGGCGGCGCGAGCGCGACCTTGATTTTCGGCCGATCATTTCTCCGCGCGGATCGGGGTGAGGATTTCCGGGCCGCTTTGATGGACCTGGATGGTCAGCGTCTTGGTCTTGTTCGGCCACCGGCAACGGCCCAGCGGGAGGATTTGCCGGCGCGCGTCCTGCGTGCCGGGCTTGTCGGCGGGCGCCCCGGGCAAATCGGCCAGCACCAGGAGGTGGGTAGCTCCCTTGGCCAGCCAGCTCATCCATTTCGGATCGGTCCGGGTCAGGCTGTTGGTGGGGGAATTACCGGACACAAAACTGAGAGTGACCTTGTCGGCGTCATGGCGCATGGTATTGCCAGCCTTCCAGTAATCGCTCATGCTGTAATTCTCCCAATTCGGCAGACCGAGCGAGTTGACTCCGACCAGGTCAACCACGACCGATGCCTGGAGCAAGGAGGCATCCAGGTTCACCTTTACCTCATAAGCCTGGGGCTTTCCCAGTTCGCCGGGCTTGCAACTGGCGCAGCCGGAGAGACACACCGCCAAAGTCGAAATCAAGGCGATCGATGCGAAACCACGGCCCAGCGAAGACATTTTCATAGTGCTCAGTTATTTTTAGCTTCCCATACGGTTGAATGGTTGGTCCAAGCGCCGCCAGCGTACAACGCAAACCTTGCCGGTCAATAGCAAACTTGGCCCAGGCGGCGCGCGCGGGATTCTACTTCCCCAACCGCGCCAGCAGTTTGTCATGAATGCCCCCGAAGCCGCCGTTGCTGAACACGCAGACCACGTCGCCGCCGCCGGCTTGCTTCACCACGTGTTGCACGATGGTTTCCACGTCCGGCAAGTAGGCCGCGGGTTTGCCCGATTCTTTTAAATCCTGGATCAACCGGGCGGGATCGAGCCGCTCGCCCATCGGCAATTGCTCCAGCCGCGCCACTTCGGCCACCACCACCGCGTCGGCATCCTTGAAGGCCGCCGCCAATTCGCTTTGAAACACGTTGCGGCGCGTCGTATTGGAGCGCGGCTCGAAGATCGCCCAGATCCGCTGGCCGGCGAATTTTACGCGCAACGCGCGCAGCGTCTCGCGAATCGCCGTCGGGTGATGGCCGAAATCGTCCACCACCGTCACACCCCCGCTGACGCCGCGGACTTCCATGCGCCGCTTGATGCCGCGGAACCGGTCGAAGGCGGACTGGATTTGCGAATTCTTCAGGCCGCAATGTTTGGCGCAGGCGATGACGGCCAGCGCATTGCGCGCGTTGAGTTCGCCGACCAGGTTCAGGTGAAATTTGAAACTGGGGATCTCCCATTCCGTCGCCGTCGGGCCAAACCGCAGGTTGAACGCGCGCAACGCGTTGATCTCGCCCAGGCCGAAGCGTTTCACCGGGCAAGGGATCGCGTCGAGCAGCGGCGCCAGGTTCGGATCGTCCCCATTGGCGAAGAGCTGGCCATTGCGCGGGACGAGGTTGATCAAGCGCTTGAACGAAGTCTGGATCGCGGCCAGATTTTCAAAAATGTCGGCGTGATCGAATTCAAGGTTGTTGATGATGACGACCTCCGGCAAGTAATGCAGGAACTTGCTCCGCTTGTCGAAAAACGCCGTGTCGTACTCGTCGCCCTCGATGATGAACCATTCGCTCTCGGTGAACCGCGCCCCGCGGCCCAGGTTGGTCGGAATGCCGCCGATGAGGAAGTTGGGGTTCAGTCCGTTGTGCTCGAACACCCAGGTCAGCAGCGAGGCGGTCGTCGTCTTGCCATGGGTGCCGGTGACCACCAGCGAGCGCTTGCCGCGGATGAAATATTCCTTGAGCAACTCCGGCAGCGAACAGTAGCGGAGCTTGCGATCCAGGACCGCCTCCACTTCCGGATTGCCGCGCGAGAGGGCGTTGCCGACGATCACCAGGTCCGGCTTGTGGGCGAGGTTCCGCTCCGCGTAACCGGCCATCACGCCGACCTGCCGCTCCGCCAGAAACGTGGACATCGGCGGATAAACGTTCTGGTCCGAGCCGGTCACCTGGAACCCTTTCTCCTGCATCGCGGCCGCCGTCGAAGCCATCGCGGTGCCGCAGATGCCGACGAAATGGACCGACTTGATTTCGGAGAACATGCCGTTGCCTTTGTGTTGGCGTGACCGCCGCCGCGCAAGCCAAAACTGCGCGCGGAGCTGTCGCGACCTTCCGTCCCTTTCGTCGTTTGAATCTTTCGCTTAACGTCCAGGACCGAGTCCATTGAAGTTTTGGCCGATGGCCTTGTCCAGCTTCGCCAAACGTCATGGCCGAGATCGTTAAAGCGTCGTTTTGTCCGGATTTAGGAGGCAGATTCAATCGGGTTCAAAAAAAGTTTTACCTTTATTAGGCTTTATTAGGCTTTAATAGCCCTTAATAGCCTTTAGTGGGCCATTGGCCGCGTCGGGCTCCGCGTGTGGCTCGCCGCCTCCCGCCGGCAGCGTACAGAATTGCCCTTCCGGTATCTGCTGTTTCTGCGGTGCCGGGCCAAAGAGCTTCGTCATCACGGCCTGAATTTTCTCGGGGTCGTCCAGCCCCGAGCGCTTGCGAATCTCCTGCCTCACCTCCGGGCGTTTCGCCCATTCCCAAAACTCGGCTTCCCAGCTCTTCCGACTTTTGGCCTTTTCCAGGTCCACCCGCTCACGTTCGAGGACCAGCCGCGCGGCGCTTTGGTCGGCCCGCCGCAGCGCCACGACATCCTGGCAGAGATCGCGCAGCACCGCGCAATCCCCGGCGCCGTTCCCGTCCCCGGCGGCCCAGCGCCGCACGGCCACCGTATAAAGGCCGGCCAGCCACGTCCCCAGTTGATCGGTGAGCGGCGTTTGGGCGGCTTGGCCAACCTCCCTGGCCTCGGCGACCAGCCGCTGCACGTGCTCGACGACCTCCTGCTTCGCCAGCCAATCGCGGTAGCCGGCGCCCCGCCAGTCGGAGAGATTCTGATCGATGATGAGCCGGCCGCCGAACTCAGCCCGGATCACGGCCCTCACCCCTGGCAGCGAATTCAGCCAGCGCACCAAAGTTTTGCCCAGTTCGCCGTCCTCGAGGCGGCGATTGAGCTGTTCGCGGATGTCGCGCGGCAGCCGCGCGATCTTGCTAATGCGAGTGGTCATAGGTTTAGAATTTGCGGAATTGATGTTTGTTTGGCGTTCATCGTGTTTCTGCGCGGCAAGCGCGCGATTTTTCCTTTGCGAGACATAGCTCGAGTTTGCGTTGTGGAATCGTTAATCATGGAGGATTCAAAGTATTCGCCGCCTCGGTTGGCCGAGGAATCAAGTAGAATGGGTTTCACATCCATGCACGCAAGCAACCACGAACGGGGCGAACCGCCTAGTACCCTTTAAATCGCTGCCGATTTAACGGGTACCAACCAAACAGAATCTATTTGGAGGGTACCGGAGACACCTTGCGCGCGCGTTGGGCCTTGGTTTCCCAGCTCTTGGGAAAGAGGTCCGGCTTTGGGGAGCCAACCACCGCGCGAAAATTTTTCAGGGCTTGCTGGCGCTCGTGATACCACCGTCGATGCTGGTAAAGACTCCAGGCCCCGGGCAGGCGCAGTCTGGCCTCGGCAAGCGTGAAGTGGTGGAGCACGCGCATCATCGCCAGCCGCTCCAACATCACCAGCACGTCCCGATTCTTTTTGCCTCGCCGATTCCAACGCTCCACGCCCGCCGGCTCGCACTCCTTTAGAATGTTCCCAATCGCCGCCAGAATCCGTTTTTTGCTGTGCGCCCAGTTGATGGTAAGGAAAACGCCGGTGTACCTGGAGTAGCCAAATTTCATCGGCAAGCCGGCATTCGGCTTGTGCAGTTCGAAGTAGCCTATCCCATCCGCCCACCTTCCGATCCGGACGACGTCCGCATTGGTATTGGCCTCGAAGATTTTACACAGGCGCTGCCGCTCCGCGTCCGGCAGGCAAAGCCACGGTACGTTGTAATCTCTCAGGAGCGGGCGGAGCGAGTTCGCCACCCAGCGGTTCCAAGCCGTGCGCCTCTGCTTCCTGCTCCATTTACGAACGGAATAGAATTCTTCCAACGCAATGAAATCGCCGAAAACCGAGAGTGCCCTCATCCATGCCGCCTCAGCCTCGCTAAACCTGGCGTTATATCGCGGCCGCTTGCCCGGGCGACTGTCCCTGGCCGTTGGCGGTTTCTTTGCCTTGCCCGCCAGCCACGCCTGCGCCTCCAGAACCACTCGCTCCGCTTGGCCCGATTCACGCCGAATTTCCCAAAGCAAGGCCGGAACCAGCTCGCCCGCAGCCAAACCGGAAAAATCCGAATCCTCCCGCTTCAAAAGCATGATCGTGCCCGGCTCTTTTTGCCGCGAGGCTTCCCAGTAGGCTTGCCCAGGCTTTTGGTTCTCACGATGCGGCCGAGGGTTGGGATCGGGTTCGGTGTTGCTCGCGTAGAACGGACATGGGAAAAAGCCCATGAGCGTTAGCTCACGTGCTATTTGTAAATGCTGTGGTCTCCGATATCCAAGCGGGGGTGTAAACGTCCAGCTCAACCAGATTGCCAGCATCGGCTTCCGAAACGGCTTGTTTAAAGGATTCAGGAATATCGGACTGGCCTTGCAATGGACCGTGCCAGGCAAACAGCACGGAAAAAAGCTCTTTCAGCTTTTGGTCAATCAGGTTGATGTATGGAATAACATCTTTAGCTTTGTCAGGCTGCTTTCCGACGGACATAAATGCCAAAGCCACCGATTCTCCTATGGATAACAAGCCGCACAAATGTTCGCGATGTTGGCGCAAATCACTTTCCGTCAAGTTACTATTCTCATAGACATTTAGCTTGAAAAGGGCCTGCTCCTTTTCGATGTCTGAAAGCCATTGTTGAAACGCGCCAGTGCAGATGGTGAACTGATCCGTCGTCGGTCGCTGCCAAAGAGTGGGCCCTGGTTGAGCACACCCCCGTTTTGGAAAATAGAATGGCGGATTTTGAGTCAGAACCGGATCATCCATAAATCGTTGCCAACATTTTTTGTAATCTAAAATGACAACACATCCACAAACTTGTCAACGACCGCTGTCCCCGACATCGGGGACAGGGTGCTCTAAAATGACTACAAGTCCACAAACCTGTCAACTCGTCATTCTTAATTGTTTGCAGGACAATCGCTTACGAAACGGCCGGTAGTATCATTTCGGAGGCGTGAGCAATTCATCGACCGCCCAGATGTCCCAGCAGATCGCGGCAGCAATTGCCGACGTGACTTTGTGCCCGCCGTGAACCCGGCAGAAGTTCCGTGCACGATTTTGACTTCACCTTGGACCTGCCCGTAGAGGCCGTAAACCAGCATCTCGATTCGCGTGGCCGCGGCGTGGCTCACGGGAAATGGAAATGCGCGGCGGCGGCGAAAGCGTAGCCCGGATCGGGACGCCGACGCAGCCTGGCCGGCGGGCGGACCATCCGATTGCTGGCAGGGGGCGGTGTCCTCACCGCGCCGCGACGCGGACGCAGCATGGCCTGCGGCGGGACGGGCGGCTTCGGCGGCAACGGATGACCGCTGCTGTACGAAGACGGCAGAAGCGCGTCAAGATGCGGACGGCGTTCCCAGATCAGCCCGGCCAGCCAGTGCCGCGCGAACGCCCAAAGATAGTCACGCCCCTGGACCCCCCTGGCGCGGATCTTCCGGCGGAAGCGCGGATTGTGGGCATAGATCGTATTGGCGCGCGCGGTCAGTTCGCGAACCCAGCGGCGCGGCAACGGCTGGCCCAGCCAGAGGCCGGCCTCTTCGCAAACCCCCTCCGCGACGGCGCGCGGCACGATAGGTGTATCCAATTCAATCCGCGGTACGCGCCGCCAAGCTGGGCGGTGAAACGCAGTCGGCATTTTCATGGTGCTCCCTCAACAATTTTGATTTCTTCCTCCGTCAGGCCGTACAGGTCATAGACCAGCCGGTCGATTTGTGCGTCGGTGGCGGCGATTTGGCGTCCGAGGGAGGTTTTCTCCGGCGGCGTTCTGGCGGTGGAGAGTCGCTGGTGCACTTCCAGCATTTGCTCGACGAGGTTCACCATCTGGTCGTGACGGGCTTTATCCGCGGTCGGGACTGGCAGTTGCTGGAGGTACGTGCCTTTGATTTTCGGAAACGTCTCTTTGAAATCAGAAAACTTGTTCTGCCAGTAGAAGCCGATGGCTTTGCTGTTCAAAACTCCGAGAAGAAATCTCTCGTCAATGCCTTCGACGGTCGCCTTAATCATGAACACGGTGTTTAGGCAACAAAGCCCCGTGTCATCAAACGCCGCAAACGGTTTCGCCCCAATTTGCCTCACGATGACCTTGTTCTTGGCAAACTGGATCTCCTCATCCCAGCAGCCGCCTTGCTGTGCGACTCGGTCAAAGAGGCAATAGAGATTGGCGAACTGAGTAACGTAGCGATCAACATTTCTGCCGGTCAAACATGGCTTGTAGCCGGCCTTCAAACTTCGTGGCTTGTCAGTTTCCACCACATCGCCGGGGAACTTGGTTCGGTCACGCAGCTGCATCCCAAAATTCACCCGCGCCAAATCTCCGAGAAGTTTAGAGCGCTCCAAAAATTTAGCTTCCAGCTTGGCAAAGCCGGCGAACTTAGGCGGACGGAAAATCATTCCTGGCGTGTTTTGAAAAACGGACTGCGCAACAGACAGCCGCTCTTTAATCACTAGTTGATTTTTTCCGGCTTCCGCTTCGACGAAGTCGATTTCATTCTCCTCACACATTCTGGCATTGGCCGATTTTTGAAATGTGAAGATCGCGTTGTCCACACTTGCCTCGGCAAAAACCCCATCAGGCACAGTGATCAATTGTCGAATACGGACATTGTCGAGCACCAACTTCCGCAGCTGGGTCGTGTAGTTGTTCGTGGTGAACGGCGCCGGTGTAATGAAACTAATCAGGCCGCTGTTCCGAACGAGGCGAAGCGATTGCTCGATGAACAGGTGATAGATGTCCACCTTGTATTGGGCCCCTTTGAATTTCCGGTGGTAGTAGTCGAGTTCCGCCTTAGCGACGTTTTGGGGTTGCAGCAAGTTGTACGGCGGATTCCCAATCACCGCGTCAAAGCCGCCTTCCCATTCGGGTTCAATCGGTCCCGGGGACGGCACGGCCTTTTCGCCTTTCTTTTTCTTGTAGCTGTAACTCCCGTGCAGCGGCACGCCGGGCATGGTGTGGTCCAACGGCGAAGCCGCAGCTTCACGCAGCTCGCCCGCGGAAATCTTTCGCCGGAAGATTTCCGGGAATTCTTTGTGCCAGTCGAAGACGTTCACGCGGTAGCGTTCCTCCTCGTCGAGCAGGGCCAGTTGTTGCTGCTGGTAAAAGTCCGGGCCGATCAGCGAGTTGCCGCACTTGATGTTGTCGCCCAGGTCGGGCAGGGCGCGTTCCTGAAACATGCGCAGCACCGGTTGAAGACTTTGCTGGGTTTCGCCTTCCAGCACCTTGAGCAGGAGCGAAAGTTTCGTCGTCTCCACCGCCTGCGTGTCGATGTCCACGCCGTAAATATTATTCAGCAGGATGTGTTTGCGCTCGGCGATGGTCAGTTTCCAACCGCTGGAAGTCTGCACAAGCTCGGGCCGGCTGCCTTTCGCCCACTTGGCCGGCTCGTTCTTCATGTAGTAGTCGAGATGCCATTGGAGCAGGCACTCGTAAGCGCCCAAGAGAAACGAACCGCTCCCGCAAGCGGGATCGAGGATTTTCAATTTGGCCGCCTGCCGCGGAGTTTTGCCTTCCAGCAGTTTCCCAACCGTCTGCTGGACGATGTATTCGACAATGTATGTCGGCGTGTAATAAACGCCGCCGGCTTTTTTGACCTCCGGCTTTTCCTCGACGACGGCGCGATGTCCTTCCGTCAGCCGGATGATTTTGCCGAGAAATTGCTCATAGACCTGGCCGAGAATGTCGGCCGGCAGCTCGGAAAAAACGTAGGGACAATCGGGGTAGTAAAGGCTTTTGAGAATGCCGCGCAGCAGGTTGTCGTCCAGGTGCAGGCCCAGCGTCAGTTCGTCGGGCGCTTCGTGGCGTCCCTTCTCCGCTTTGAAGTGGAAAAGGCCGGAGTTGTAACGGTCGTCGGCTTGCTCGAACTGTTGGGCCAGCCGCGGGTAAATTCGGTCGCCGTTGGCCAGGGCCTGGAGGCGCCCGTAATCTTCAATGCCCCGGCCCTCGCAGATGCGGAGGAAGATGATGCGGTCAATGATGCGCTGCACCGCGAAGTTGAGTTCGCGCTGGCTGAGCTTCGGATTGCGCAAGGCGAGGTTGCGGGCCAGCTCGGCGCGCCAGCCTTCGATGGTCTTGAGGAATTCCTCGTCAACATCGGCCGTGCCGCGCTTGGCCTTGTTGGCTTCGGCAAATTTGTCGAACGCGCCTTTGAGAACGGCGTCGCGGGAGAATACGCCGGCAATCTCGTCCCAGCGCGTGGCGTATTCGGTGTAGGGGATGTAGAGAATGCGAGCCACCGCGGCGTTGTGGCGCTGGTCGGGTTTGACCCGGCCATCATAGACCGCGAATTCCTCGAAGTCGCTCAGGACGTTCAGAGGCAACTTCAACGTGAAGGCGTATCGGCGAAGTTGGAAGGCGGGGGTGGCATCGTGTTTGATGTCCACGGCTGGCCGCTTGGCTTCCAGAAAAAACTTTCGCGCGCCACCGATGCGGAAGCAGTAATCAGGGGCCTTGGTCGCTTCCCCGACCTTGATGGCGTCCTCGTGGACAACGTCTTTATAGGCTTCGGCGTAGCCGGCGGTGTTTTCCACGTCCCAGCCGAGCGCCTTGAAAAAAGGATCCAGGAATTCGCGCCGGACCTGGGTTTCGTTGTAGTGGCCGGAGCGGTACGCGTCCCGGTTGCGCTCGAAGCGCTCAACGAGTTCGAGGATTTCCTTTGGTGCGGCCACAACGATCAAACAGTTGCCGATGGTTTTAGTGGATTGAGGAGAATACTTCAACTCTCACCGGAACCCGAAAGCGTGCTTCAGCGAGATAAGGGAGCGGCCTCTGGCGAGTGTGAAAGCGCGCCATTGTGATTCCAGAATAGCCCGGCAGCACCGCTTTTCCTGGCGTGGGACCTGCGGTTGGCTGTCTATCTTTCAGTCGCGGGACAAAAAGGCGCGCTGCAGTTGATGGTTCTCGCTACGAGCACACAGAGGGATACGATGGATAACACGGAGAACGGCTGGAAAACTATGAACACGAGAGTAAACGGGGCGCAAGCCTCCTCCGCTCACGCCAGTCCCTTCCAGCGGCGCACTCCCCACTCGGCCACGAAGCAGAGCAGCGCAAAGAGAAACACGGCCGGCTGGTGCCAAAAGGGGGTCGTCCAGGCCTCCGTGATCGGCACGTTTCGGTGCGGCAGGCTGGCGGCGAATTCGTCCAATTTGTTCACCGCGATGATTTCGCCGCCGGTCCGTTTCGCGATGGTCTCGAGCAGGGCGCGATTGGGTTTCAAGGAGCGGAACTCTTCGGCGGATGGATTCGAAGTCCAGCCGACCTCGTCCCGGCCCACTTCGACCCCCGCCGCGTCGGTGACGATCGCCTCCGCCAGATAACCGCCCGTTTCGCGCGGCACATAAGTGGCCTGATAAAGACCCGCCTCGCTCAAGGCCGGCTCGGCGGTGATGCGAATAGAGTTGGTGGCCGCGGCTGTGCTCGCCGGCATCGCCGGCGCGTTCGTCAGGGCCGCAGCCGCCTCCTGACCCACGAAACGGACGTTCACGGTCACCGTCGCGTTGTCGAGCGGCTGAAAGCTTTTGTCGCGCCCGCGGACCTGCAAAAGCATCGCCTGGTTCGGGTCGCCACGCTTGGGCGCGGCTTGAATGTCGATGCGGTTTGGCACGTCGGCCACCAGCCAGCGGATCATCTGCCGCCAGGCTTTGTCGAGGTCGCGATGGGCTTCAGCGTCGCGCAGACCCCAATGCCAGAAATCGCCCAGCGTCAACGCCGCCGCCCGCCCGTTGCCGAACCGCTGCACAACCAGGGCGGGCATGTTCGTGGCCCGGCCATCGGTCACCGTGGCGATGACGCTCGCGCCCGGCTTGATGCCGCGGACCTGATTCATCACGAGAAACGGAGGCATGCCGCCGAGCCGGCTTTGTTCATCGGCTTCATTGTTGCGCAACCGCGCCCACGGCTGCAGCCAGCCTTCCCGCGTGAGCGAGAGCCGCAATTCGCCCGGAGGCTGGGTTTGCGGAACCTGGTCGAGATACACCGGCAACATGTCGCCGATGGGGGTGTGCTCAAATTTTCCCTGGTGGAACGACTCCGCCCCGCCCAGCATCAGGAAACCGCCCCCGCGTTCAGCGACGAACTTGTGCAAAAGCGCCATCTGGTCCGGGCTAAAAAACTCCGCTTCCACGTCATCGAGCACCACGGCGTAATAAGCGTAGAGTTCCTCAGCCGTCTTGGGAAAACCACCGCGCAACTCAAACTCGTCCCGGGTATTGAGCCGGACTGTCACCGGCTGGTCGTACCGTTCCACCTCCTCCTTCAACGGGTCGTCGAACCCGCGAAAGAGCGGATTGCTCGTTTCGCCGCGGCGTCCGCGGAAGCCGAATTTGGGTTCGCGTTTGGCGACGCGGATCAAGCCGGCCAGCTCGATCTGGTCATCCTCGGCCACGGCGCGACTCAGAAACTTGTACTCCCAATTCGGACGCCCGCCGACGTAGAGCACGCGGTACGGACCCTGCCCGCGATCGACCGACAACACCCGGATGTTATTGGCCAGCGTGGCCTCCGACGAAGTTTCGGGCCGGGCGAATTGGCCGAGTTCACCGCTGGCCGAGACGCGTAGGCGATAAAACACCACCCCGCTCTTGGCGGGCCGGATTTGAAAGCGAAACGGCATCGTCTCCCCTTCGCGGGGCGCTTTGAGGCTCTGCTCCGCGACCATTTTTTCGGGCAAAACCGCCGCCCCCGGAGCGGATGCCGCCGAAACTGCGTTTGAAATCGCGGGGCGCGCCGCGCTCTTTCCGGAAAGGGAGGTGGCGGCGGCTCGATTGTCGGCGAGCCGGTTGGTCGTGCCGCGCGACGGGGCGGGGATTTCAAACAATTGCGCGACGACTTTTTCCCCCGCATAACCGACGGCCATCACGTCGGCCTGGATGGAAACCGGCGCATCTTCGAATGAAGTCTGGCTGACGTTCACGTTATTGATGGCGATGTCCTTGATCGGTTGATCGGTTCCGCTGACCACAGGATAGACTGGCGGCAGACCGGCCAGGTCGGGGACGCCGTCAGGGATGTCCGTGGCGTTGCCGTCGGTCATCAGCAAAACGCCGGCGAGCGGCTGGCTTTGGTAACGTTCGGCGATCGCGCGCAGGGCCGCGCCGATGGAGGAAGCGCGCCCGTCGAACAGCAACTCGCTAAAATCCTTGGTCGATTGCAGCCGCGAATCGAACACGTAACGGCGGACCTGAAAATTCTCGTCGAGTTGGTTCTGCCAGCCGTCGCTGCGGATAAGCGTGGCGCGGAGCAGTTCGCCGCGGCTGCGCGACTGGCCGCGGTCTTTGATCGTCATGCCCTGGCTGTTGTCGGCCACGATGGCGAAGAAGTTTGCGCCCGGCCGCGCCCGTTGCCCGCTCCAGAGCGGCTCCAGCAAACAGGCCGCCAGCGCGAGGATGCCGACGAGTTTAAGGCCGAAGCAGGCTGCGCGCACCACGCCCGTAGCCGGGGCGCGCCGATAGCCCCAGAACAAAAGCAGCAACGCCCCGCCCAGCGCCGCCGCTGCCGGCAGCAGCCAGTCGCGCCCGGAGATGAACAACGTCGCCAGGAACATCGCCGGCACTCTGACACGAAACGGGCGCGAGGGCGAACGGATTCTGTCGCCGGGCAACGACTCCGACCGGCGCCGTGGCATCGCCGAGACTTGCTTTCCGCGCGGCGGCGCACCACTTTGATAACAGGCACCGAGCCTCAATCATCATGCGTGTCCTATGAAAACGAAAAGAGCCATCGAGCTTGCCGTCCTGATGTCCGCGGCGGTTGCCTTCAGCTATTGGCTGGGCTACGAGCAGGGCAGCAATTCTGCGAGCCTTAGACTGAGTGCGGTTGGTTCGCCGAGGGGGTTTGTGCGGCTGGCTCCCCACGGCCGAAACTACTTGTCAGACCGTTTCAGCATAACTGGCGCCGTCACCGTTCCGAAGGAACTCAAACACTAGCCTCGCGACCGTCCCGGTCGCACCCGTCGGCGTCTCGCCGACGGAATCCGATTGCCGTATTCTTCCCCCTCCGGTGCATCCGTTCCGCACAACGCTAATGTTTGGGACGACTTTCCACGGGCTTTTTCCTTGTGCCATGAGTCGGGTGAAGTTTAGCTTCCCCAAAGTGTCGCCCTTCCACAAGGAAAGGGAAAACCAGGAATCTGGCTGTCCCGGGCGATTGGGCTTGTCTTTGAAACGAATGCAATTCCACTCACGTAGTCGCCGCGCGGTCGCGGTTCTGCTGTCGGTCGCCGCCCTCGCAGCGCCACCGATGAACATGCGTGCCGCCTCCAAAACCGAGGCAGCGACCGTGCAGCCCCCGCCCAGCCGAACCGGCCTGGATATCGTTGAGAATTCGGTCGTGAAGGTGTTTTCCACGGTCCGTTACCCCGACCCCTACAAACCCTGGGCCAAGCGAGCCCCGAGCGAGTTGACCGGCAGCGGAGTCGTCATCGAAGGCAAACGCATCCTCTCCAACGCCCATGTCGTCCTTTACGCCAACCAGGTGCAGGTGCAAGCCAACCAGGCGGGGGACAAAATCGCCGCAACCGTCGAGGCGATCGCGCCGGGCATCGACCTGGCCGTGCTCAAGCTCGATGATGAAACGTTCTTCGACTCGCATGCCCCGTTGCCGCGCGCCAATGCGCTGCCGGAAGTCAAAGAGGTGGTCATGGCGTATGGTTATCCCGAAGGCGGCGCCAGCCTTTCGATTACCAAAGGCATCGTTTCCCGGATCGAGTTCGCCTCCTACAATTATCCGGTTTCCGGCCTGTGGATTCAGATTGACGCCGCCATCAACCCCGGCAACAGCGGCGGCCCGGCCGTGGTCGGCGACAAAATGATCGGCCTCGCGTTCAGCCACCTCGGCGGCGCGGACAACATCGGTTACATCATTCCTTGCGAAGAGATCGAGCTGTTTCTCCAGGACATCGCCGACGGCCATTATGATGGCAAACCCGGGATGTTCGATGGACTCCAAACGCTCGAGAACCCCGCCCTCCGCTCGTTTCTCAAACTCGAAAAGGCGGTCGAGGGGATGGTCGTCAACAAACCCGACCGGATCGACGCGGCCTATCCGTTGAAAGAATGGGACGTCATTACCAAAATCGGCGACACGCCCGTGGACGACCAGGGCATGATCAAGCTGGGCGCCAACCTGCGCGTCCGGTTCACCTATTTGGTTCAGAAAATCGCCAAACGCGGCAGGGTCCCCTTGACCGTCGTGCGCGCGGGCAAAGAGCTTCAAATTGAGCTTCCCGTGCCGGCCAAACGTCCCTTGGTCATCCCCGCTTTGGAGGGGGCTTATCCTTCTTATCTGGTGTACGGGCCGCTCGTATTCTCGGAAGCCTCGACCGAGCTGGTCGGAAGCCTGGGGAGAGGCGATGTCGGCGCCAGTTGGATGCGCAGGCTTAGCGTGGTGGGCAGCCCATTGGTCAAGCGCGTCGGCGACAGGCCGGTTTTTGAGGGTGAGGCTCTGGTCGTCGTCTCCTCCCCGTTCTTTCCGCACAAGCTTGCCAAAGGCTATGACAACCCGATCATGCAAGTGGTCAAAACCGTCAACGACATCCCCATTAAGAACCTGGGCCATTTGGTGGAGGTGCTGCGCGACTGCCGCGACGAATTCATCACCTTCAAGTTCGACAGCCGCGCGGCCGAGACGCCGGTTTTTCCGCGCCGGGCCATGCTCGCCGCCACCGACGAAATCCTCACCGACAACGACGTCCGCAGCCAAGGATCCCCCGACATCCTCGCCATTTGGAACGCCAAACCATCCCGGTGAAGTCGTTTCTGGCGAAGGTTTGTCCGCGGATGTCCGCCGTGCAGGGCGATCCCGGCGCGGGACCAAGCGCCTCGTACCGATGCTATTCCCGGGCCAGTTCAAGGCTTCGGCGGAGGATCATCGGTGCGCGACTCGCCACCTTCCTTGTCCGTCAGAAATACCGAGGCGCGGCGCTGGGCCTCGGCGATCTGCCCGCTGCTCATCATTCGTTCCAGCGAGCCGCGTAAGTTGGCCGCGTCCTGGAAACGGAACGCGGTTCGGCTCGCCGAAAGCAATGGGAGTGTTCTCGACTGCCCTTCGCCTTCCACCCCGATTTGAGCACGGTCGTCTCGGATGCTGAGGCACTTGATTCGAATTTGGCCGACGGGAGTCCTGAGCATAGCGCTTTCACCAGTTGCCAGCGTGAAACCGTTTATCAAGGCAAGACGCCCGTGGGGTGATCGTGAAATTCCTTGCAGGGTAAGGCAGTCGGCTGGTTTCGCGTGGGCGATGGCGATATTAGCCCACTTGTGAGCTTCCATATAATCCAGTGCCACGCCCTGGCCGTTCGCATAACGCGCCGCCAGTTGATATTGCGCCTGGGCATCGCCTTGCTCGGCAGCCTTGCGGAACCACTCGACCGCCTCCGCATAGTCCTGCGAAACCCCTTGACCGTTCGCATAGCACACCCCGAGGCTGGCTTGCGCCGCGGCATCGCCTTTTTCAGCCGCTTTGCGGAACCATTTGACGGCTTCCGTAAAGTCCTGCGCCGCGCCTTCCCCGCGGACATAAATGGCCCCGAGGCTGGTTTGCGCCGCAGCTTCTCCGTGCCTGGCGCGCACCTGCAATTGCTTGAATCCATTCGTGACCGCGATCTGAGCCGGAGCTTGCTTAGTTACGGCGGGCACCTTCGCCGGCGCCGACCCGGTCGCGGACCGATCCCCCGGCTCCCGGACAACCAGGCACACCGCAGCCAAGGCAAGGCATTGCCACACCAACTTCGGGCATTTTTTCATTGGCCAAACCACGTTCTTCAGAAGCGGCCAGCACGGTGGCGAGCACCGCGGGCAGGCCGATTCGGAGCAATCCCCGTGCCCGATCTCGCTGTGCACGGGCGCCGATCACCGGCGGCCACAACGAATGCGCGCTCCGCGCGTTAGCAAGTTCCTTCGCCGCTTGACAGTTGCGCCATGCTTCTCGACCCTGGCATTCCGCGACCATGAAAGCCGGCTTCACCCTCAAATCGCTGGCGCTGTGGTTTGTTGTCGTGCTCGTGTTGTACGGGGTTGTGTTTTACAGCATCGAATACCTCAACCAGCGCAAAGGTCCGTGGGAAGTCAATTTCATGAGCGACGCGCAAGGCAATCCCGCCATTGTCGCTTACCAACCCAAGCTGGACATCTCATCGGTGGAAATCATTTTTCCCGGCGAAACGATCCCCCAAACCAATCTGTCGCAACGGGTCATCTTCGACCGGCCGCTGCGTCAGGTTCCCTTCGGCAGCGTGATCTACGCCGATTTGCGAACCCTCCCCGGCGTGGTAACTTTTGATTTGTTTGGTCACGAAATCGAACTCCTGCCGCGCGCGCTCATCGTCAACAAGCGGGAAATCCCCTGGAAGTCGGAAATGGCGATCGAACTGTCGATCACCAACAAGCCTGCCATTCCGCCCAGGCCGCCGAAGGAAGCCGCCCGTTGAACCAGGCGGCCCGGGCGGCCGGGCCGAATAGGGCCGCCGGCCAATTCGCCGACTGTGGCCACGAAACGGCTGGTTCGGTTCGCGGGAAAACTGTTTCGCCGCGGCAGGACGGGGACCGCCTCGGCGTCCACTCCCTGCGCAGCGCCCCTTGCCCAGACTGGGTTTTGAGTTACACTGAGGGTGATCCTTGCCCGGCTTGCGCGCCCGCTCCGGCAGATTGTTGACGCAATGCGCAAGCGGGCAGCCAGCCAAAAACGAATATGCACACGCCGATAATCGGAGAGACGATGCGCCAACGTTCGAAGTGCGAGCGGTGGCGCTCCGCCAGTTTGTTGATCGCGATTTTGATTTCCGGGCTCCCGGTCCGATCCCAGGACAAGCCTGGCGCGACTCCAAACCGAGACCTTAAACCGCCCGCGCACTGGAGCGAATCCTCCAGTCGCCATCGGATCGCCGAGCAGCGCGCGAACAGCTTCGACGCGGGCGATTTCTATCTCGCGCCGGCGGGAAGGCGTCCGTTGCGCCGGGTCGCCGGTTCGATCGTGGTGCGGCTTGCGGAGCAAACGAAGAAAGCCGATGTTCTCAATCAACTCACCACCGCGGGCGGGCCGCTGGCGGGATACAGCTTGGATTTCGAGGCCGGCCAGGGGTTCACAATTCTCACCGCGACCGCGGCGGAGCGGCAGCGGCAACTCCGCAACCCGGCCGCGCACCAGCGGGCCATCGCGGCGGCCCGTCGCGCCGGCGGCGTCCGGTCGGCAAATCCGTTCTTGGTCGAGCCGGCCAGCGGCCTGGGGCTGGTTGTCACCGAGGAAATCATCATTCGCCTCCGCCCGGGCGTCGATCCGCGGAATTATTTCGGCGCGGACTGGGCCAATGCGCGGCCCGTGCGCGGAACCACCGATCAGTTCATCCTCCAGCTCGCCGGCGCCGACGCCGAAAAAATTCTGGCGGAGACAAACCGGCGCGCCGCCGATCCGCGGGTGGCCTGGGCGCAACCGAATTTTCTGAGCCAGGTCCTCAAACAGACCAACGATCCGCTCTTTCCAAGCCAATGGCACCTGGACAATCGCGGCGCCAACGGCAGCCTGTCGAATGCCGACGTGAACGCGCCGCAAGCGTGGGCTTACACGACCGGCAGTTCGAACATCGTCATCGCCCTCATCGACGACGGCACCCAGCTCGACCACCCCGACCTGAGCGCCAACATCTTCTCCAACCCTGGCGAAACGTTGAATGGCCTCGACGATGACCACAATGGTTACGTGGATGACCTGCACGGCTGGGATTTTTTCCGCGACGACAATGATCCCAGCCCCGAATTTCCCGAGGACGTTCATGGGACGGCGACTGCGGGCGTGGCCGCCGCCGTGGGGAACAACGGCCTGGATGTCGCGAGCATCGCCTATAATTGCCGCGTGATGCCGGTGAAGGTCATCGGCGGACCGGACTTCGCCCCCGACAGCACGATTGCGGAAGCGATCTATTACGCCGCGGGGCGCACGCGAGATGGATCGGGGACCTGGCGCGGCGCGGACATCCTCAGCATCAGCTTGTCCTTCGATCCGGTCGCCGTCATCGATGACGCTTTGTCGTGGGCGGCCACCAACGGCCGCGGCGGCAAAGGCTGCCCGATCTTTGCGGCCGCGGGCAACGCCGCCAGCCGCTGGCTGGCCACCCGAATCAGGCTCCCGATGGGGAGCGCCTTGATCCCTATAGACCCCGGCAATGTCCGATTTGGTTTTCAATACGTGAAGGACGACAGCATTTCCGTCGGCGAGGATTTGGTGAGGATTGACAACGTCGCGCTGCTGGCGGCCGACGGGGTGACGGACCTCAATTCGCCACTGGGTCCAAATGGCCGGCAGGATTTCGAAGGCGCGTTTCCGCCGGCCGGCTGGAGCTTTGCTCCCACCAGCGGCACCCCTTTTTGGAGCATTACCACCGCGGGGGCGTTGACCGGCGCGGGCGGATCGAGATCAGCGCAATCGGGAGCGATCGGCAACTCTCAGTGTACCGAATTGCAGACGCCACTGCTCGCCCTGAACGGCGATGAGTTCCTTACGTTCGCCTGCTATCTCTCCTGCGAGGATGGGTTCGATGGGTTGAACGTCTGGGTCTATGATGACATGGGCTGCATCATCTCGTATTTCCAGGACCCGTTTGGGGCGCCTTTGTTAAGCGGCAATGACAATGTCATTACCCCGATCGTCTATCCGGCCAGCAACACCAATACCATCGCCGTGGGCGCATCCACCGACCACGACCTGCGGAGCGACTACAGCCAATTCGGCCCCGGCCTCGATCTGCTCGCGCCGAGCAGCGGCGGCTGGAGCGAAATCGTCACCACCGACCGCACCGGCGCCAATGGCTACAGCGACGGGGATTTCATCGTCGATTTCGGCGGCACCTCGGCCGCCTGTCCCCTGGCCGCGGGCGTCGGCGCGCTCGCGCTCTCGGCGAACCCCGCCTTGAGCGCCGCGGACTTGCGCGATCTCATGCACCGTTCTTGCGATAAAATCGGCGGGGTGACTTATGATGCCACTGGCTGGAACATGTTTTATGGTTATGGCCGCATCAACGCGCAACGCGCGGTCAGCAACGCCGTGGCGCTGGCGGCCTACAAGATCACCTCGGCCAGTATCAGGAACGCCGACGTCCTCCTCAGTTTCACCACGATTTCCGGGCGCACCAATCGCGTCGAGCAGGCCGGCGGGTTGGGCGGCACGAATGTGTGGACAGCGATCCCCGATCTCGCAAACGTGCCGGGCACGGGCGGCATCGTGACCGTCACCAATGTCGGCGGGGCCGGGCAGGCGGAGCGTTTCTATCGACTTCGGCTCCTGCCTTAAAGTCAATGGCAGCGGAGCGGAAGCCTACTCATAGAGCAAATACTTCGCCCTGCGCTTTTTGAAATCCTCCAAATCGGCAGCCCAGCTTCGCTTGATCTCTTCGAGCGTCTTGCCGGCCTTGATCGCCTCGAGTGTCTGCCGCTGTTGCAAAAGCCGCTGGACCTCTTCCAGCGCGAATTCCCGCGGATAAAGGCGCTGCGTCACAAGCGCGATCACCAATCCCACTTCGACAGGGCGGCAGCGCTCGCGGTCTGTGACGATCATTGCCGCCCCGCCGCACGCTTTGCCTTTGAACGTGCTGGCCGAAGGCGTGAAGCGCACGGGCACAAAACGCACTCCTTCCAGGCCGGCGCGATTCAGGCTGGTGGCAAAGGAAACGTCGTCGATATACGGCGCGCCAATCAACTCGAAGGGCGTCGCTGTGCCGCGCCCGACCGACAGCGCGGTTTCGTGAAGGCCGACGCCCGGATAGAGCGTGGCGGCCGCGAGGCTGCGCATATTGGGCGAGAGATTCATCCACGGCAGGCCGGTTTGATCGAACCAAAGATCGCGCGTCCAGCCTTCGAGCCGGATCACGGTCAAGTCCGCGCCGAAACCGCGCTCGGCGTTGAACAGCCCGGCCAGTTCGCCCGCCGTCATGCCGTAGCGGAGCGGCAGCGCGTGGAAGGCGGTGAAACCCGATTCGCCTTGGTACACCGGGCCTTCGACGGTCACGCCGTTGATCGGGTCTACGCGGTCGAGCACGAAAAACTTCAGCTTCGCCTTGCCCGCTGCCTCCAGGCAGTTACCCAGCGTCGAGATGTAGGTATAGAAGCGGCAGCCGACATCCTGGATATCAAACACGAGCGCGTCGAGATTCCGCAATTGCTCCGGCGCCGGCGCATGGCGGACGCCGTACAAGCTATAGACCGGCAACCCCGTCTTTTGGTCCACGCTGTCGCTCACCTTTTCATCCAGCTCACCGCGAATACCGTGCTCCGGGCTGAACAACGCCTTGAGTTCGACTTCGGGCGCGGTTTTCAACAGGTCGATCGTGGGCCGGCGGCGGCGATCGACGCCGGTGTGATTGGTGATGAGGCCGATGCGCAGTTTCTTCAACGGCGCAAAATTCTCTTTGACCAGCACGTCGATGCCGTTCAGCACCTCGACGGTTTTGGCGCGGGCATGAAGGTTGGAGGGGCTGCCAAGATTCAACCGGCTCGGCAACGCCCCGGGCGCGTTGGCGAAGTCAAACCCATCCACCGCTTCCGCCGCCAGCGTCCCCAGCCAGCCTTGCAGAGGCAGGATGTTCCCCTTGCCGTCCGGATGCACCCGGTTGGAGAGGAAAATCCAGAAGGTCCGCGAGAATGGATCGATCCAGAGCGCGGTGCCGGTGAAGCCAGTGTGACCGTAGGAACCGAGCGGGAAGAGCTTCCCGCGCGGCCGGCTGTAGCCGGAGTCGATGTCCCAACCCAGCCCGCGGCGGGCGGGGATGGCGTCGTCGGACTGCACGCTGGTCATGAGCTTGACGGTCTCCGGCTTGAAAATGCGCGCGCCATCCAGTTCCCCCTGATTGAGCATCATGCGGGCGAAGCGCGCCACGTCAGCGGCGGTCGTGAAAACGCCGGCGTGCCCGGCCACGCCGCCCATGCGCCGCGCGGTCGGATCATGCACCTTGCCCCGCAACATCCCGTCTTCGGTTTGTTCGGTCGGCGCAATGCGGGCGAGCTGGCTCGCGGGCGGCAGGTAGCCGGTGCCGATCATCTTGAGGGGCTGGTAGAATTCCGTGGCGACAAATTGCTCCAGCTTCCGCTTGCTCACGCGCTGCGCCACCTCGCCCAGGAGGATGTAATTGATGTCGCTGTAGCGGAAGATCGTGCCGGGCGGATCGGTCGGCTTTTCGGCGCACGCCAGTTGAATCGCCTTTTCATAGCCGGTCCACGGCGGACTCCCGCCGAGTCCCGAACGCAGCCCGGAGGTGTGCGTGAGCAAATGCCGCAGCGTCATCGTCTCGGTCCCTTCGCCGCGAAACTCCGGAAGATGGTCTTTGACCAGGTCGTCGAGTTGCAGTTGGCCCCGCTCGAGCAGGAGCATGATCGACGGGGCGGTGGCCAGCACCTTGGTCAGCGAGGCGGCGTCAAAAATCGTCTCCTCGGTCATCGGTTCAGCCTCGGGGACGAGCGCGCGGTGTCCGAACGCCTTGTGATAAATCCGGCCTTCCCGTTCCAGCCAGAGCACGCCGCCCGGGAGTTTGTGCTCGGCGATCGCGTTGGTGATGGCCTCGTCCATTTCGGCAATTTTGGCGGCGTTGAACTCGGCGGCGGCTTTCGCCGGAATCGCCGTCGTCGCGAGGAAGACAACGAGGCAAAGGAAAGGAGGAAGCGCCGGAGACGATTTTGTCCGCGGCGACATAAGGCGGCAACGTGTCATCGGGCGGCACTTTCCCCGATGCGCCCGAAAAAATCAGCCGCAAAATGCAGGGGGAGTTGACATCCGATTTTCTGGTGTGAAAACTGGCCGGCATCATCGTCCGATTGAGAATAAAATACCGTTTAATGACTGCGGCCTTCGCGGGATGTGTCTTGGCCGCGTGCTCGATCCGCGCCGCTGACCCGGTCGATTTTCTCCGCGAGGTCAAACCGATCCTCGAATCGGCCTGCCTCAATTGCCACGGACCGGAAAAGCCCAAGGGCGATTTGCGCCTCGATACCAGGGCCGGCGCACTGAAGGGCGGCCGCAAAGGCGCGGCGCTGGTTCCGGGCAAGCCGGAGGAAAGCCCGCTTTTCACAACCACCACCCTCCCGGCGGCCAGCGAGGACGTGATGCCGCCCAAAGGCGAGCCGCTCGCGAAGTCGCAAATCGAATCGCTGCGGCAATGGATCGCGCAGGGCGCGAACTGGCCCGCCGACGTTATCCTCAAGCCCGTCCGGCGCGTCGATTTCGTTAAGGACATTCAACCGATTCTCGAACAGAACTGCGTCGCGTGCCATCAAGCGGGCCATGCCAAAGGCGGCTTGCGCCTGGACGTCGGGGAGCTTGCCTTCAAAGGCGGCGACAGCGGGCCGGGGATTGTGCCCGCTCGGCCGAACTCGAGTCCGGTTTATACCTCGACAACCGTCTCGCCCGAAGACGACAAACTCATGCCGCCGAAGGCCAAAGGCGGACCATTGTCGAAGGAAAAAAGCGATTTGCTGGCGGGGTGGATCGAGCAGGGCGCGGTCTGGCCCGACGGCCTTACGCTGGTTCCCAAGAAGATCGAGGCGGGTCCCGGGGGCGACGAAACCCTGGCCGTCGCCCAGATTCACAAGTTGATCCTCTCCAAGCTCGAGGTGACGCGCGAGAGCGACATGAAGCCCTACACCAACTCGATTCCCGGCACGCCCGTTTCCTATGCCATGGTGCCGATCCCGAGCGGCGAGTTCGTGATGGGCAGTCCGGCGACCGAGCCGGGCCGAAAGCCCGACGAAGGACCGCCGCACCCGGTGCGCATCTCTCCGTTCTGGATGGGCGAATGCGAAGTGACGTGGAACGAGTTCGAGTGTTTTATGTATCCCGACGAGGAGCGGAAATTCAAAGCCACGATGCCGACCGATCCGTACGTGGACTCAGTTTCCGACGCGGTTACGCGCCCGACCAAGCCGTATGTCGAAATGAGTTTTGGCATGGGCAAGGACGGTTATCCCGCGATCAGCATGACTCAACACGCGGCCAACAAGTATTGCGAATGGCTCAGCGCGAAGACCGGACAGTTTTACCGGCTGCCCACCGAGGCCGAATGGGAGTACGCCTGCCGGGCCGGCACGACCACCGCTTACTCTTTCGGCGACGATCCGGCCAAGCTCGGCGACTACGCCTGGTACGAGAAGAATAGCGATTTCAAATATCAAAAAGTGGGGCGCAAGAAACCCAATCCGTGGGGCCTATACGACATGCACGGCAACGTGGCCGAATGGTGCCTCGACCAATACGAGCCGACCTATGAGCGGTTCATCGGCGCGCTGCAAGCGGACCCCTGGAACCGGGCGGCGAAGAATTATCCGCACGTGGTCCGGGGCGGCTCGTGGGACGACGAACCGGCCAAGCTCCGCAGCGCCGCCCGGCGGGGTTCCGACAAAACCTGGAAAATCCAGGACCCCCAATTGCCCAAAAGCGTGTGGTACCATACCGACGCGCAGTTCCTGGGCTTCCGCATCGTGCGCCCGCTCAAACTGCCGCCGCCCGAAGCGCTGCAAGCCTATTGGAACAGCGGCGTGGAAAAGGACTAGCTTCTGAGTCCAACAACTCGTGAAAAGCACTTCCAGAAGGTGCGGCCACGGATGAAACACGGAAAGGGGCAGAGGGTCAAAGCGCAAAATGGCCGGCGCCGTAGGGCACGCGTCCTCGCCTGCCGGTTCGGGCGGCTTCCAGCCGCGCGTTGGTGTGTGATTACCTCGTCATTCCAGAATCTTGGGGCAGGATGCCCCAAGAACCGGCAGGCTGGAAGCCTGCCCTACGCGGGAACGTTCTCTACCAGCTCCATGAGTTTGGCCTGTGCTCCGCCGCTGTCGATTATCTCCGCCGCCAGATCCCAGCCTTCCCTCAGTGTGGACGTTTTGCCGGCAACGCCGAGCGCCGCGGCGGCATTGAGCAGGACCACTTCGCGCTTCGGTCCGCGCTCCGCCCCGCTGAGAATGCGGCGAACGATTTCCGCATTGGTCCGGCGGTCGCCGCCGCGCAGGTCAGCCAGCGTCGCCGGTTGGAACGCGAACTGACCAAGGCCCATGGCGGAAACAGCGATGGCGCGGTCCTCGGAAAATTCGGCGACGGTGTTGTCGCCCAGCGTGGAAAACTCATCCAGATAAATCGCGCCACTCCCGCTCCCGCCTTCGGCTTTGGACCCAGGACGAGCCACTCCGGGAACGACGCTTCCGCTCACAACCATGCCGCGGCGCACGCCCAGGGTTTGCAGCACGCGCGCCACCGGCTCGCACAGCTCCGGGCGCGTGATGCCGATGAGCTGCGCGCTCGGACGCGCGGGATTCAGCACCGGACCGAGAAAATTGAAGACCGTCCGCTGCCCGCGCTCCGCGCAGAGTTTGCGCGCCGGGCCGATGTGCTTGAAAGCCGGGTGATACTGCGGCGCAAAAAAGAAGGCGAAGCGACGTTCGCGTAACGACCGCGCCGCTTCGGCCGGCGTCAAGTCAATCCGCACACCGAGCGCTTCGAGGACGTCCGCGCTGCCCGCTTGCGAAGTGATGGCGCGATTGCCGTGCTTGGCCACCGTGACGCCCGCCGCCACGACGATCAGCGCGACCGTGGTCGAAATGTTGAACGTCTGCTGGCGGTCACCGCCGGTGCCGCACACATCCAGGATCACGCGCGCGCGCGTCTCGGCGTCGAGCGGCGGCCGGATCGCGTGGCGGCCCAATTCGCGGGCGAACGCGGCCATCTCCTCCGTCGTTTCGCCCTTTTTCGCCAGCGCCGCCAGGAAACCGGCTTTCGCCTCCGCCGAAACCTGTTCATCGACCAGGCGCAGGACGGCTTCAGCGACTTGTCCGTCAGTCAAGGCAATCGACTCAGCGAGCTGATCCGTGAATGTTTCGAGCACGAATGCAAGATAGGTTTTAAATCCAAAATGCAAAATTCAAAAGCGCCGCCGGCCGCACCTTCGGGTGTGATTGGAAGTGAGTGCGAAGCTGCCGGCTAAAGCCGGCGTTCCGGCCGCAATGGAACGCCGGCTTTAGCCGGCAGCCTAGTTCTGCGCCCCCACATTTAATCATACCCCTCACCTTCGGCTGGCGCGGGGCGAACCCGGCGGCTATGGTTTGGTTTTGATGAAATCGGAAGCGGAAGTCTTATCCACGCGCACCCCGGAATTATTTCAGGCCGCGGTCGCCAGGGCGGCGGAATTGTTGCGAGCCGGCGCGGTCGTTGCCTTGCCGACGGAAACCGTTTACGGGCTGGCGGCCAATGCCCTCGATCCCGAGGCCGTCGCGCGCGTTTTTGAAATCAAGGGACGCCCCCCGCGCAATCCGGTGATCGTTCACGTCGCGAGCCGGGAGATGGCCCGGCGATGCGTAGCCCACTGGCCCGGCGCCGCCGATAAACTGGCCGCTGCTTTTTGGCCCGGCCCGTTGACGTTGGTCCTCCCCAAGTCCGGGAAAATTCCGGACATCGTCACGGCGAGTGGCGGCACGGTGGGAGTGCGCTGGCCGGCCCACCCGTTCATGCAGGGCGTGATCCGCGCCTGCGGATTTCCACTGGCGGCGCCCAGCGCCAATCCATTCGGCGATCTTTCTCCGACCACCGCCGGACACGTGCGCAAAATTTTGGGCGCGAAAATCCCTTTGATCATCGACGGCGGACCATCGCAAGTGGGCATCGAATCGACCGTGCTGGATCTAAGCGTGCAACCACCGCGCGTCTTACGGCCAGGCATGATCCACATAGGCTCGTTGCGCCACGTGTTGGGCGAGCGCGGCGTGGAGGAAGGTGGCCGGGAGGGGGAAGACGCCAACCGCGAGCCACGGCGAAGCCCTGGACTGCTGCGCAAGCATTATTCGCCCAAGGCGCCCCTGGTCCTTCGTTCTTGGAAAGATGAAACGGATTTTAATGCTCAAATCGCGGCGCTGGATTCCCCGCGGGAACGGGTGCACGTCCTCGCGCACACGCGGATTCCAGCCGGCCAAGGGTTGGGCCGGGTGCGCGTTCTCCCGAGTGATGTCGAAGGGTTCGCGCGGTCGATCTACGCCGAATTGCATCGTTGCGACGACGAGGGCGCGGCGGTGATTGTGATCGAAGCGTTGCCCGAGACCGCGGAGTGGCAGGGGATTGCCGACCGGCTCCATCGCGCCGCCGGCGGTCAAAAGGCGTGAGGCGCCAGTGGCAACAACGCGCTACCGGCGCCGGCGTTTGGCCGGTCCAAAATAATAGCCGCCGCTGAGCCGCACGCCTTTGACTTTGCGCTCATGCGGGGAGCGGTCGTCCTTGCTCTCGTCGAAGAGCGAGGTGTATTTGTAATTGAAGCTGTCGAGTTTCACGCGCTCGATGTTGCGGCCAATGAATCGTTCGATGGCGGCCATGTGCGGCCGGTCTTCGGCCACCATCAGCGTGAACGCGTCCCCCGTCGATTCCGCGCGTCCGGTGCGCCCGATGCGGTGGACATAATCCTCGGGGTGCTGCGGCACGTCGAAGTTGATCACGTGGCTGACTTCGGCCACGTCCAGCCCCCGCGCGGCGATGTCGGTCGCCACCAGCACTTCGTAACGGCCGTCGCGGAAACCGCGCAACGCCTGCTCCCGCTCCCGCTGCGTGCGGTTGGAGTGCAGGACGGCCACCGCGTGATTGTTTTTGCGAAGCAGATTCCCGATGCGGTCAGCGCGATTTTTGGTCCGGCAGAACACGATCACTGAATCCCAGTTCACCTGGCCGAGCAGCGCGCGAAGCAGATCGGACTTCTGATCTTCGGCCACCGCATACACCACGTGCTTGACGGTTTGCGCCGGCGAACGGCGCACCCCGATCTCGATCGTTTGGGGGTTTTTCATCGCCCATTTGACCAGCGATTCAATCTCGATGGGAATGGTGGCGGAGAAGAGCGAGGTGTGGCGTTGCCGCGGACACCGCTCGAGGATGCGCCGGACATCGGGCAGGAATCCCATGTCGAGCATCCGGTCGGCTTCGTCCAGGACGAGATACTTCACCTGGTCGAGTCTGGCCGTGCCCTGACGGAGATGGTCGAGCAATCGGCCGGGCGTGGCGACAATGATATCGACGCCGGATTTCAACGCCTCGTTCTGCCGGCCGTAGCCAACGCCGCCGAACACCACGGCGACCTGGAGCGTGGTGAAGCGGGCGAAATCACGGATGGCCGTTTCAACCTGGGCAGCCAGCTCGCGCGTCGGCTCCAGGACCAGCGCCCGGGTCGCGTTGCCGCGGTGCCCAAGTTGGGAGAGGATCGGCAGGGCAAACGCGGCCGTTTTGCCGGTGCCGGTTTGCGCGCTGCCGATGGCATCCTGGCCGGCCATGATGAGCGGAATGGTGCGCAATTGGATCGGGGTCGGCTCAACGAAACCCATCGCCTTGACCCCTTCCAGCACCGCATGTGACAGGCCAAAATTAGAAAACGGCATGGCCGAACTTAACCACCCGACCGCCAAAGGAAAGAAAATCTTGGCGTCAGGGCCAATCGCTTCAGCGCCCCGATTAGCCCGCGGCCTTCCGGCGTGATAGCAGGCTCCCTTCCGGCCGGCTGCTTGACCTCCGCTGGTTGCCGCGCGCGAAATCGGCGATCAGGGTCGCCGTGCGTCCTCGCCGCTTACCGTCGCACCACGCCTCAGGAGTTCCTAGGTGGTTGACCGGCGCTTGTCCCGCCTGCCAGATTGCGCCCAACGAAATTCCATGTTCAGTTTGCAGAATAAAACCACCCTGGTCACGGGCGCCGGTTCGGGCATCGGCGCCGCGATCGCCGAGGTGTTCGCTAAGGCTGGCGCGCGCGTGTTCGTGACGGACCGTGATGCCCCAAGCGGGCGCGAGACCGTGGCGCGAATCTCGGCGGCCAAAGGTTGCGCGGAGTTTCTGCACCTGGATGTGGCGAACGAGGAGGAATGCGAGCGAGCAAAGCAAACGGTTTTGTCGAGCCAGGGCCGGCTCGACGTCCTGGTCAACAACGCCGGCATTGGCCACGTCGGCACGATGCTCCAAACCACCGGCCTGGACCTCGATCGGCTCTACGCCGTGAACGTGCGCGGCGTCTTCAACGTCACCAAGGCCTTTCTGCCCGGCATGATCGAGCGGAAGTATGGCGTGATCCTCAACCTGGCTTCCATCGGCGGTATCGTGGCGGTGCGGGATCGGCTGGCCTATTGCACGACCAAGTTCGCGGTCGTGGGTCTGACCAAGGGCCTCGCGCTCGATCACGCCAAGGACGGCATTCGCGCGAACTGCATTTGCCCGGGTCGCGTGGAAACGCCCTTCGTCGCTGCGCGGCTCAAGGAATATCCCGATCCGGAGAAGGCCTACCAGGAAATGGCCTCCACCCAGGCCATCGGTCGCATGGGCAAGCCGGAGGAAATCGCGGCGGCGGCGCTTTATCTCGCCGCCGACGAAGCCGCGTTCGTCACCGGCGCCGCCTTTCTCATCGACGGAGGCTGGAGCGCGGGAAAGTAGGGCCGCCGGCAACCCGCCCGCATCACTGCGAGTGGACCGATTATGAGTGGGTGCCGCTCCCCGAACGAACCCGGGCCGATCATTCCGGAGGCGTCTGGCGGCCCGTTCTACTCCGTGCCCATCGCATACTGTTCCAACGTCCGTTTTGCGATGAGCAAACCGGCTTCTTCCAGTTTGCGTCCCGCCAGCCGGTTGCCGGCCAGCGGGCTTACATCCACCGGTGGCGCCTGGTCGTGGTCGCGATAGACCGCGTCATGCCAGCCTTCGATGTTCAAATCCGAATCGTAACCGGCGCGCAGCAGCGCGTGCACGATTTCCGCCCAGTTGCTCTGGCCCAAGCCGGGGAACCGATGCTCCGCCACCCCGGGATGACAGGGGCCGTACTCCGCCAGCAACCGCCGGTTGATGAACGCGTCCTTGGCGTGCACGTGAAAAATGCGCCGGCCGAACTTGTGGATATTCGCGACCGGGTCAATGAACTGGCAGACCAGGTGGCTCGCGTCCCATTCGAGGCCGAGGTTGTCGCATTGCGTCGCATCGAAGAGCCGCTCCCACATCGCTGGTTGACCGAGCATGTTGTAATTCATCACCGGCAGGTGGAACGGGCCTTGCGGGCAGTGCTCGAAGGCGATCCGCACGCCGCGCTCGCCGGCGAACCGCGCGATTGGCTCCCAGAAGGCGAGCAGCCGCGGCAGGAAATCCTCGAATGGTTTATAGACCGGATTGCCCCCCCGCTCGTCCAGCTCGGTTTCGATGACCCCGCCGGCAAAACCAGCGACCGTTTTCACGCCGATGTGCGCCGCCACTTCAATCGCCCGCCGGAAGGTCGCCCGCGCAAACTCCGATTGGCGCGGGTCAAGCGGGTTTTGATAAAGCGCCCCGATGGCGGAAATCCTCACGCCGTGGGCCTTGGCCTCGGACGCAAATTGTTCGGCGAACGGTTTCCAATCTTTATGCTCGACACTCGCCGGGCTGGCCTCGAAACGCATCCATTCAATCGAGGCAAAACCAAGCCAGCTCGCCCAATCCAGCTCAGCGACGCCGCCCCGAATTAAAACACCCACTCTCATCTTTTTCGCCCGGAGCTTTCCTCATCGTCTGCCCGCGCGCAATCTCGCAAATCGCTTCTTCACGCGAATGGGAGACATCGCTCCGCAAAAGCATTAGGTAGCGTTCTTCGCTGCCGACAAAACCGCGTGACGAACGCGCCAGGTCATCTAGCCTTGTTGCATGAAAACCTTTGGCAGCCTCACCGAACAGGAAGTGCTCGCCCTCGCCATCTCGCTCGAAGAGGAGGACGCCCGCATCTACGAAGATTTCGCGGACGGCTTGCAGGAAAATTACCCGGCGCAAGCCGCCAAGTTCCGCGAAATGCGCCGTGAAGAGGACGGGCATCGCCACCGTTTGCTCGAACTTTACAAAAGCCGCTTCGGCGATCACGTGCCGCTCATCCGGCGGCAGGACGTGCGCGGCTTCGTGGACCGCCGTCCGGTCTGGCTCGTGCGTCCGCTCGGTTTGAAAGCCGTCCAAAAAGCCGCCGAGGGCATGGAGCTGGAAACGAAACGTTTTTACGAAGCCGCCGCGCGCGGGACGCCGGACGCCGGCATCCGGCAATTGCTCGGCGACCTCGCCGAGGAAGAACGCAACCACGCGCACATCGCCGAAGAAATCGCGCAAACGAAATTGAGCGAGGGAGAAAAGGCGCGGGCCAAGCGGTTGTTTCTCCTGCAAGTCATCCAGCCAGGATTGGCCGGTTTAATGGACGGTTCGGTCTCGACGCTTGCGCCGTTGTTTGCCGCCGCGTTCGCCACGCACAACAGTTGGGCGACCTTTCTCGTCGGACTCGCGGCGAGCGTGGGCGCGGGGATCAGCATGGGCTTCGCGGAAGCATTGTCCGACGATGGCAGCCTGACCGGACGAGGCCATCCGTGGGCGCGCGGGTTTGTGTGCGGCCTGATGACGACGCTCGGCGGCATTGGCCACACGCTGCCCTATTTGATTGCGAACGTGAAAACGGCGACCAGCATCGCCGTCTGCGTAGTGCTGGTGGAACTGGGCGTCATCTCCTGGGTGCGGCACAAATTCATGGACACGCCGCTGGCCTCCGCGGTGTTGCAAATCGCTCTCGGCGGCGCGCTGGTTTTTCTGGCCGGAATACTAATCGGCAATTCGTGAAACACTTCACGAGGCGCGCGGGGCGGTAATGCTCTAGCCCGGATATTTCATAGTGGGGCTGAACAAAGAAGCGGCGGAGGCGTCAGAAGGCTTGATATCACTCAGCCAAATGAAAACGCCCCCCACCGCTTCTTCTGCGACAGACTGTAAAGAACAACCGCTCCTGTTT
>WNGL01004033.1_pt1 | contig 36371 bp, 30 predicted proteins | sample 5400591 | NCBI WGS metagenome assembly WNGL01 (sample SAMN13153377, study PRJNA577476) | soil metagenome | isolation source: 80 cm soil or saprolite under Garry oak tree replicate 1 | place: USA:California | collected 2016-06-15
ACTTCTTGAACATCTCCACGCCCGTGATCACCGTCTTGAACGTCGGCCGGAATCCCACGATCTCCATCTCTTCGCCCACCTTCACCACGCCCCGCTCGATCCTTCCCGTCACCACCGTCCCCCGTCCCGATATCGAAAATATGTCTTCGATCGGCATCAAAAACGGCTTGTCGATGATCCGCTTCGGTATCGGTATATAGTTGTCCACCGCTTCCATCAACTCATCGATCTTCTTCACCCACGCCGGATCGTCATCCATCGCCTTCAACGCCGATCCCCGAATCACCGGTATCTCATCTCCCGGAAATTGATAGCTCTTCAACAGGTCCCGCACTTCCAACTCCACCAGGTCCAGCAACTCCGGATCGTCCACCGCGTCGCACTTGTTCAAAAACACCACCACGTAGGGCACCCCGACCTGCCGCGCCAATAAGATGTGCTCCCGCGTCTGCGGCATCGGCCCATCCGTCGCCGCCACCACCAGGATCGCCCCATCCATCTGCGCCGCCCCCGTGATCATGTTCTTGATGTAGTCGGCATGTCCCGGACAATCCACGTGCGCATAATGCCGCTTCTTCGTCTCGTACTCCACGTGCGCCGTCGCGATCGTGATCCCTCGCGCTTTCTCTTCCGGCGCGTTATCGATCGAGTCGAACGACCGATATTTCACCTTCGGGTTATTCTTCGCCAATACCTTCGTGATGCATGCCGTCAGCGTCGTCTTCCCGTGGTCGATGTGTCCGATCGTCCCCACGTTCACGTGTGGCTTTACTCTCTCGTATTTCTCTTTCGCCATGAGTTCCCCCGATATCCGTGCAACCTGCGCAATCCGCGGCTTTTTCCAGCCGCAGATTTCGCGGATCACGCGGATTCATCAATCAGACCGATCTTTCAACTTCCCTACCCTGCGCTCTCGCAATAATTTCGTCAGCAATCTGCTTCGGCACCTCTTCGTAGTGCGCGAAGTGCATGGTATACGTTGCGCGCCCCTGGGTTCGGGAACGCAGGTCCGTTGCATATCCAAACATCGACGACAGGGGAACCAGCGCGCGAATGATTTGCGTACCTGGCCGCGCTTCCATTCCTTCGATGTCTCCGCGCCGGGAACGCAAATCGCCAATGACGTCACCCATGTGCTCTTCCGGCAGGACCACTTCCACCTTCATCACCGGTTCAAGGAGTACTGGGTTCGCTCTTCGGCAAGCATCCTTGAACGCCATGGAGCCCGCAATTTTGAAAGCGATTTCGGAAGAGTCCACTTCATGGTACGAGCCGTCATACAGGACAACCTTGACGTCCTTGACTTCATAGCCGGCCAGAACACCGCTTTCCAGGGCTTCTTTAATGCCCTGCTCGACTGGCTTGATGTACTCCCGCGGAATCGATCCCCCGACGATGGCGTTCTCAAAAACAAAACCTCCACCGGCGCCGCTCGGCTCGGCTGTAATGCGCACATGCCCATACTGGCCGCGCCCACCGGTCTGGCGGATATATTTGCCCTCCGCATCTGCCTTTTTCCGGATGGTTTCCTTGTAGGCCACCTGCGGCTTTCCAACGTTGGCGCCCACATTGAATTCGCGCATCATGCGATCTACGATGATTTCCAGATGAAGCTCTCCCATTCCGGAAATGATTGTCTGATTAGTATCCGGATCCGTGTGAATCCGGAAGGTTGGATCTTCCTGGGCAAGCTTATTTAGGGCCACACCCATCTTTTCCTGATCCGCTTTGGTTTTCGGCTCGATGGCAACGGAAATCACTGGTTCGGGAAAGTCCATCGCTTCTAGCAGGATCTGCTTGTTCTCATCGCAAATCGTGTCGCCCGTAGTGACTTTCCGCAGACCGACCGCCGCTGCGATATCACCGGCAAAGACATCCTTGATTTCCTCGCGTTTGTTGGCATGCATCTTCAGGAGACGCCCAATCCGCTCACGCGACTGCTTGGTCGAGTTGTAAACGTGGGAACCGGATGTGAGATGACCCGAGTAAACGCGGAAGAAGGCGAGCTGCCCGACGAAGGGATCCGTCATGATCTTAAAAACAAGGGCAGAAAATGGCTCTTTGTCATCGGCCTTGCGGACTTCGACACCGGTTCGATCCGTCGTCCAACCCTGAACGGGCGGGATATCGACCGGCGAGGGCAAATAACTCACAACCGCATCCAGCAGCGGCTGCACTCCTTTGTTCTTAAAGGCCGATCCGCACAATACCGGTGTCAGCGTGATCGCGATCGTCCCCTTGCGGATCGCCGCCTTCAGCTCCTCATTCGAGATTGTTTTCCCGTGGACATACTTCTCAAGAATTTTCTCATCCGCTTCGCATGCGGCTTCGACGATCTTATCGCGATACTCGTGAACGGCCTGTTTGTACTCTTCAGGAACCTCTTCGACTGTGTATTCCGCCCCCAGCGTTTCATCCAAATAAACGATAGCCTGGTTCTCCAGCACATCGATCACGCCACGAAAGGTTTCCTCTTTTCCAAGCGGAAGCTGTATCGCAACCGGGTTCGCGTGTAGGCGGGCGCGCATCATCTGCATGCATCGGTCGTAGTCCGCACCCGGACGGTCCATCTTGTTGACGAATGCAATTCGGGGCACTCGATATTTATCGGCCTGCCGCCAAACCGTTTCGGACTGCGGCTCGACGCCGCCCACAGCACAGAAAACGGCAACGGCGCCATCCAGAACGCGAAGCGATCGTTCAACTTCGGCGGTGAAGTCGACGTGACCCGGCGTATCGATGAGGTTGATGCGATGATTGTTCCAGATGCAAGTGGTGGCGGCGGACGTTATCGTAATACCGCGCTCCTGCTCCTGCTCCATCCAGTCCATCGTGGCAGTGCCTTCGTGCACTTCACCAATCTTGTAATTGATGCCGGTGTAATAAAGGATTCGCTCCGTGGTGGTGGTTTTGCCGGCATCGATGTGGGCCATGATGCCGATATTTCGTGTTTTTTCGAGTGCTACCGAACGAGGCATAAACTTACCACCTGTAGTGTGCGAACGCTTTGTTCGCCTCCGCCATTCTATGGGTGTCTTCCTTCTTCTTGATTGAGTTTCCGCGGTTGTTTGCCGCATCGAGGAGTTCGGCGGCGAGCTTCTCCTCCATCGATTTTTCACCGCGCGCCCGCGCGTAAGTCAGAATCCAACGAATGCTCAGGGAAGTTCGTCGAGTGTTGTTTACTTCAACCGGCACCTGATAGGTGGAACCGCCAACGCGCCGCGACTTCACTTCCAAAGTCGGCTTAACGTTCTCGACGGCTTTCTTGAAAAGCTTCAAGGGATCGTCGTTGGTCTTTTTCTGGACGACGTCGAGGGCGCTGTAGAGAATCCCTTGGGCGGTACTCTTCTTCCCGCCGTACATCATGCAATTGACGAACTTTGAGATCAGCGTGCTCTGAAACATCGCATCTGGAATGATCTCGCGTTTGACGATATGCGCTTTCCTGGGCATATAAACCTCAAGGAGATTTCCAATTACGGATTTGCATCCGAAGACCGAATCTAAGCACCCGAAAAGTTACGAATATCAATCGCGGGTCCCAAAAATCCGCAATCCGCAATCCGAAATTAAATTCTGGATTACCAGGCTCCCCCAACTCGGTTTTGCGCCGAGCTATCGGGACAAAAAAATATTATCTATTAAACTGTTCGTTAACCTTTGGGCCGCTTCGCGCCGTACTTCGAGCGCGATTGCTTCCGGTTTGAGACTCCCGCCGCGTCCAACGTCCCACGAATCACGTGGTAGCGAACGCCCGGAAGATCCTTCACACGGCCGCCGCGGATCAAGACGATGGAGTGTTCCTGCAGATTGTGGCCGATACCAGGGATGTAGGTAGTTACTTCTATCCCATTGGTCAGACGCACACGTGCAACTTTGCGAAGGGCCGAATTCGGCTTCTTTGGCGTTGACGTGTATACTCGGGTGCACACGCCTCTTTTCTGCGGACATTCCTGCAAAGCAGGACTACTCGTCTTGTACTTCGGTTTGTTTCTACCTTGTCGAACCAATTGATTAAACGTCGGCACGAACGATTAAGCTCCTAAATTTTCTAGCTTTCTTGCCGATAGCAAATGTCATCTCAAGGAAAACCCTCTAATTTTACTGGAATTCCGGTAAGGCCTCAATGACTTTCTTTGTATTCTTTGTGCCTTGGTGGTCAGAAACACCAAGGCACAAAGACACGAAGGCAGAGAGGACCTACGTCGTCAACCGCTCCTGCTGTGGCTCTTCTTCGGCAGTCATGTCCTCGGCGAGTTCTAATTCCGGTGGAACTTCCTCGCCTAGAACCGGCTCCGGTTCCTCGGAAATCAGTTCAACGTTGCGGTAGAACTCCAGACCGGTGCCGGCCGGGATGAGACGGCCCATGATGACGTTCTCCTTCAGGCCGCGGAGGTAGTCGATTTTTCCACTGATCGAAGCTTCGGTAAGAACGCGCGTCGTTTCCTGGAACGACGCCGCCGAGATGAAGGACTCCGTAGACAGCGATGCCTTCGTGATTCCGAGCAGCAACGGACGGCCTGAAGCCGGCTTTCCGCTGTTCTTCTTCACTCGATCGTTCTCCTCCTGGAACCGGAATTTGTCGACCTGCTCATCCACCAGGAATTCAGTGTCGCCCACATCCTCGACCTTGATCCAACGCATCATCTGGCGAACGATGACCTCGATGTGCTTGTCGTTGATGTTTACGCCTTGGAGCCGGTAGACTTCCTGGATTTCGTTCACCAGATAAGCCTGCAGTTCCTTTTCTCCCAGCACGGCAAGAATGTCATGCGGATTACGCGGGCCATCCATTAGCGGCTCGCCGGCTCGAACATGCTCGCCTTCCTGGACGTTCACATGAACGCCGCGCGGCAGGGCGTACTCCCGTTCGACCTGGTTTTCGTTGATGACCATGATTTTGCGCTGGCCCTTGCTGATGTCACCGTATTTGACGATACCGTCGATTTCCGTGATCACCGCTGTCTCACGCGGTTTGCGGGCCTCGAACAACTCGACCACGCGGGGCAGACCACCCGTGATGTCCTTGGTCTTCGTGGTTTCGCGCGGGATCTTGGCAAGCACGTCGCCCTGGTAGACCGCATCACCGTCGGCAACCATCAGGTGGGCGCGCGAAGGAATAAGGTATTTGCGCAAGACTTTGTGTTTGTCATCGCGGATCTGGATGGTCGGTTGACGCTTCTCATCCGGCGAATCCGTAACAACCCAGCGCGACAGACCGGTGACCTCGTCGAGTTCCTCGTGCATCGTCACGCCTTCGAGCAGGTCCTTGAACTGAATTGTTCCACTGACTTCGGTGAGGATTGCGAAAGTGTAAGGATCCCACTCGACCAGCGTGGCGCCGACCTTCACAAGATCGGCTTCGTTGACCTTGAGCTTGGCACCGTACACGATGGTGTAACGCTCTTTCTCGCGACCTTTCTCGTCCATGATGGCAAGCACACCGTTGCGATTCATCGCAACGAGGAAGCCCTCCTGGTTCCGTACGGTCTGCAATTGATGGAACTTGATCGTGCCGGCGTTTTTTGCTTCAAGGCTTGTCTGTTCGGCCACGCGGCTCGCCGTACCGCCGATGTGGAACGTACGCATGGTGAGCTGGGTTCCGGGCTCACCAATCGACTGCGCCGCGATGACGCCAACTGCTTCGCCAATCTCGACCAGCTTCCCAGTCGCGAGGTTTCTGCCGTAGCACCGGACACATGCTCCGCGTCTTGATTCGCAGGTCAGCACCGAACGGATCTTAACGCGCTCGATACCAGCTGCCTGAATCGCACTGGCAAGGTCTTCAGATATTTCCTGGTTGATTTCGACGATGACGCGGCCTTCGTAGTCCTTGATCTTTTCCAGCGACACTCGGCCGATGATTCGATCTCTCAACGGCTCGATGATCTCGCCCGATTCAACAATGGAGCCCACGTAAATTCCATCGACAGTTCCGCAGTCTGCCTCGCTGATAATCACGTCTTGAGCCACGTCCACCAGACGACGTGTTAGATAACCCGAGTCTGCCGTCTTCAGTGCAGTATCCGCCAGACCTTTCCGTGCGCCGTGAGTCGAGATGAAGTACTCCATCACATTCAAGCCTTCGCGGAAATTCGCCGTAATCGGCGTTTCAATAATTTCGCCCGACGGCTTGGCCATCAAACCGCGCATGCCAGCCAACTGCCGAATCTGTTGTTTCGAGCCCCGGGCTCCGGAGTCGGCCATCAGCAGGATCGGATTGAACCCGCGGCTGGCTTCCTCGGCGCGTTCCATTTCGCTGAACATCATGTCGGAGATCTTTTCCGTCACGTCGGACCAGATGGCGATGACCTTGTTGTAGCGCTCGCCGTTGGTGATCGCGCCGTCACGATACTGCTGATCGACTTTCACGACCTCGTTTTGGGCGTTTTCCACGAAGTCTCTCTTACCCGGGGGAACGATGAGGTCGTTGATGCTGATCGTGATGCCGGCGCGGGTTGCGTAGTAGAAGCCTAGCTCTTTGATGTGGTCGAGCATCGTCACCGTCATTTCCGGTCCGTACCGCAGGTACGTGAAGCTCACCAACTGGCCGAGACCCTTTTTCTTCATCAGACCGTTGATAAAAGGCATGCCCTTGGGCAGGTTGTCATACAGGATGACTCGACCCACTGTCGTGTTGAGCATGTGGTTCTTGGCCTCGATGGCCTCGGCGTGAACGATCGCCTGATCGTCGTACGCCGTCGTCATGTCGATCAACGGTCCACTGTAGCGGAGCCGGACCGGGGTCTGTGTTTCCACCTCGCCTGCATCCCATGCCATCAGCACTTCGTCAATGGAGCCAAACGTCCGGCCTTCACCTCGAGTGCCAGGCTTCGCGCGCGTGAGGTAGTAGACGCCGAGCACCATGTCCTGTGTGGGAACAGCGACGGGCTGGCCACTAGCGGGCGACAACAGGTTCTGCGTTGAGAGCATCAGAACCGAAGCCTCGATCTGCGCTTCCGGCGACAGCGGAATGTGTACAGCCATCTGATCGCCGTCGAAGTCCGCATTGAATGCCGTACAAACCAGCGGATGGATCTTAATGGCCTTTCCTTCGACCAGCACCGGTTCGAATGCCTGGATGCCCAGGCGGTGAAGCGTCGGGGCACGATTGAGAAGGACGGGATGGTCCTTGATGACTTCTTCCAGAATGTCCCAAACTACTGAGTCTTGCCGCTCGACCATTTCTTTGGCGGCTTTGACAGTAGTGCAATGTCCACCTTGCTCAAGGCGGTTGTAGATGAACGGCTTGAACAGTTCGAGCGCCATCTTCTTCGGCAAACCGCATTGGTGCAGGTGCAGTTCGGGACCGACGACGATCACCGAACGGCCGGAGTAATCGACCCGCTTTCCCAGCAGGTTCTGGCGGAACCGGCCCTGCTTGCCTTTTAGCGTATCGGACAGCGATTTCAGTGGACGATTGTTTGCGCCACGCAGGATGCGTCCCCGCCGTCCGTTATCGAACAGCGCATCAACAGCCTCCTGCAGCATGCGTTTTTCGTTTCGAACGATCACGTCTGGAGCATGCAGCTCAATGAGTTTCTTCAAACGGTTGTTCCGGTTGATCACACGCCGGTACAGATCGTTTAAATCTGAAGTCGCAAAACGGCCGCCATCCAAAGGAACCAGAGGCCGCAGCTCAGGTGGGATCACGGGGATCACATCAAGAATCATCCATTCCGGTTTGTTGCCGGACTTGACGAAAGCTTCAACGACCTTCAACCGCTTGGCGAATTTGATTTTCTTCTGTTGAGAATTTTCGTTCTTCATCTTCGTGCGGAGTTCCTTCGACAACTCATCGATGTCCACACGCTTCAGAAGTTCCTTGATCGCTTCGGCGCCCATCATCGCAACGAATTTTCCCGGATACTCTTGCTGGAGCTGCCGAAACTTTTCTTCGGTTAGCAGCTCGCGCTCTTTCAACGGAGCTTCACCCGAATCGATTGTGACGTAAGCCTCGAAATAGAGGACGCGCTCCAATTCCCGCAGCGACATATCGAGCAGGTGGCCGATGCGGCTGGGCAATCCCTTGAAGAACCACACGTGCGAACACGGACTGGCCAGCTCGATATGGCCGAGGCGTTCGCGGCGAACTTTGGAAAGGGTGACTTCAACACCGCACTTGTCGCAGATGACTCCGCGGTGCTTCATGCGCTTGTACTTGCCGCAGAGGCACTCCCAGTCGGTTACGGGTCCGAAGATTCGGGCGCAGAAGAGGCCATCTTTCTCCGGTTTGAAAGTTCGGTAGTTGATGGTTTCAGGCTTGGTGACTTCGCCGTGGGACCATGAACGAATCTTTTCTGGGGAAGCCAGACTGATCCGGATGCTGTCAAAATCGGCGATCGACGCCGCCCGTTCGTAAGGATTCGATCTAATCAATGGAATACCCTCCTCAGTGGGAGTAGAAATCTTTGCCGCGGATTACACGGATGACGCAGATTTAATCTATATGTAATCTGCATACAATCTGCGCAATCCGCGGCTATCTATTTAAGCGCTAGGCTTTCGTTTCATAAGTTCAACATCAAGGCAGAGGCTCTGCAGTTCGCGGATGAGCACGTTGAAGGATTCCGGAACGCCCGGCTCCATGGCAGCTTCACCTTTCACGATAGCCTCGTAAATCTTGGTTCGTCCGTACACATCGTCGGACTTGGCCGTCAGCAGTTCCTGCAGGATGTGTGCGGCGCCGTAAGCTTCGAGCGCCCACACCTCCATTTCTCCGAATCGCTGCCCGCCGAACTGCGCCTTGCCACCGAGCGGCTGCTGCGTGATGAGCGAGTACGGACCGATGGAACGGGCATGGATCTTGTCATCCACCAGATGCGACAGCTTCAACATATAGATATAGCCAACGGTCACTTCCTGTTCGAAAGGTTGACCGGTCATGCCGTCATAAAGCCGCGTCTTGCCGGTTTTCGGCAGGCCAGCTTTGGTCAGCATGTTCTTGATTTCGCTTTCCGTCGCTCCGTCGAAGACAGGTGTGGCGAAATACATGCCGAGCGCATGGGCGGCCCAACCCAGGTGCGTTTCGAGAATCTGGCCGACATTCATTCGGGACGGCACACCGAGCGGATTCAGAACGATTTCCACCGGCGTTCCGTCGGGCAGATACGGCATATCTTCTTCAGGAAGAATACGAGCGATGACGCCTTTGTTGCCGTGGCGGCCGGCCATTTTATCTCCGACCGACAACTTGCGCTTCATGGCGACGTACACTTTGACAAGCTTGATCACTCCCGGCGGCAGCTCGTCACCGCGCCGGAGCTTCGAAATTCGTTCTTCGTGGATCTTGCGAAGGACATCGATCTGGCGTGTTGTCATCTCCTCGACTTCCTGAATCTGGTCGTGTGGATTTGAACCGTCCTTGAATTTGAGCTTCAGGAGTTCGCGCAGCGAGAGGTTCTCGATGACTTCGGTGGTCATCTCCGTGCCTTTCGCCACGATCTTGCGGCCGGTACGCTCGTGTACCAGCTCGTTCGACGTGACCTTGCCTTCCAGCAGCGCGACCAGCCGCTTGTTTCGCTCGTCGGTAAGAATTCGGATTTCATCCCGCAGGTTCTTTTCAAGCCGCGAGATTTCCATGTTCTCGATCATCTTCGCGCGTTCATCCTTTTCAGCGCCCTTGCGCGAGAAGATTTTCACGTCGACGACGATACCTTCAATCCCTGGCGGACAGATCAGCGATGCATCCCGGACATCCCCGGCTTTTTCACCAAAAATGGCGCGCAGGAGTTTTTCTTCCGGCGTCAATTGGGTTTCGCCCTTTGGCGTGACTTTGCCGACCAACACATCACCCGGCTTGACATAGGCGCCGATGCGGATGATGCCCGCTTCATCGAGATCCTTGAGGAAGGATTCGCTGACGTTCGGGATGTCACGTGTGATTTCTTCCGGACCGAGCTTCGTGTCTCGCGCTTCGATTTCGAATTCCTCAATGTGAATCGAAGTGTAGTAGTCATCCTTGACCAGGCGCTCGGAAACGAGAATCGCATCTTCAAAGTTATACCCGCGCCACGGCATGAACGCGACGAGCACGTTCCGGCCCAGGGCGAGTTCACCCTTCTCCGTGCAAGGCCCATCTGCGAGAACCTGGCCCTTAGTGACCCGATCACCCTGCCGGATGATCGGCTTCTGGTTGATACAGGTGTTCTGGTTGGATCGCTTGAACTTGGTGAGCGAATAGATGTCGGCTCCAACTTCACGCGAGAAGTGGCCATCTTCGGCCGCTTCCACGCGAACAATGATGCGCTCGGAATCAAGCGAGTCCACGATTCCATTGCGGCGACAGATCACCACGGCGCCGGAATCGCGAGCCGTGATCTCTTCCATGCCGGTTCCCACCAGTGGGGCCGCCGTGCGAAGCAGCGGCACGGCTTGGCGCTGCATATTCGATCCCATGAGCGCCCGGTTCGCGTCGTCGTTTTCAAGGAACGGGATGAGCGATGCCGCAACCGAAACCAATTGCTTTGGAGATACGTCGACGTAATCGACTTCGTTACGATGCTTTAATACGAAGTTGCCAGCCTGACGGACGTTCACCAGTTCATGTGTGAGATGGCCGTTCTTATCCATTTCCACATTCGCCTGAGCAATCAGGTATTTGTCCTCTTCCCAGGCTGACAGGTAGAACGAGTATGGTATAGACTCCGACCGCTTCTTCTTTCGGTTCTTGAGCGACTCGTTTTCCTCCTCAACCCCTTCACGCTCCACATGCTCGCCAACCTTGAACTTCGAGTCGCCGGCGCTGATTACGGTGACGTAATCAATAACGCGCCCATTCTTCACCTTCCGATAAGGGCTTTCGATAAACCCAAACTCGTTGATGCGGGCATAGCAGCTCAGCGAAGAGATCAATCCAATGTTCGGACCTTCCGGCGTTTCGATGGGACAAATGCGGCCGTAGTGGGTGGGATGCACGTCGCGGACCTCGAATCCAGCCCGCTCGCGGGAGAGACCGCCGGGTCCGAGGGCCGACAGGCGCCGCTTATGGGTAATTTCCGAAAGAGGATTGGTCTGATCCATGAACTGTGACAGTTGCGATGATCCGAAGAACTCCCGCACCGCGGCAATCACGGGTTTGGCGTTGATCAGGTCGTGAGGCATAGCGGTAACCATTTCCTGATACACCGACATCTTCTCTTTAATGGCCCGCTCCATGCGGACCAGCCCGATCCGGAATTGGTTTTCGAGCAGTTCACCAACCGCACGAACACGGCGGTTTCCCAAATGATCGATATCATCCACCTGACCAATGTTCTTACGTAGCTTCAGCAGGTACGTAATGACGGCATAGAAGTCTGCGGGTTCGAGGATGCGTTTTTCCAGAGGCGTCGAGAGATCCAGCTTGATGTTGAACTTCAGCCGGCCGACCCGCGAAAAATCATACTTGCGGGCGTCGAAGAACATCCCTTCGAACAGAGCTGTTGCGGTTTCCAATGTCGGCGGATCGCCCGGACGCAACTTTCGATAGATTTCGATCAATGCTTCCTGCGTGGTTTTGATCGTGTCCTTCCGTAGCGTTTGGCTGAGCACAACGCCAATGTCGTCGCGTTCGGGGAAGAAGACAGGAAGCTCGGGAACGCCCGCATCGATGATTTGACGAATGATGTTCGGTGTCAGTTCGTTGTTGGTCTCAACAATGACTTCGCCCGTATTGGTGTCCACAACATCCCCAACGGAATACGCGCCTTCGAGGTCTTCCGAATTGACCTCGAAGCGTTCGACCTTCGCCTGCTTGACGTGGTTGTAAACAGACGCTGTGATCTTCTTCCCTGCATGTACAAGGACTTCCTTGGTCTTGGGATGCGTGATGTCCTTCGAAATTTTCAACCCGATAATGTTGTCCGACACGTTCCAGAAAATCTTTTTCCCTTCGATCGTCAGGCGGTCGGTCTTGTAAAAGGTGCGGACGATCTCTTCATCACTCTTGAGGCCAAGAGCACGCAGAAAGATGGTCGCGAGAAACTTCCTTTTCCGGTCGATTCGGACATATAGGATGTTCTTCGCCGTTTCGTACTCGAACTCTACCCAGGAGCCGCGATACGGAATGATCTTGCCCAGGTAGTAACTCTTGCTTGGAGTCGATTCGAAGAAGGCGCCAGGACTACGGTGCAACTGGCTTACAATAACGCGCTCGGTGCCGTTGATGATGAACGTACCGTTCTCGGTCATCAGCGGGATTTCCCCGAAATAGACTTCCTGTTCTTTGATGTCGCGGATCGTCTTTGCGCCGGTGTCCGGATCCTTGTCGAAGATCGTGAGACGGATGATGACCTTCAGCGGAGCCGCGTAGGTCATCCCGCGTTCCTGACATTCGGACACGTCATACTTCAAATTGAGCTGAACGGGGTCGCCGCATTTATTACAGAAGGTGACCTGGTTCTTGTTCGTGGTGCCGCATTTCGGGCACAGGACTGTGGTTTCAGACGAAAATGGGTTCGTGGCTATCGTCGCGCCGCAGGATTTACAAGTGCTGCGAAGGTGATGGAGACCCTTCAGGTTGCCGCATTTGCATTCCCAGTTTCCAATGGAGTAGCTAATGAACTCGAGAGTGGAAACACCGCGGAAATCCGAGATTGGGAAGACGGAGTTGAAGACCGCCTGAAGCCCTGTATCTTCGCGTTCCTCCGGAAGCATGTTCATCTGGAGAAAACGCTCGTAGGAATTCTTTTGTACCTCGATGAGATTGGGGATCTGGATCGCCGTCCGGATCTTTGAAAAGTTCGTTCTTTCTCGTGAGGTATTATTCGTTTTGGTTTCCGCCATTTTTGTTGATTGCTCCTAACAGAGAATAAGCTGGCCCATGGGCAGACTTCACCCTTGAGTCAGCGTTGGGGAATTTCGAAGTTCGAAGTTCGAAATCGCTCTTGCTGCTTTACTTGATCTCGACTGTTGCGCCCGCGTCGACAAACTTTTTCTTAATGTTTTCTGCTTCGTCTTTCGATACGCCTTCCTTGACGGCCTTCGGAGCGCCTTCGACGAGGTCTTTGGCTTCTTTCAATCCGAGGCTCGTTATTTCGCGAACGGCCTTAATGACACCGATCTTGTTGCCCCCAACCGCGGTCAGGATGACGTTGAACTCCGTCTTCTCTTCAGCAGGCGCCGCGGCGGCAGCGCCACCTGCCGCAGGGGCAGCACCAGCAGCGGCAACAGTAGCGGCGGCGCTGACACCGAAAGTCTCTTCCAGACCTTTCACCAGCTCGGAAGCTTCGAGCAGCGACAATCCTTTGATCTCATCAATAATGCTTTGTACCTTCGACATTGCTATCTCCTATTGAATAAAACTTTGGGTCAGGATCCAACCCACGGGCCAATCCTTACTCGTGAAATTTTTTCTGCTCGACTGCTTGCTTTATGACAACCGCCAAATTCCGAGCAATACCATTCAGGGCAACTGCAATTCGCTGCGCCGGCGAGTTGATTAGGAAGAGGAGCTTCGCAATAAGCTCTTCCTTTGAAGGCAAGGCGGCGATGCTTGAGATATCCGCGACGTTAACGACGCGGCCTTCAACGATGCCTGCCTTGAAGACGAAAAGCGGATTCGTTTTCGCGTAAGCGGTCAGCGCTTTCGCCAGGACCACAGGATCTGTGCTGTTGAATGCAATGCCGGTGGAACCGTCGAAGGACTTCGCCACGCCTTCGGCAGGCGTACCTTCAGCCGCCTTGCGCGCCAGGGTGTTCTTCACCACTCGATATTTGCTGTTCGACGCGCGGATCTTCTGTCGCAGTTCCGTATCCTGAGCGACAGTCATGCCCTCAAACCGGGCCACAAACATGTTCTTTGCTTCACTCAGGTCTTTTTTCAGATTCTCGAGTTCCTCTTTTTTCTTACCCTTCGATTTCATGTTTCCCTCTGGTCAAAATCCCGCTGGTTACTTTGCATCCAACGCCACTAAATCCAGATCGATGCCCGGACTCATTGTCGATGCGACGGTGATGCGTTTCACGTATCGGCCTTTCAGGGCAACCGGACGCGCCTTCAGCACGGAGTCAATCAGTGTCTGAGTGTTTTCGCTGAGCTGATCTTTCGTGAATTCGATTTTTCCGACAGGCGCATGGATGATCCCGGTCTTGTCGACGCGGAATTCCACTTTACCGGCTTTCACTTCCTTCACCGCCTTGGCGACGTCCATAGTCACGGTTCCGGTTTTAGGATTCGGCATCAGCCCGCGTGGTCCGAGCACTTTGCCAAGTCGGCCAACGCCTCTCATCATGTCCGGCGTGGCGATGCAGGCATCGAAATCGATCCAGCCGCCAGCGATCTTCTCCACGATATCATCGCCACCGACAATCTCGGCACCCGCTTGCTCGGCTTCCTTGATCTTGTCGCCTGAAGCGATCACACAAACTTTCTTCGACTTGCCGAGGCCGTGAGGCAGCACGACCGTTCCGCGCACCATCTGGTCGGCGTGTTTCGGATCGACGCCAAGGCGCATGTGCACTTCGATGGTCTCGTTGAACTTCGCATAGTGGACCCTCTTGAGAAGTCCCATCGCGTCCTCAACCGTGTATGGCCGAGCTTCAACCTGCTTTTTCGCGGCTTCGTATTTTTTTCCTGCTTTCGACATGACAGCTCCAATTCTTAGCGTCGGGCCCACCGGCCAGCCCTCGTTGGTACACCGGCTTCGCCGGCCTCCTTGTTAGGCATTGGCCGGTCCCCCCACGCCATCTTCTTAGCGTCGGGCATTGGCCGGTCAGACGACTTCAATCCCCATGCTGCGCGCCGTACCCTTTACTGTTTGAACGGCGGCTTCGAGATTGGCCGCATTCAGGTCCGGTAACTTCAAACGCGCAATGTCTTCAACCTGCTTCTGTGTTACCGTGCCGACCTTGCTCTTATTCGGTTCGCCAGAACCCTTCGCAATGTTGGCCGCACGCTTGAGCAGGATGGAGGCCGGCGGAGTCTTGGTAATAAAGCTGTAGGAGCGATCCGCGTAGATTGTGACAACGACCGGGATGATCAACCCCTCCTGATCTTTTGCAGCCGTCTTCGCATTGAATGCCTTGCAGAAATCCATGATGTTCACGCCGTGTTGTCCGAGCGCCGGACCGACAGGCGGGGCCGGCGTAGCCTTACCGGCGGGTATCTGCAATTTCACCTGACCGATGACTTTTTTTGCCATAACTTCTCTTCTCTTTGTAGCGGCTTACGTCTTCTCCACCTGCAAAAAGTCCAGTTCAACAGGGGTCGACCGGCCAAAGATCGTCACCATGACCTTGAGTGTGTTCCTGTCGGTGTTCACTTCATCCACCACACCGGTGAAGCTGGCGAATGGACCGTCGATGATTTTGACGGTCTCGCCTTTTTCAAACGACAGTTTCGGCTTCGGCTTATCGGCCGCCGTCGAAACCCGATATACGATTTGTTGGACTTCTTCCTCGCTGAGAGGCGTGGGACTCTGTCCGGAACCCACGAAACCGGTTACCCTGGGAGTGTTCTTCACCAAGTGCCATGCGCGATCGCTTGGACCGCCTTTCTCAGTGGTCTCCATTTCCACCAGGACATAGCCGGGATAGAACATTTTTTGCGAAACAACTCGCTTGCCCCCTCGCATTTCTACGACTTCTTCAGTCGGAATCAGAACGCTGTGAATCTCACCCTCAAGGTTGAACGCCTTCACCCGGCTGCGCAGGCTCTCAGCAACTTTGCGTTCGAATCCCGAGTACGTGTGAATGATGTACCAGAGCTTGGACACTAACTTACGCGCCTCCGGTGCCACTGAAATAGCGGATGACCCGGTCCAATCCCAGGGCCAGAAGATAATCGACGAGGCCGAGATATAAACCGAAGAAGAAGACCGCGACCACGACGACGATGGTCGTCCCAACCACTTCTTGCCTTGCAGGCCAGGACACCTTCTTCATCTCGCTCCGAACATCGGAGTAGAACTGCCTTGCATTTTGTGTCCAGTCTTTAATCTTTTCTGCCGGATTCATGAATAAGTGCTGGCAGGCCAGGGGGGATTCGAACCCCCAACATCCGGTTTTGGAGACCGGCGCTCTGCCAGTTAGAGCTACTGGCCTGCACTTGATTAGATGACCATAAAAAAATTGTAACACAGCGTCCCATCGACGGGTTGAACGCTGCCATAGAAGGCCACTGACGTTGAGGCCGTTCCGCCCTCACTTGGTCTCGCGATGATTCGTGTGATGGCGGCATCGCGGACAAAATTTCTTCATCTCCAGACGTTCAGTGGTCTTCTTCTTGTTTTTGGTTGTTGAGTAATTTCTTTCTTTGCAGTCCGTACACTGCATTGTGATGATGTCGCGCATAAAAAAACCTACTGAATGATGTCCGTCACCGTGCCGGCGCCCACCGTTCGTCCGCCTTCCCGGATCGCGAATCGCAGGCCCTTCTCCAGCGCCACCACTGTGATCAACTCGATCGCCAGGCTCACGTTATCGCCCGGCATCACCATCTCCACCCCTTCCGGCAATTCCGCCGATCCCGTCACGTCCGTCGTCCGGAAGTAGAACTGCGGCCGGTATCCTTTGAAAAACGGCGTGTGCCCCGGCATCACCATCTCCACCCCTTCCGGCAATTCCGCCGATCCCGTCACGTCCGTCGTCCGGAAGTAGAACTGCGGCCGGTATCCTTTGAAAAACGGCGTGTGCCGTCCGCCTTCTTCCTTCGTCAGCACGTACACCTCGGCCTTGAACTTCGTATGCGGCGTGATCGATCCCCCTTTGGCCACTACCTGCCCCCGCTCCACTTCTTCCTTCTTCGTCCCTCTCAACAACAGACCCACGTTGTCTCCCGCCTGCCCTTCGTCCAGCAACTTCTTGAACATCTCCACGCCCGTGATCACCGTCTTGAACGTCGGCCGGAATCCCACGATCTCCATCTCTTCGCCCACCTTCACCACGCCCCGCTCGATCCTTCCCGTCACCACCGTCCCCCGTCCCGATATCGAAAATCCCGATATCGAAAAAATGTCCTCGATCGGCATCAAAAACGGCTTGTCGATCACCCGCTTCGGTATCGGTATGTAGTTGTCCACCGCTTCCATCAACTCATTGATCTTCTTCACCCACGCCGGATCGTCTTCCATCGCCTTCAACGCCGATCCCCGGATCACCGGTATCTCATCTCCCGGAAATTGATAGCTCTTCAACAAATCCCGTACTTCCAACTCCACCAGGTCCAGCAATTCCGGATCGTCCACCGCGTCGCACTTGTTCAAAAACACCACCACGTAGGGCACCCCGACCTGCCGCGCCAACAAAATGTGCTCCCGCGTCTGCGGCATCGGCCCATCCGTCGCCGCCACCACCAGGATCGCTCCATCCATCTGCGCCGCTCCCGTGATCATGTTCTTGATGTAGTCGGCGTGTCCTGGACAATCCACATGCGCATAGTGCCGCTTCGCCGTTTCGTATTCCACGTGCGCTGTTGCGATCGTGATTCCTCTCGCCTTCTCTTCCGGCGCGTTATCGATCGAGTCGAACGACCGATACTTCACCTTCGGGTTGTTCTTCGCCAGTACCTTCGTGATACATGCCGTCAGCGTCGTCTTCCCGTGGTCGATGTGTCCTATCGTCCCCACGTTCACGTGTGGCTTTACTCTCTCGTATTTCTCTTTCGCCATGAAAGCTTCTCCAATTCTTTGTGTCGGGCCCCCGGCCAGCCGTAGTTGGTACAGAGCCTTCGTCGGCCGGCCTTGGCCGGTCCTCCACACATTCTTGAAACTTTCCAAGCCCGGAAGCCAGAACGGACTATCCCTCTTCTATCTTCCTCTGTGTCAGAGCGGGAGACGGGATTCGAACCCGCGACCAACGGCTTGGAAGGCCGTGACTCTAGCCACTGAGTTACTCCCGCCGGGCAACGGGAACCCGTTGCATCGCACAGCACCATCCGTGGTAGCGTTCAAAACACCCATAGGAACGCATTAGGGCCCCGTGCTAAAAACATTCTGGAGCCCACGACCAGGATTGAACTGGTGACCTCGTCCTTACCAAGGACGCGCTCTACCAACTGAGCTACGTGGGCCGTTGTGGCGAACCCTTCCAATTCGCGGCGCTCCCATGGATGGCTTGAGCGCTGACCCTGGATGGTCCGCTGCCGTGAGGGAACTCCGCCTCATGGACAGGGGAGGATTCGAACCTCCGTAGCCCGCAAGGAGCGGCAGATTTACAGTCTGCTGCCATTAACCGCTCGGCCACCTGTCCGCGCCATTGCAACCATCAGGCCCACTGGCCGGCCACTTTCGCACATCGCCCGCCGCGGTCTACTTGAAATCGGCCGGTCCCTACGCCCATGAGCTGGCGAAGGGACTTGAACCCCCGACCTGCTGATTACAAGTCAGCTGCTCTACCAACTGAGCTACGCCAGCATCGACAAATTTATGACTGTAACACATATACTTAGGCCGTTCAACGCCTCGCACGGCAAAAAGATTGCTTCGGCTCAGCCTGCGCTCTTCTGCCTCTGTCGAACCACCTCGTAGAGAACGACGCCAGCAGCCACGGAGATATTCAAAGATGCGATCTTGCCCAGCATTGGCAATCGGACTAGGACATCACAATGTTCACGAACCAATCGCCGTAGCCCACGATGTTCACCGCCGAAAACCAACGCGACAGGACCTCGATAATCGAAGCCGGTCCAATCCCGAGTTCCCCCCACATCAATGCCAACGATCCAAAGTCCGCGCCGCTTTAATTCATCAATCGCTACGACGAGGTTCTTTACACGCACAATCGGTACGTAGACAGAAGCACCCGCCGAAGTCTTTACGACTGTTGCACTAAGCGGCGCCGAATGCCTCTCCGGCACTACGACTCCGGAAGCATCGCACGCCTCCGCAGTTCGGATAACGGCACCGAGATTGTGTGGATCTTCAACTCCGTCCAAGACAACGACGACCGGCTTGTCCGGCTTGAACAAGACATCGAAATCGCTGTATGGCACTTCGGCCGAAAGCGCAACAACACCCTGATGAACCCCACCATGCGCCATGCGGTCTAAAGTGGCCCGATCTTCTTTTCGAATCGGCACACCACACTCTCGCGCAAGATCCACAATCTGTTTGAGCTTACCCGAATGTGTTTCTCGCGCGATGTGGATACGCTCGATTGGTTGGTGGCGCGAGACCAATGCTTCGTAGACCGCGTGCACGCCACAGATTCGGTTCGTCATTTTCCTAGATTCTTGCGAAGCAAATCATAGACAGGAATAGTTCAAGAAATATGTCAACTCTTGGAATATCCCATGGCGGGTCCCGCACCACCATAGCGGGCAAGGAATGCCTGGACTCGATCCTTGCAACCGAGAACATCTTTGATTCGCAGCCGAGCGCCAGTCTCGATGAGCGGAATCAGCTTGTCGAGTTCTGGCCCGGACGATTTCCCGGTAAGCGCTACTCTCAAAGGATGGAACAGTTGCCTACCTTTGCGCTTGGTCGCATCTTTTAGATGGCTAACAATGACGCGGTAATCGTCGAATGTAAGTTGAGCTTTGCCTTGCATCTCGGCAGCAAACCGCCGAATCAAGTCGATGGCGCCGGGATCATCCAATGTTTCGCGGATGTCCGTGGTGTTCTCAAGTGGAAAACCTAGCACGTTATTGAGAGCAGCGGGAACCTCACTGATGGTGTCGACACTGGCCAGAACCGTGTCGAGCACCAATGCGAGCCATGTTTCGCGATCGCTCGCCGGCATCCATCCGGTCTTTTCCAACTCGTCGAGAACAAACCGGGGTAGGGCAGGATTCGATTTCATGTAATGCCGGTTAATGAACTTCAGCTTATTCACATCGAACACCGCAGGACTCCTATTGACACGGTCGAGCCTGAAATGCTGAACAAGGTCAGCGGGTGGAATAACCTCGCTACCCTCACTTGTCGGTGACCAGCCTAGAAGCGCGATATAGTTCATCAGCGCCTCCGGCAGATAGCCGGCCCCGCGGAAATGCGCGACGGCCGTGGCCCCGTGACGCTTGCTCAAGCGCGTATGATCGGGACCCAGGATTGTGGACAAGTGGGCGAACTCGGGCAGCGGGCGGCCGAGCGCCTCGTAGATCAAGACTTGTTTCGGGGTGTTTGAAAGATGATCGTCACCACGAATGACGTGCGTGATTTCCATGAGCGCATCATCGATCACGACAGCATAGTTGTACGTCGGTGAGCCGTCGGAGCGCAGCAGGATCGGGTCACTGATGACGTCGCTCGAAAATTCCATCGCACCATGAACAACGTCATGGAATCGAATGTGACCTTCACGCACTTTCAGGCGAACGACCGCCGGGTCTCTGGCATTGAGCCTTGATTCAGCGACGTCCTTCGGCAAACCTCGACACGTTCCTGGATACTTCCAGTTGAGATTTTCAGCCTTGTCCTGTTCAGCCTGACTTTCCAGTTGCTCTTCCGAACAAAAGCACCAGAATGCGTGACCGGATTGGATCAAACGCAGAGCGTACTCCTTATATATGGGAAAGCGCTCCGACTGCCGGTAAGGGCCTCGGGGTCCGCCGACGTCCGGGCCTTCGTCCCAATCTATCCCCAACCATCGCAAGTCTTGAAAGATCTGATCTTCGTACTCGGATCGGGAACGCTCCCGATCAGTGTCCTCAATCCGGAGAATGTAAGTGCCGTTCTTTTGCCTGGCGAAAAACCACGCAAACAAGCCGGTCCGTACGTTGCCAACATGAAGCAGGCCTGTAGGACTGGGTGCGAAACGAACTCTAATCATGGAATCTGGAAGCCAGAAGGGCAGACGCAGAAAATCTAGGAGTTTTATGCGACCGGTACCGGCATGATTTCAAGTAAAGGACCATTCTCGCTTCTGGCTTTCATTCCAAGAATACCAGCGCCACGGCTTCTGCGGCGATCGCCTCTTCGGCGCCGACGATTCCGAGATGTTCCATCGTCTTCGCCTTGACATGAACGTTATTGGGAGCAATGCCCAGTGCGTCGGCGATTTTCGACTGCATTTCCGGAAAGTATGGCAGCAGTTTGGGCTGTTGTGCCAGGATGTTCGAATCGATATTACCGATCTCGTATCCCTTCTTGCGGATGAAATCAGCGGTATTTCTCAGGAACTTCAAACTCGATATGCCTTTGAAGCGGTCATCCGTATCCGGAAACATTTCACCGATATTGCTGAGCCCACAGGCGCCGAGCAAGGCATCCGTAATGGCATGACTGAGCACATCTCCGTCGGAATGTCCGACCAGCCCTTTTTCGTAGGGAATCTCTACGCCGCCGAGTATCAATGGTGTCGACGGCCTCAAGCGATGCAGGTCGAAGCCGATGCCGATGCGAAACTTCAATGGGCTGACTTTTCCTCTTCGAGAAAGACACGAGCCAGGGTGAGATCGGTCGGCCGAGTGATCTTGATATTCCGTTCTGAACCACGAACAATAGCTACGGGATGACCGAGTCTTTCGACAAGACTCGATTCGTCCGTACCGTAGTACTCATCCTTATGCGCGCGTTCAAATGCTTCTTTCAAAAGATCCGTGCGGAAGACCTGCGGCGTTTGCGCGAGCACCAGATGTTCTCGCGTCAACGTCGATTCGATAAGGTCCTTTTCCGCCTGTTTCACAGTATCGACGATGGGGACTGCCAGAATCGCCGCGCCAGTGCGTTCGGCCTGACGTATGACACTCTCAATCTCCGCGGCCGTGACAAACGGACGAACAGCATCATGAACTGCGACAAATGCCGTTCCAGGCTGCAGATGTTGCAAACCAATGGCGACGGAATCCTGGCGGCGTTCGCCACCTTCAACGACCACAACGGACTTCTTGAAACCTGCTCCGGCGACCAGTGTGTCCACTTCCTTTACCGACTCCCGAGGCGCCGTTACGATCACATAGTCAATCGCATCGCACGCATCAAACTTGCGGATAGTGTGGACGAGAATCGGAGTGTCATTCAGAACAAGAAGCTGCTTGGGCCGGTCGGTTTTCATGCGTTTTCCGAACCCTGCAGCCGCGATGATGGCGCCAACTTTCATGGAGAAAATTTTAGCCGCAAATTCCGCCAGTAGCGCGAATAGATCGTTCGCGTAAATGGCACAATTGGCGGCTTCGATCTAGTGCGAAACCTCTGTATGTGTCGCCTGACGCTCAGGGCGGGGCTCACGGTCGTTTCGTTCCGGCTGCCGTTCTTCGCGTGGCGGATGATGAGCGACTTCGCTGCGTTTCTCTTCGTACCTGCCGAAGATCATCTTGCCTGCAGTTGTCTGGAGCACGCTCGTGACGGACGATTCGACGGTCTTGCCGATCATCTTTCTGGCATTGTCGACCACAACCATGGTGCCGTCATCAAGGTAGGCGATGCCCTGGTTGAATTCCTTACCTTCTTTCAGGATGAAGACCTTCATCGTCTCGCCCGGCAGATAGACCGGCTTGAGCGCATTTGCCAGCTCGTTGATATTCAAGACTTCGACGCCCCGGAGCTGCGCGACTTTGTTGAGGTTGAAATCATTCGTGACAATCTTGGCGTCGAATTCTTTCGCCAGTTCGATCAGCTTCATATCCACTTCGCGCAGCTGCGGAAAATCGTTCTCGACGAATTGGACCGTGATTCCTGCCATCTTCTGAATCCGCTGAAGAATGTCGAGGCCCCGCCGCCCACGATTGCGTTTGAGCGTATCCGCGGAGTCGGCCACCTGCTGCAGTTCTCGCAAGACAAAGTGGGGAATGACAAGGATGCCGTCGAGAAATCCGGTCTCGCAGATATCGGCAATCCTGCCGTCGATCACAACGCTCGTGTCGAGTATCTTGTACGCCTTCTTTGCAGGACGTTCTCCGCCGAAAACTCCACCCAATGCCGAAAGATTCAAAAGGTCGCCCTTGTTCGCCCCGACAACCAACCCAACGTACGTCATTAAGAACAGGATGAAGAGCTTGATGAATGAAAGCGAGTTCGTTTCGAAGACAGTGTCGGTCAACATGTCGCTGATCAACACGGCGCCGATGATGCCCATAATCGAGCCGAAGGCCGCGCCAATCAAGCGTTTCAGAGTCGCTCGTTTCAGACGGTGTTCGAAGTAGATGATGCCCAGGGCGCTGCCAAGGCCAACAAGGACGGTGTAGATGCCTGTCAATCCGAAAGGCTGGATGTAGTATGCAGTTAGTGTTAGTACCAGGGCGAAAATGCCGCGAACCACCACTATGTCCATCAGGTAGTTCTGCTCCTTCACCGGTATGTCCGCCACTGACCGCGGCGCTGGCGCTGTCTTGTTTTCTTTTCCTCTCATATGGGACACCTAGTTTTTTTATTCAAAGCGCGTGAGGAGACCCTCCCCCGGCGCATTATAAGCCATTGATATGTATAAAAATACTGAAATGTCCGACTGGTAATTCGGGGCCGGTCCCCTCGCGGTCCCCGAACTACCCATCCGCCCTCAACCGAAGAATGCTTCTTGCGCCTGTTTGAGATCACGAACGCGAACGACGTCCATGGAGAGTCGCGATTCCTGCTGGGACGGTTGCGAAGGGATCACTCCACGTCTAAATCCGAGGACCAAAGCTTCTTTGAGCCGAATTTCGGGAAACATCGCGGCCCGGACTTCCCCACCTAGACCGACTTCACCGAAAATCAGCGTGGATGGCGTGATGGGACGATTGAACAAACTTGAAAGAATGGCGCCGACAATTGCCAAATCAGCTGCGGGTTCTTCAACTTGCAAACCGCCGACAACATTCAAGTATATGTCCTGATCCCATAGATTCACGCCAAGCCGCTTCTCGAGCACCGCCGCGACCAGGGCCAACCGCTGCGGATCCACGCCGGTAGCCAACCGGCGTGGAGCACCAAAATGCGTTCGCGTCACCAGCGCCTGAATTTCCACCAGCAGCGGACGCGAACCCTGGATGCAGCAAAGTATTGCCGATCCCGGATTCATCGATTCTGTTTGCGACAGGAAAAGAGCCGATGGCTTTTCCACGGGCCGCAGTCCTGAAGAAGCCATTTCAAAGATGCCCAACTCGTTTGCCGGCCCGAACCGGTTTTTGATAGTCCGCACGATCCGGTGTGGATGCTGACCTGGACCTTCGAAGTAAAGAACCGTGTCGACGATATGCTCCAGAGCCTTCGGTCCTGCGATCGAGCCATCTTTAGTAATGTGTCCAATGAGAAAGACCGGAACGTGGTTCTTTTTCGTCCAGAACAACAGTTGCGAAGCAACTTCGCGCACCTGACCGATGCTGCCCGGAGCCATTTCCATTTTTTCGCTGAAGGTGGTCTGGATGGAGTCGACGATGACGACCCTTGCATTGAGACTCTCGGCCGCCCCAAGGATCTTCTCGACCGACATCTCCGCATAAACGTGCAGGCCGTTGGTGCGCACCTTCAGACGCTCGCCGCGCAGCTTGATCTGCTGCGCGGATTCCTCACCCGAGGCATACAACACGTTGAACGAGTCAGCCAGGCGTGACGCAACATCGAGCATGAGCGTCGACTTGCCAACACCCGGATCTCCGCCCAGCAGAACAAGCGCGCCAGCAACTACTCCTCCACCCAAAACCCGATCGAATTCTCCAACCCCCGTTGAGACACGCGGAGTTTCCACACCGGTAATGTCATTAAATGGAATCGGAGAAGATACCCATGATGCAGGACTCTCCACCACTGCAGTGATCCGCTCTTCGACAAACGTATTCCATTGCTGGCAGGAGGGACACCGGCCGATCCATTTCGGCGCTGTCTGGCCGCATTGCTGGCAAACGTACTGTGTCTTCGGTTTCATGTTTCGCCACGCTTACGGAGATTTGGCCCGTTCTCAATCCGCGCGGCTATTGTAGGTCGAGAAGTGTTTCGAAGCGTGTGAATTCCCGCAGGAATGCAAGTCTCACAACACCCGTGGGGCCGTTGCGCTGCTTGGCGATGATCAACTCAGCCAGGCCGGCGTTTTCTTCGGAAGGTTTATATACTTCCTCGCGGTAGATGAACATCACGACGTCTGCGTCCTGCTCAATCGAACCGGACTCACGCAAATCCGAAAGCTGCGGCTTGTGATCGCCCTGACGTTGTTCGGGAGCACGGCTCAACTGAGAAAGCGCCAGGACTGGCACGCTCAATTCCTTGGCGAGCGCCTTCAATCCGCGCGAAATGCCGGAAATTTCCTGAGTTCGATTTTCGACGCGGCCATAACCGGACATCAGTTGCAGATAATCCACGATGATCATGCTCAGCCCATGCTCGGCTTTCAAGCGCCGGCACTTCGCCCGCATTTCCATCACTGTGAGCGTAGACGAATCGTCGATAAACATGGGCGCCTGGGTTGTCCTTCCAAGCGAGTCGATAAGCTTTCGGAAATCGTCCTTGCTCAGGTAACCCGTGCGAACCTTATGCGAGTCGACACGTGCTTCCGAGCAGAGCATCCTCAATAACAACTGTTCCTTCGACATTTCGAGGCTGAACATTCCGACCGGCAGATTCTTTTCAAGAGCCACCTGCTGCGCGATGTTTAGGCACAATGCGGTCTTTCCCATCGAAGGGCGGGCCGCGAGAATGATCAGATCCGAGGACTGCAGACCCGATGTCATACGATCCAGGTCGCGAAATCCCGTGGCCACGCCGGTGATCATTTCTCGTTCGGTGTAAAGCTTCTCGAGCAGCTTCGTCGCCGGCAGCTCCATGTCCTTCACCGAAATGAACCCGGTTCTGAGGCGCTTTTCTGAAAGACCAAACAGTGCCTGCTCCGCCCGGTCGAGAATTTCTTCAGCCGGCTCGGCCTGGTCAAAACATTCCGCCATGATTTTGTTCGCCGAATTGATCAACTGACGCATCAGAGCCTTCTCGCTAATGATTTCGATGTAGTGATCAATGTTGGCCAGGTGCGGAATCCCATCCAGCAAGCCAGCTAAATAGGTGATGCCGCCGGCGCTCTCCAGTTGTGATGCGCGCACCAGCTCTTCCTGGATCGTGATCAGGTCAATGGCCTTCGACCGCTCGATCAATTCGACCATCTTCCGGTAGATAACGCGGTGCGCGTCGAGATAGAAATCTTCCGGCCGCAGTGTCTCAATGACTCTGTAATAGTTTTCGTTGTTGACGAGGATGGAGCCGAGAACGGACTTTTCGGCGTCGATGTTATGAGGAAGTGTTCGTTCCAGACTTTGGGTTGACATAAGGATTTCGAACTTCGAATTTGCGAATTTTAAACGCACTCGATTCGAAATTCGGAATTCGAAATTCGAAATCCTTACTCACCTTCAGTCTCAGGTTCAACTTTCAGCTTGACGTGTGCTGTGACGTCCTTAAACAGACGTATAGGGATCGAAAATTCGCCAAGGGTCTTGATGTGGTCGTCCATATGGATCTTCCGCTTCTCGATCTGATATCCCTTTTTCTCGAGCTCTTCGGCCACATCAGAGTTTGTGACCGATCCATATAGCGCCTCCTGCTCTCCGACTTTTCGGCGGATGACGATCTCGACCGCATCGAGCATTTCCTTCAGTTTTTCAGAGTCGTCTTTTTGTTTGGCTTCTTTCCTAAAAAGCGACTGGCGCTCGGACTCAATAACCTTGCGGTTTCCCGGTGTCGCAACGTATGCCAGCTTTCGCGGCAGCAGATAGTTTCGAGCATAACCATCAGCAACCTTAATCACCTGGCCGGCACGGCCCAGACTGTCGATGGTTTCTCTCAGGATAACTTCCATAGAACCTCACAACGACTTCGAAATTCGAATTTTAAAACGCTACTCCGTCGCGAACGGGAGCAGGGCAATATTTCTTGCCTTCTTGATGGCGTCGCTCAACAGCCGCTGATGCGGAGAACAGACGCCGGATATGCGGCGCGGCATGATTTTGCCGCGCTCCGGCACAAACTGTGAAAGTAACTTCACGTCCTTGTAGTTGATGGAATCAATGCGTTCCACGCAGAATTTACAGACTTTCTTCCGGCGGTAGTATTGTTTCTGACCTGCCGGACGTTTTTCTCTCGGTGATCTCATTGCATTGCCTCTTCTATAGACTGCCCAGACTTAGGCGCGGCCGCACCTGAACCCCGGCGTGCAGCACGCTTCTGGCGGTACTTCCGAATTTTCTCCAGTCGGCGGACATCGTCGTCGACACGAACGGTGATGTACTTGATGACGGCATCCATCACGCGAAGACGGCGTTCACACTCCTTGACGATGTCGCCATTGGCCGCAGTCGCAAATAGCACGTAATAGCCTTCGCGGAGTCGATCGACTTCATACGCAAGCCGGCGCTTGCCCATTTTTTCGATCTTCTGGATCTGCCCGCCGCCCGATGTGATCACTGCTTCCAGCTGAGCGTTGATCTTGTCGATCTCGTCTTCCACCGCGTTCGGATTGACGATAAACATGATTTCGTAATTTCGCATTGGATATCCTTCTATTTAATCCGCACAATCCGCGGCCTATTTAATCCGCACAATCCGCGGCTACTGATCTTCCCGCAAGTCGATACCGTTATAAGCGGCCATCGCTTTTTCGATGCCGTCGGTCAACAGGCTCTCAACCGCCTTCGTCGCAATCTCCTCGGCTTGATCCAACAGGGCCCGGTCGCTCTTTGCCACTTGGGATAAGACGAACTCTCGAACATCACCAATTTCGCGACCCGGGCGAATGCCGACTCGGACTCGCAGAAATTCGTCGGAACCGAAAGTTGAAATTAAAGATTTTACCCCATTATGCCCACCGGCCGAACCTCTTTGCCGGAGTCGAAGCCTTCCAATCGGCAGGGCCACGTCATCATAAACGATAATCACATCCTGAACCGCGGACTCAAAACGCTCGAAAACGGGCGGGAGCGCTTCTCCGCTTCGATTCATGTACGTCTGCGGAAGCACCAGTACCGCGGTTTGGCCGGCAAGTCCGACTCTCCTGGAAACCAGCGCTGGATCGCATCGCTCGTCGATGCGGATACCCAGTCCTCTAGCAATACGCTCCACAACACGAAAGCCTACGTTGTGATACGTGTTCGCGTATTCTTCGCCTGGGTTACCGAGACCGACGATAAGCCAGAGAGATTTCGGATTTCGGATTTCGGATTTCGGATTTGGGGAACCCTCTTCCATTCACGGTCCCCCAAATCCGATATCCGAAATCCGAAATCCGAAATACATTACTCCGGTGGTGCCTCGTCTTCCTTCTTACCCTTCTTCAGGACCTCTGGCTCTGTCGGGGCAGCGGGAACTTCGCCTTCCACAACTGGAGCAGCGGCTGTAGGAACGGCCTCTTCCTTCACCGATACAACGTGGACGACGACTTGATCCGGCGCTTGAAGCACCTTCACCTTTGCGCTCACCAGAAGGTCGGAAACACGGGCAGCACCGTTGATCCCGAGATCCGTCACATCGACTTCGATTCGTTCCGGAATATCGCCGGGCAAGCACTCCAATTCGATCTCACGCAGGACCATTTCGAGAATTCCCGCATCCACTTTTACGCCGCGGGCTTCGCCCTTGGCAACGACGGGAACAGTCACACGAATCGCCACATCCATCGCGATGCGATAGAAGTCGGCATGGAGAAAGCTGTCTTTGATCGGATCGACCTGCCAGCTCTTGAGAATGGCATTGGTCGCGCCCTTCCCTGTAATGTCGAGCTTGAGAATGGCGTTGCGTCCCGCTTCCGAGCGCAGCACTCTCTGCAGCGCCTTAGGATCGACGCTAACCGCTATGTTGTCACCATTGCCGCCATAGACCACACCGGGGACGAAACCCTGTCGGCGGAGCCGCCGCGCGGCGTTTTTTCCGCGGCCAGTCCGGTCTTTGGCATTCACTACGATTTCGGCCATAAAAACTCCAAAGGCTCCTTAAATAAACAATACACTCACCGACGTCTCTTCATGGATCGATTGGACGGCTTCCGCCAGCAGCTTACCGACGCTGAGCACGGAAATCTTTTTGCATCTCTTCGCCTCGTTATGCAGGGGAATGGTGTTGGTCACGACGACCTCAATCAGGTCCGATTTCTGGATGCGTTCGATAGCCGGGCCCGAGAGTACCGGATGCGTGCAGCACGCATGAACTTTGGTCGCACCCGCTTTGAGAAGCGCTTCCACTGCTTTTACGAGCGTCCCCGCCGTGTCGATGATGTCGTCCACAACCAGGCAGGTCTGGCCGTCCACATCACCGATCACGTTCATCACCTGAGCAACGTTGGCTTCGATTCGCCGCTTGTTCATGATCGCCAGTTCGGCATTCAAGCGTTTTGCAAATGCTCTGGCGCGTTCCACGCCGCCAGCGTCCGGAGAAACCACCGTCAGATTCTGCAGATTCAGCTTTTGAAAGTGCTCCACCAGAACCGGCGTCGCGAACAGGTGATCGACAGGGATGCTGAAGAAGCCTTGGATCTGTGGAGCATGCAGGTCCATTGTAAGCAACCGATCGGTACCCGACGCAACGAGCAAGTCCGAAACGACTTTCGATGAAATGGGAACCCGCGGCTTGTCCTTCCGATCCTGCCGTGCATAGCCAAAATACGGAAGCACGGCCGTGATGCGCTTCGCCGACGCGCGCTTGAAGGCATCAATCATCAGGAACAGCTCGATGAGGTTCGTATCCACCGGTGGGCACGTCGGCTGCAGGATGAAGACATCGGCCCCTCGTACATTTTCGAGGATCTGAAAGTAAATCTCACCGTCGCTGAATCGCGTGACGGATGATTTGCCGACCTCACAATCGAGATACTCGCAAATCTCATTCGTGAGCGCCGTGTTGGCCGTTCCACCGAAGATTTTGAGTTCGTTGCTCACAAGCAGGTCTCAAGTCAAGTACTGGGGCGGGAGGATTCGAACCTCCGAATACAGGTTCCAAAGACCTGTGCCTTACCACTTGGCCACGCCCCAAGACCAGCATTCAAAATTCGAATTGACTGAGGCCTTGCCTCGAAATTTGCAATTCGAAGTCTATTCTTCTTCCACCATTCTCTGGAAATACTCCCAACGCGGCAATGGTTTTGTCAGCTTCACACGAAAACGCCCGTCCAGGGCCGATCCAGCGCGAATGGCATCCGATATCATCTGAAATTCACCGTATACCGCAGAGCCGCTGCCCGAAAGCGCTGCTCGATCCGCGCCAAACTTCAACAGTTGGTCCTTGATCGTCGCCAGTTCGGGGTAGCGCGAAAAGACCGGGGCTTCAAAGTCGTTAGTCCATTGGTTGGTCGCACACTCAGGCCCGTACGGAGCACAGAAACCCTCAATACTATTGAGTTTATTGCTGACCGTCAACCACGAATACGCCTCGGCGGTAGGGATCGTCACGCCCGGATCGACAAGAACCAGCCAGGATGCACCGGCGTCATCCATTTTGTAGACCTCGTCACCACGGCCGAAACCGGCGGCCCGTCCCCCAAGCGTGAAAAACGGAACGTCAGAGCCCAGGCTTCGCAAAACCATCGGGATTTCCTGAAATGGAAGCGCCCTTTTGAAAAGCCGCTGCAGTCCCATGAACGTGACAGCGGCATCCGCGCTGCCACCACCAAAGCCGCGGCCAATAGGAATATTTTTCGTGACTTTGATCCGAACATTGGCGGTTAAACGAGCGAGTCTCTCGTACGCACGAACGGCGCGTACCACAAGATTCGTCTCGTCCTCTGGCGTTCCAGGAGCGGAAAACTCGAATCGGTTAGCCGGCTCAAGATGAATCTCATCCCACCAATCGATGGCCTGCAGGATGGTCCTCACCTCGTGATAGCCATCTTCGCGATGACCGAGGACTCTCAGATCAAGATTAATTTTCGCGAACGCGCGCAACAGCATAGAGCCGGCTAAAGAATCGAGGTTTGATGAAGCCCAACCGAAACAGGGCTTTAACAGCATAAAAAGGCGCGGAACGACGAAGGAACCAAAATGGATAAATGGGATCGGACCGCTCGATGGAGACTTCCGTCGAGTACCGCCGGAGCAAATTCTCGAGTGAGCCCGATTCAAAGAAATGCAGATGATCTGATGACAGCATGTGAGCGTAAGTCACGTCGTTCGCTTTCATGACCTCGATATCTTCCGAGTTCGGAACCGTGATGAGCACATTCTTTCGGGCGACCCGAAAAGCTTCACCCAGGACGGTCTGCACATCAGGAACGTGCTCCAAAACTTCAAATATCATCACCGAATCGAACGTACGGTCGCCGAACGGAAGCACCGAATCCACATTCACGACTGGCAAGCCTTGCGCGGTCGCCTTTCTCAGATACTCGAAATTGATATCGCAGCCCACGCACCTCACACCGTCGCTCAGCAGCACCCCGCTGTAAGCGCCGAAACCGCATCCAAGGTCGAGTACCGAAACGCCGGCATGACGTCGCGCGAATCGGATGAATGCCCGGTAATGCTCGCCTGGTTTGGCCGGTATTCCCGGTTGGTAGAAGTCCTCGCGCGTCTTCACTCTGGTATTATCAACGCCCGGACAGCTATGCGACATCGATTTCTGCCTGCCGTGTCGTTTCTGTATCTCGTCACAGCCAACCTGATTTGGATCGCACGGGACACGCGGCCTCCCTTCTGGGATATGGCAATCCATCAGAGTTCAGCGCTTCGCATTTATGAGGCGTTTGCGAACCTGGGAATTCGCGCGATCGCAATTCTTCCTTCGCTGACCGGTTCTTATCCTCCGCTATATCAATCGATCGTCGCCGCTTTCTATGCGGCATTCGGAAGATCGGTCGATGCGGCACAGTCCGCCAACCTTCTTGCCATTGCGCTGCTGCTTGTCGCGACCTACGAACTGGGACGCACACTTTTGACACCTCTTGCCGCGGCCGCAGCGGCCGTGCTTGTAAACTTCTATCCATATCTCGCGTGGCTCTCTCGAGAAACTCTAATCGACTACTGGCTGACCACGATGGTCGCGCTTGCAATATGGATGCTGGTGCGGACCAATGAGTTTTCGAATCGCCAGCGCTCACTGGTCTTCGGTGTCGTCTGTGGCCTGGGCATGCTGACGAAGTGGACCTTCATTTTCTTTGTGGCCCTTCCTGCGTTGTGGTACGCGAGAAAAAATATCAAGAATGCTGCGATTGCGGCGTGCGCTGCTGCAGTGATCGCCGGTTACTGGTACGTGCATGCCCTCTATGCATTGGCAGATTTGCTGGCCACAAACACGGCTGGCGCGGTCAACGAAGGCGATCCGCGCCGACTGAGTTTTCAAGCAGCCGTCTTTTATATCCGAGCGATGGAAGGTTATCAGTTGTTTCTTCCGCTATTCCTCGCATTCATTGCCGGTGCAATTCTTCTCGCTCGCAAATTTGATCGAGCATGGATTCCTGTAGTTCTGTGGATCGTTGGCGGCTGGCTCGGCTTGATGCTGTTTCAAAACAAAGATCCTCGATACAGCGCTCCGCTGTTGCCAGCAGTTGCATTGATCACGGCTCAAATCTTCCAACGGAAAGAGGTTTTGGTCGCGGTTTTGATGCCCCTTCTCTTGTTCCAGCATTACCTGGTTTCTTTTGGCGTCCGGCGGCTACCCCCCGCCGTGGTCTTGGCGAAAGGAGTGGAAGGGCCGCTTTCCTGGAACTGGAATCTATATACACAGCGTTATTTCGACCTTTGGGGACCACCCGCCCGCGAGGACTGGAAAATCCGATACGTCCTGGATAGAGTCACCGGACCAGACAGCAAACTGGTGCGCCTCGGCATCGTGCCGGATATTCCGCGCTTTGATCTCTCCGCCTTCGAGTTCTATATCGATCTTTGGAAATTTCCGGTAAAGGTCGACCGCCTGGTGACTTTCGATGAAAACGCGATCGTGAACAACGACTACATCCTGGTTTCCGAAAAGGATAGAGGATTCGAACCGGGCTCCTTCTTCACCATGGATCTTCGTAACATAAATCAGTACATCTTTCGCCGTCCGGAATCATTTCGCGTTATCGATTCCTTTCCCCTCCCGAATGGCGATGTGATCCGGCTGTACAAAGTTGCACGCTCATGAGGCTAGATACGTGGAACCTTCATCTCCATCACCCGCGCGAAACTGAGAGACTACTGTACTGGTAATGCCGCGTTTCTTGGATTTTTGCGAAGATTTTTAGCCGCGGATTACGCGAATGGGCCGCACAGAATTCTTGACCTTAACCAACTGTATTAAGAGCGGGCGGCCCATTCGCGTAATTCGCGTAATCCGCGGCTCAGACTTTCGTTGCGGCTTGCCGCGCTGTGTTTCTAAAATTCGCGTTGTCAGAGGAGGCAGCTATTGCTAGGATCGGCCGACGAGGCTAATCCGGCGATGTGGAAGTGGTTAGAGGCGCAGTATTCTCTTGAGGCGTTGTCGTCTGCGTGGGGTGCCGTCGTTCTTGGGTATGCCGGATTTTTAGTCTTGGAGCGGCTAGTGCCGGCGCAACGTAATCCTGGGGTTCGAGAGTTTGCGGCGGATGTTCGTGCGAATCTGGTCTATTTTCTACTGAATCCGGTCGCGCTGTTTCTCGGGGGATGGTTGTCGAGTCCGGCTGCCCGGTATTTGGGTGGGCCGCAATTTCGGATAAATCTGGCGGCGTTTGGGCCTGGGCCAGTTGGTGGCTTCCTGCTCGCGTTCGTTCCCATCTTTGTTTTCGATCTTTTTTATTACTGGTTTCACCGCTTTCAGCATGAGTGGCCGTGGTTGTGGGAGGTGCATCGTCTGCACCATTCCGAGCAGGTCTTAAATGTCACGACGAATTTTCGGCACCACTGGCTGGAGGAGTTCTTTAGGGCATTCTTTATCGTTCTACCGATGAACTGCCTGATTCGGATTGGGCCGGCTTCCTCGGCTGTTGCGGCGCTCTTGATTTCTCAGTGGAGTAGTTTCTTTCATGCGAACATCCGAGTAGGTCTGGGTCCGCTGACGGGTTTGGTAACGGGTCCGCAGTACCACCGGATTCACCATAGTATTGAATCGAAGCATGCTGGGAAGAACTACGCCGGGTTTTTCCCATTATGGGATTGGGTTTTTGGGACGTATTGGCGGCCAGCAAGAGGAGACTGGCCGGAGACCGGGCTTTCCGATACTAATGGAATTTGGGGTTTTCGGGAGATGGTGCTTTCGCCGTTCGCAGGCTGGTGGCGTACACTTCGAGGGGCTTCGCGGCTTGCACGCACTCCGCGTCCGAAAGGAACCCGTGCTGTGGTGAAACAATGACCGGTCTCGGACGCATGGCCGGAATGTCATCCTGGGTGTGGATTCTCGGCCTGCAGTTACTGCTGGTCCTGCCCTTTGTCGGGCAGCCCATACACCTGGATGATCCCATCTTTGTCGATATCGGCCGCAATGTGCTCAAGACGCCCTGGCACGCACATGATTTTCCATACTGCTTCGACGGGGGCTGTGTTCCGGATATGGCCAGCCACAGCCATCCGCCTTTCGTGGGCTACTGGATCGGCCTGTTGCTTCGGTTGTTTGGCGAAGGCCCGCGGCTGCACATCACTCTGCATCTAGGCTTCCTGGTCTTTCCGCTGCTCTTCGCCGCCGGCATGTATCGTCTGGCCCTTAGGTTCGCCGGTTCGCCGCCGCTGGCAGCAGCAGTGGCGATAGCGAGTCCAACCGCAGTGGTGATGTCACATAACCTGAATCTGGATTTCCGGGATCTTCCTCGCTCTGGCGGCCTTCTGTTCCTATACCGCGTTGATGGCGGTTGGGATATGCTGGCTTTACTCGTGGCTGAAAAGATCCAAAATGCGTGCAGCTTTCTGGGCACCGCTTCTGGCGATCATCTGGATGGCGGCATGGTTGACCTATTCCTCCTTGTATTTCGACCGCTTTGTGCTTGCCCGCACAGCACAATATTTCGTACAGACCAAAGGAAGTTTGAGTGCTGCCGCGCTTGGAAGTAAGCTCCTGTCCTTTCCAATAATGCTGGCCGGAACGCTGGCTTTGCCCGTACCTCTGGTTCGTGCAGCGCTGGGCTGGTTGAATGGGCGAGCCGCAATTTTATGGGCCATGATCAGTGCCGCCGTGGCCCAAATCTATGCGGCCGACTATCCTTTGTCGGAACGGTTTCTGGTCGTCTTGTTATTGGCCGTGGGTGGATGGATGATTTTCGGTCTGCTGTTGTCCATGTGGCAATCCTGCACCGAGAGCCCGTCACCGGAATTGCGGCAGGATGCTCTCGTTCTGACGGCTTGGGCCGTCGTGGCAACGGCACTCGTGCTATTCGTATACCCTTACGCGTCGGCCCGCTATCTGTTACCCCTGCTGCCTCCATTGGTGTTGCTGGCCTTTTTTAAGTTCCCGACGGCGACGCAAACCAGCCTGCGCTGGTCCGCAGGGTTTGGCCTGTCCACGGCGCTGGTGATGGGACTCGGTCTATCGGCGGCCGATTTCGAAATGGCCCGAGTGCACAGAGACATCGCCCGATACTTTGGAGAGGCATTGAAAGGCTGGGAGAAGCAAACCCGCTTCGGGGGAGAATGGGGATTCCGGCATTACATGTTAGCGCAGGGTTTCCGCCAATTTATCTCCACGAATAACGATCTTAAGGGAGGGCAATTGATCATCTCTCCGCGGCAGGCGGTTCCCTATGCCATCCCGCAGGATGCGCAATCCATGCTGGTTCCCGTGTGGCACAAAAGCTGGCAATCGTCCATCCCCATCCGGTTGATGAATCAAGAGTCGCATGCCGGCTTCTACAGCTCGGGTTGGGGATTCCTGCCCTTTGCTTTTTCCCGGGTCCCGGTCGAGGAGGTTACCGTACAGCAGGTCAGTTACCTGGTCGAAAGGCTACCAGAGATCACCCTGGAGAACACTGCGAAAAAGGCAAGCATCCTTCCACGGCCAGCGCCGGGAGGCGGAGTGGAGTTGGTTGTCCCCGTGCCAAGCAGGTTGAGAATACCGTATGACGGTCCCTGGCCGGTGCGTGTTCGGTTTTCCTGCGTTTGGACCCCCGACACGAACACTCCCGAGTGCCCCATGCGCGTTTATTACGATCGCGAGGGACTCCGAGTGGAGGCAGCACTGCAGAAAGAAATTAAGGCAATTGCCCTTGGATCGGGTGACATTCCACTTTACTTTGAACTGTTGGACTCTCATCCTGGCGTCATCGTTCTGGAGATGAACGGTACGCAAGAACCGGTCGTTGCCCAAAGCGCAATAATAAAAAATTGGTTAATGCTGCCCTCGGGAGGCCGGCCGCGACTTTGACTGGCTCATGCGGCAGAATTTCGGCGGGCACGAGCGGTGCGTTCCCAACCCACAAAACGCAGGCGAGAATTGTGTGGAGGAACTTCCGGATTGTCCCCAAACAGTTTGCCGTTCAATAAGCCGAATGAATTAGTCCAGTCGCTTCGGAAGCAGCTTGAAGCAGCGGAGCGTGAACTCGCAAGCCAGACGTGGCACCGCAATCAATACCTGCAATCACCTTCCTGGCGGCTGACCTATCCGATTCGGTGGCTGGCCAGGCAATTCCGGGCGCTGCGTGACTGGATTTTCGGACGGTCGACCGGGAACCAAGAAACTGTAGCGGCGCTCCATGAGCGC
>WNGL01000973.1_pt1 | contig 36364 bp, 35 predicted proteins | sample 5400591 | NCBI WGS metagenome assembly WNGL01 (sample SAMN13153377, study PRJNA577476) | soil metagenome | isolation source: 80 cm soil or saprolite under Garry oak tree replicate 1 | place: USA:California | collected 2016-06-15
TATTTTGATTAGCTTTTTGGGCTTTAACCCTTAGACGGGGCCGTCATCGGAAGGTTTACAGGGCCGGGGGAACTCCATGGGATAAAAAGGCTCAAGGTATGCTCTCGATGGATGACGGCGAGCCGACGGGTATTGGTCGTTTTGCCATTCTCAACCTATTTTTTCTTCGATCAAGTTCCCCGCGCTGAATTCAAATATGGTTCCGTTACCCTAAAATAACTTTTTATGGTAATAGCTTGGAACTCCGCTATGAAAAGACTCTTGCTTGGGGTTGCTGCGATTTTACTTCTGCCGATCGCCATGGTGCATGGAGCTGACTCTAGTTCTGTACCTCGGTTCAATAAAGTAATGATCATTATCTTGGAGAACGCGAATTACAGGGATGCTCTCGCGCAACCTTTCCTCGGCACCTTGACCAAAAGCGGGGCACTCCTCAGTCAGTTCTACGCCGAGGCACATCCTTCGCTACCAAACTATATAGCGCTGACGGCTGGAACCACGGGCGGTGTGACCTCTAATGGACCAGTGAGCTTAGACCTGCGTCATATAGGCGATCTCCTTGAAGCAAAGGGTAAAGCATGGAAAGTCTACGCCGAAGCTTATCCTGGCCACTGTTTCCTTGGAAAACAATCGGGTACCTATGTGCGCAAGCACGTGCCGTTTCTGAGTTTCGAGAACGTTCAAAAAGATGTGCATCGCTGCGCCAACATTGTTGAGGCCTCGGTTCTCACTGCCGACGTGGCGAGCGGGAGTCTACCGGATTATTCTTTGTATATTCCCGACCAGAGGAACGACGGACACGACACCGGCCCCGCCTTCGCCGACCGCTGGATGGCTCAGGCCTTTGGGCCCCTCCTGAAAAATGATGCTTTCATGAAGGGATTATTATTGGTTGTCACTTTCGACGAGGCAGATGATCGTGATCCTGCCAACCACATCTTCACCGCGCTGATAGGCGAGTCGGTCCTCTCCGGCAGTGTCTCGAAAAACCCGTACAACCACTACAGCCTTCTGCGCACCATTGAAGGTGCCCTCAGCTTGGGGACCCTCGAAAAAAATGACGCTTCGGCCTCTTCCATCGCTGGGGTGTGGCGGCAAAACCTCTCCGGCCCGAAGTCACTTCGTAACTAAACGCCCGCGACGCGCCATTAAACAAAATCTTGTTTTCTCTCGGGGAGTGCTGGCCGCAGCAGTGGGACTGACAATTCCCGGTATTCTCAATCCGGTGACCGGGAGCGTTGCTACATGAGCTGTCCTCAATTCCTGTCATTGCGAACTCGGCGCGTTTGATTCGCTTACGAGAATTCGCATGCGAATGGCTTAAACGTCGCTAGAAACTTGAACATGCGGGAATTACGGCGTATAAAAAAACCACTGTGTTTCTTTATCTTTCAACAAATGGACGCGGTGGTGTGCGGCGGTGGATTGGAGCAATTCTTTTTCTTTTCGTCTTCACACTTCCCTTACACTTTCATCCCGGCACAGAGAGTTCCCGACTTAGTCAAGAGTGCAGTTGCTATTATGGAGGTCGAACTCAGTTAGGTTCGGCCCCGGCGCCTGTTACCTTAGTTCCTACCTATCTGGTCAAAATCCGTGTTGCCAAAAATTTAGCTGTGGAGGTCTGAGATGGAGAAACAATTGATGGTTCTCTTTTTTTTGCTGAGCTTATTGCTAGTGTCAAAGGATCCGGTTTTTGGAGAGGAGTCACGCGAGGCTCTCCAGTCAGTTCGCTACAGACTGGTCAAAATGGCTCGGACGTTTCTGGGCCTGCCCTATCGTTGGGGCGGAACGTCGGAACGACGTGGGGTCGATTGTTCCGGTCTAGTCAAGGTGCTTTTTGCTAAACTGCACATCGAGCTGCCGCGTTCTTCGCGCGAACAGATCCAATCGGGCAAGGAAGTTCCGCTCGATCAACTCGAGACAGGTGATTTAGTATTCTTTTCTAACCAGGGCGAGATACCAACGCATGTAGGTGTTTATCTGGGCAATGATCAGTTCCTGCACGCCGAGCAGAAAGCCGGGCGAGTGATTATCACTAATTTGAAGGACCCATGGTACGCCAAGCGTTTTCTGGGTGCCCGTCGCGTGATGGGTCTATGGAAAAGCGAGAGAGAAACTTGAGGAGGAATTGATAAGCTCAGCAACTTTGTAGAAGAGGGAAGCTATGAAAGCTGGAAATCCAACGAAGGTATTCGGCAAGATTTGCCCGTGTTGTGGGCAAGTCGGATTGGTTCTCTATGAAACGGAGAGACGGATAGTTTATGAATGCCCGCATAGACACCAGTACGAGACCAGAAAGTGGCGGCGGGAAACCAGAGATAAAGTTGGACTTCTAAAATCATCATTGACAAACCCCTAGTGGCTTGGGTAGGTTGGGTGGCGTGCTGGATTCGAGTTCGAAAAATGCAATTGGCGCTCGTCGGCTGATCGGGGCGACCCTATTAGCCTTCGTTTTCTTTCTGCCTTTGCACCAGCACTTCTTTACTCCGACCCCGCAGTTCGCTAAGGAGTGCAGCTGCGTTCATGGGGTCAAAACGGCGGCGGGGTTAGGAACAGCGCCAGCGAGCTGGACGCCGAGTTTTCAGACCTCTGCTGTCATCGACGGCGAGTCGCAGGTTCCAATCCAACTCTGGAGTGGCTGTCATTCAAGTCGCGCGCCGCCTTTGACCCAATCTCTCTAACGATCCCTTTTTCAAATCATAAACTAGTTGCTTTCCGTTCCGCGCGGGGCGGAGAGCAGACTCTTTATTGTTAGGGAGGTGGGTCTATGAACTCATTTTGCAAAAAGTCATGGATTGTATCCTCGTGCTTGGTTGTTTGTTGCGCTGTTATGCTCCCGGGTACCGTGTCGGGTCAGGAGTCCGAACTCGAGACTTTGAAACGGCAACTCAAGGAAATGCAGGATCAAATGCGAACGATGGCGGAGCGGATTGAGCTCATGGAGCAAGAGAAGGAGGCGGAGCAAGCCGCGCCGTCGCAGTCCGCGCAGTCAGCGGCGCAGTCATTTCCGGGGGCACTGAACCCCGCGATTTCGGTGATCGGAAATTTCGTCGGGCGAGCGGATACTCAAAGAGTCTTCAATGACAGCGGCGATCGGATCGACAACAAAATGAATCTCCGCGAAGCTGAAATCGACATGCGGGTTCCGATCGATCCCTATGCCGACGGTGTCTTGATCGCTTCTTTGGAATCGGAAAGCCCGGGTAAGTTTTCTGCCGGTGTTGAAGAAGGCTACGTGACTATCAAGAAGCTGCCGTTTTTGGATGAGCCTCCGCTAGGACTTAAGTTGAAGGTGGGGCGCTTCCGGCCCACGTTTGGCTTGTTCAATATTCTCCATACCCACGATCTGCCGACGACTTTCAGGTCTTTACCGACGGCGGAGTTCATGGGCGAGGACGGGTTTATTCAAAATGGAGTCTCCGGCAACTTTTTTATCCCGACGCCGTGGGACACCGATTCGAGTCTTGACGCTACGATCGAGGTCCTAAATGGCGGAGATGTTGCTATTTCGCCCTCCGCGAGGTCGAGGATTTCCTACCTTGGGCATCTCCGATGGTATCGCACGCTCTTCCCGGGCCACGACCTATCGCTCGGATGGTCGAGCTACTATCATCCGGCCAATAACAGCGTCGGGTCCGCGGATTTTCATGGGGTGGATTTCCTCTACCGCTGGAAACCGTTTCGACTAGGAGAATACAAATCGTTTCTTTTCGGCGGCGAGTTGATGTTCGCACGGCGCCCCTATCCGGAGGCCTCCGAGCCACCGGATGTGGAGCGAGCGATCGTGCTTAGAGACTTGCAGCCCGGCAAAGGCAAGCCTTTTGGCTATTCGCTCTTCAGCCAGTGGCAGTTCAATCAGAGAACCTACGCAGGTCTTCGCTGGGACCAGACGACGACTCTCTTTGATCCCGGCTTGAAACGCGAAAGCCTCACGCCTTACGTCTCATACTATTTCAGCGAGTTCTTACGCGCCCGGTTGAGTTACGAGCACCGCTGGAGCGATCTCTTCACGGAGAATAATCGCAACACGGCCCTGTTCGAACTCAATTTTGTGTTCGGCTCTCATCCGCCGGAGCCGTTTTGGGTCAACAAGTAACTCAGCAGCTGCTTGAAGGGAGACAAAAATGAAATTGTTCAAGATATTATCCACGATTGTCTTCGGATTTTCAGTTTTGGTCCAGCCGTTGTGGGCGCAAGAAAAAAAGGTTCAGATCGTCTGCACTCTCCCGACGCTCAAGGCGCTGACCGAGGAGGTGGGCGGAGACCGTGTCGAGGTTATTGCGTTGGCGAAGGGCGATCAGGATCCCCATTTCGTGACGCCGACTCCGGTTCTCATGCAGCGGACCCGGAGCGCTAATCTTTTTGTCGAGAACGGCTTTTCGCTGGAACTGTGGGCGGACCAAGTCGTCAATGGCGCGGGAAACACGAGGATTTATCGCGGTACTCCTGGACGGATAGTTGCGAGTAACGGCATCGCCGCCCTGGAAGTTCCGTCGGTGTTAACGCGTGAAATGGGGGATATCCACCCGCAGGGTAACCCCCATGTCTGGCTCGATCCATTGCTGGCGAAGATGGAGGCGGGCAATATCGCCGAGGCGTTGAAGTCCGTCGATCCTGCCGGTGCTTCCACCTACGAATCGCGAAAGAATGATTTCTTTAAGCGCATCGATAATGCAATGTTCGGGCAGGAGCTGCTGAAGCTCGTAGGAATCGAAAAATTGACCCGCCTTACTTGGAGCGGTCAGCTTCATCCTTTTCTCGAAAACACGAAAATCGGCGGGGCGCCTCTGGCGGCAAGAACGGGCGGATGGCTCAAAAGCGCAGAGCCACTCCGGGGCGTGAAGGCATTTGAATTCCACAAAGTCTGGGCGTACTTTGCGAGGGCGTTCGGCATTCAGCTGGTCGGTACCATTGAAGAGCGACCCGGCATTCCTCCCGGACCCCAGCATGTCATCCAAGTGACGGACAAGATCAAAGCTGAGAAAGTTCCTCTGATCCTGGTCGACAACTTCTATGATCCCTCTCTCCCGAATCGAATCGCGCAGCAAACGGGAGCCAAAGTGGTGCTGCTTCCCAATCAGGTGGAAGGAGAGCCAGGGGTCAAGAATTATTTTGATCTAGTCGATCATGTAATCTCAAAGACGACCACAGCGTTGAAAAAATAAGGACGATGAAACAATGAAGCAAGGACCATTCTCCTTGGCGGCAGCGGACGCGATCTTCATAAGCGAGGGAGACACGCATGACTAGCATTCTCGACTTGAAATGGATGCTGGTTCCCTTCTTGGCTTGCCTGGTGCTCTCGATCAATCACGTGTACCTCGGCATTCACGTCATCGCCCGCAAGGTGATCTTTGTCGATCTAGCGCTTGCGCAGATCGCTGCGCTCGGCGCCACTTACGCCTTGATTCTGGGCTATGACCCCAACGCCGAGCCGTTGCAAGTTTCCCTCTTCTCACTGGCTTTTACTTTTGTCGGGGCGGGGGCCTTCGCGATCGCGCGAATGCGCCGGGAAAAGGTTCCCCAGGAGGCCTTTATCGGAATTATCTACGCGGTGGCCTCCGCCGCCGCCGTTTTGATCCTCTCCAAGTCGGCTTCGGGAGGTGAGGAACTCAAGCACATGTTGGTGGGCGATGTTCTCTTGGTGTCTCTTCCGGCGGTAACCGAGATGGCGCTTCTCTATGGCGCCATTGGGATCTTTCACGTGATCTTCCGAAAAAAATTTCTCGCCATTTCACTCAATCCCGAAGCCGTTGAGGCCGGCGGGTTGAACGTCCGGCTCTGGGATATTCTCTTCTACATGTCTTTCGGTGTCGTGATCGTCAAGTCAGTGGCGATCGTGGGGGTGCTGCTGGTTTTCTCCTATCTTGTTGTCCCGGCAGTCATCGCGCAGATGTTCAGCGAGACGGTAATAGGGCGGCTGTTGTTCGGCTGGCTCGTGGCGATCGCGGCGAGTATGTTGGGAATTATCTGGTCTTTCTATTCGGATTATCCGACGGGGCCGGCGGTGGTAGTGATGCTCGGGCTTTTTCTCGTGCTCTCAAGCATCGTATATTATCTCCTTCACGCGCCGGTGAAAGCGCGCGCCGCCGCTAACGTAGCCGGCATCGCGGTTTTTGCCTTTGTTTTTTTCTTCGGTCTGTCCTATGCAAAGAAGAACGACCCTGCGGTGTCGACGACCGCGAGGTCGCCCTTGGTGGAGACATTGTTAGAGGAGCTTAAGCGAGGTGAAGAGGTGCATCAGTTGGACGCTATTGCCCATCTCGGGGAGATGCACAACCCGAAGATTGTTCCAGCATTGACGGATCTTTTGTCCCGCGCTCAGGCGCATCAGGTGATCGAGGCGACGGTGGAAGCGCTAGCGAAACAGAAAGATCCCCGAGCCATCCCGGCGTTGCAGCGCGCGGCCCGCGGCCCCTATGATAGTTTTCTGAAGCTTTCCATTGCCCAGGCGCAGGTCGCGCTCGGCGACCGTGAAGGACTTGCAACTTTGGTCAGCGTGCTCAAGAGCGACGGCGCCGCTCTGGCGCGCCAGCAGGCCAGTGACTTGCTAGAAGGAGTCGCAGGGAAGAAGTTCGGTTATCAATCGGACAAGGACGTCCGGCAGAACAGCGCGGCCCTGGCGAGGATCGACGCGTGGGTAAACAGCGAAGGAAAAACGGTCCGGTTGGATGCCAAAGCGCGTCAGTTCCAAGCTCAAAAATAGCCAGCGAGATTCGTGACGAGTCGTGCAACCTGCATCGCACCTATGGACCTATAGTCTGGTCAGCGTCATTTTAGTTAGCCTCCTTTCGCTCATCGGCCTCGCGTTCATTTCGGTCGGCGAGGAGAAGCTAAAACGCATCATATTTGTCATGGTCAGCCTGGCCGTAGGCGGTTTGTTCGGCGACGCTTTCATTCACCTATTGCCGGAGTCCTTTGAAAGGTTGGGGAGCAATTTGCAAGCCTCTCTCTATGTTCTGGCCGGCATCTTTGCCTTCTTCGTTCTGGAGAAGTTTCTCCTCTGGAGACACGAGCACGTCCTGGAATCCGATCATTCCATCCATCCCGTAGGGTACATGAATTTATTGGCTGACGGCGCCCACAATTTTATCGACGGAGCCATCATCGGAGCCTCTTATGTCGTCAGTCTTCATGTGGGCATCGCGACTACGATGGCCGTGATCTTTCACGAGATCCCCCATGAGCTGGGTAACTTCTTTGTCTTGCTCTACGCCGGCTTCACAAAGCGAAGGGCGCTGTTTTTCAATTTCGTATCAGCCGTTTTTGCGATCGTAGGAACGATTATCTCCCTCCTGGTGGGTTCCAGAGTGGAAAATTTTTCCAGCGTGATGTTGCCGTTGGCGGCGGGCGGCTTCATTTATATTGCTGGCTCCGATTTGGTGCCTGAGCTTAACAAGGAGTCGAAGCTTGGCAAATCCGTCGTGCAGATGCTCGCCATAGGATTGGGTGTTGGATTGATGCTGCTATTAGATATGCTGGAAGACTAGGGAAGCTTACATTGCGAGAAAGAAGACATTTCGATCTTTATGGGGAAATATGACATGGGGAAATATCGACGGATCCTGCGATCCATGGAATTTCTGTTAATTCTGGCTGTGCCCCTGAACTACGTAAGCGGCCGGGCCCAAGCCGCGACGGAAGCCGATGTCACGCGCGCGACCTTGAAGAACGGCCTCCGCGTGGTGATCGTCCGCAACACGCTCGCGCCCGTGGTGACGACGGAGATTAACTATTTAGTAGGATCGAACGAAGCGCCGGATGGATTTCCCGGCATGGCGCATGCCCTGGAGCACATGATGTTTCGGGGCAGCCCGGGGCTTTCATCAGCCCAGCTTTCAAACCTCATCGCCGCCATGGGCGGTAACTTCAACGCCGCTACCCAGCAGACGGTGACGCAGTATTTTTTTACCGTTCCCGCCAGTGATCTTGAAATCGCTCTCAATATCGAGGCCGTGCGGATGCGCGACGCGCTCAACACGGAAGGGCTCTGGAAGCAGGAGCGGGGAGCGATTGAGCAGGAGGTCGCGCAGGATCTTTCCAATCCTCAGTACATGTTCTACTCCCGTCTGCTTAGCGTGATCTTTGCGGGGACGCCTTACGCCCATGACGCGCTCGGCACCCGTTCGTCTTTCCAAAAGACGACGGGAAAGATGCTCAAAGACTTCCACAAGAATTGGTACGCGCCCAATAATGCCATCCTCATAGTCGTCGGCGACGTGGATCCCGCCGCGGCCTTGGCTAAGATCAAGCGGTTCTTCGAGCCGATTCCGCGCCGTGCCGTGCCCGCGCGGCCGAAGATTCAGCTACAACCGGTGAAGCCGACGACCATTGCAATCGATTCGGATCTCCCCTACGGAATAGCTGCCGTGGCTTATCGCTTGCCGGGATATGACGATCCGGATTTTGCCGCAGGCGTCGTTTTGGCGGACGCGCTGGACAGCCGAAGAGGAGATTTATATGGGGTCGCCGCCGCGGGAAGGGCGCTCGGCGCTGGTTTCGACGCCTCCGCGCTTCCCAAAGCGGGCTTCGGATACGCTCATGCGGAGTTCCCACCGGGGCAAGACAGCTCCACGCTGATCGCCGAGATGAAAAAAATTATCGAGGGATACGTTAAAAGCGGCGTCCCCGCCGATCTGGTGGAAGCAACCAAGCGTCGCGAGGTGGCGGAGGCTGAATTCCGCAAGAATTCCATCGCGGGCCTGGCGGCGGAATGGTCGCAAGCGCTGTCCGTCGAAGGTCGGACCTCACCGGAGGACGACATCGAGGCAATCAAAAAAGTTACCGTCACGGACGTGAACCGAGTCGCCAAAAAATATCTTATCAATGACACGGCTGTCGTAGCTTTATTGACGCCGCGCGAATCCGGCAGCCCAGTCGCCTCCGAAGGCTCGAAGCCCGGCAGCGAGTCTTTTGCGCCGAGACAAACAAAACCGGTTCCGCTGCCCGCGTGGGCGAAAAGAACGTTGAATCCTCTGGATGTTCCGGCATCGAAAGTGAATCCCGCTGTGACGGTGCTGGCCAACGGGCTCCGCCTGATCGTTCAACCGGAAACCATCAGCGATACGGTCGGCGTTTACGGCGTGGTCAAGAACAGGGCCGAGCTCGAGGCGCCAAAAGGAAAGGAAGGAATCGATCAAATCCTCGAGGAGCTCTTCCCGTATGGATCGGTGAAGCTGGACCGTTTGGCTTTCCAAGAAGCAATGGACGAGATCGGAGCGCAGGCGTCGGTAGGGACACGCTTCTCGCTCCAGGTCTTATCGGATCGCTTCGAGCGCGGCGCAGAGCTACTCGCGGACAATCTATTGCATCCTGGGTTGCCGGAAGCCGCCTTCAGAGCCGTGAAGCAGCGAACCCGCCAAGCGGTGGCGGGTCAGCTTCAAAGTCCGGTTTACCTTTCGCAGCGGGCGTTTCTTAAGGCGATTTACCCCGAGAACGATCCGACCTGGCGTCAGGCGACGCCCGATACCGTGGCCTCCATCGAGCTTGAGGACGTGCGCGCCTATTATGAAAAAGTTTTTCGTCCCGACCTTACAACCATTGTCGTTATCGGCAAGGTGACCCCAGAGCAGGCAAAGAGCGTCGTGGAAAAATATTTCGGCGAATGGAAAGCGACGGGGCCGACGCCCGAGACGGATCTCCCGCCGGTGCCGCGCAACAAACGGGCCACTACTTTGGTTCCCGACCGCAGCCGCGTCCAGGATGAAGTGACCCTTGGCCAGACCTTCGAACTGACTCGCCAGGATCCGGATTACTATCCGATCGAGCTTGGTATGAACGTCCTTTCCGGAGCATTTTATTCGACCCGGCTCTATCGTGATCTCAGGGAAAATACCGGTTTGGTGTACTCCGTCGGCGCGGCGCTCCAATCCAGTAAGACCCGTTCGGTGTTTTATGTATCTTATGCCTGCGATCCGCCGAACGTCGCAAAGGCGAGAGCTATCGTGGAGCGGAATCTGCGCGAGATGCAAACGACGCCGGTCACGTCTGAGGAACTGCTGCAAGCCAAAACCTTGCTGGTTCGAGGCATCCCACTCGCCGAATCGAGCTCCCACGGAATTGCCAGCGGATTGCTTGATCGTTCGCTGAAGGACTTGCCTCTCGACGAACCGATCCGCGCCGCGAAGCGCTACAAGGAACTCACGGCTGCCGAAGTGCGGGCGGCATTTTCAAAATGGATCAAGGTGGATGACCTCGCGCAAATCACCTTGGGTCCCGAGCGGAAGTGAACCGCGCGTTTACTTTTTCGCGACAAATCGAGTCTTAATACGCCTACTAGCCCATGCTGAAAAGGATATGAAGAATGTCACATCGTCGCCCTCCGCTGATGCGCGCGTTGCAGCTCAATACGGTGGTTCTAATCGTAGAGATCGCCGCGGGGATCGGCTCCAACAGCTTTAGCCTGATCATGGACGGCATCCATAATCTTTCCGACGAGGTCGCGCTCGTGCTTTTGGTCTTAGCCTACAGCCTTAGAACAGGTCTCTCAGGCAAGCTGTTGCGCTACGCCAATCTGTTCAATTCTGTCGGACTCTTGGTCATCTCCGTTTTCCTCATTTTGCGCGTTGTCGAGCGATTGTCCCACCCTGTCGAAGTCTTCGGTCTTGTGCCCATCGTCGCTGGATTGATCGGAGCTTTAGCCAATTGGGGCGTCGCTAGAGTGCTTCGTGAGCCGAGCAAAGAAGACATTGCGATTCGCCTGGCCTACGTTCACAACCTAAGCGATACTTTGGTTTCGCTCATTCCCGTGGGAGCCGGAGTTTTGATCTTTGTCTCGGGAAGTTTTCTTTTTGATTCCTTGTTTGCTCTTCTCATCGCAGCCGTCGTCGTTATCACGACTCTTCGGGCAGTCGTCGGCTCGCACGAGGAACTCTTGTGGCCGGAGAACGTATCTTGCGGCCACTCTGGCGGTGAACAAACCGCGTGACCAAGGCTTGTGCTCAGGTTTCCCAATATAGATCCGGTCGCCATCCGAATCGGCCCTGTCGAAGTTCGGTGGTACGGCTTAATGTATATTTTCGGTTTTGTCGGGGGTTACTTCCTGGTTCGTTGGCTGGCCGAGAAGAGAAAGATTCATCTTCCCAAAGATGTTCTTCAAGAGTTCATCAGTTATCTAATGATCGGAGTTATTTTTGGCGGTCGCCTGGGTTATGTGCTTTTTTACAATCTTCCATTCTACCTCGACAATCCGTTAGAGGCGTTGGCGATTTGGCACGGCGGAATGTCGTTTCACGGAGGCCTGCTTGGAGCATTATTGATGGGATGGTGGTTCACCAAGAGACGAGGCCTAGCGTTTTATCCTGTGGCTGATGTATGTGTTGTGGCGGTTCCGATAGGATTAGGACTTGGGCGCATTGGAAACTTTATCAATGGTGAGCTGTACGGCCGTCCCACAAATGTTCCCTGGGCTATGATGTTCCCGCAGGGCGGGCCAGTGGCTCGTCATCCCTCGCAGTTGTACGAGGCTTTCCTCGAAGGTGTAGTGCTATTTTTTGTCCTTCTTTGGTTGAGCGGACGGGTGCAGACCGATGGCGTGCTGTTTTGGACATTTGTTGGAGGCTACGGCGTAGCACGATTTTTCGTCGAGTTCTTCCGTGAACCGGACCCGCAGTTGGGTTTTGTCTTGGGTCCATTTTCCATGGGGCAGATTTTGAGTCTGGCAATGGTTTTGGCGTCCACGCTGTTTTTGTTGCTGAGAAGAATCAAGCTTTGATACCAGTTCTTATTTTTTCCTGCCCGACTTTTCGTCAGAAGGTCCCTTTGATATAGTCCGCTCATGTCTTCCATCCTGATCAAGAACATCGGCGCGATTGTCACCGGTGATTTGAAAAATCCGCTACGCAACGCCAATTCAATCTTCATCGATGGTGGCATCATTCGAGAAATCGGCAACAACGTCAGCCGGAAAGCCGATCGCGTCATCAACGCCGATGGAATCACGGCAATGCCCGGGCTCATCGACTCTCACTCTCATCCCTCCATCGGCGAATACACGCCGGCGCAGAACTCGCTCTCGTGGATCACCAACTATATGCACGGCGGCGTCACCGCTTTAATTTCCGCCGGCGAGCTCCATCTACCCGGCCTGCCCCTGCCGCCGGATGCGCGCACCGCTCTGTCAGTGGCGATCGTTACGAAGCGCTGCTACGACAACCTGCGGCCGTCCGGGGTCAAAGTCCATGCCGGCACGTTGCTTTTGGTTCCCGGACTCGTGGAGAAAGACTTCGACGAAATCGCCGCACTTGGCATTAGGTTGGTCAAGTTCATTTTCTATGACTACAGCCTGTTGCCGAATGGCGAAGCCGAGAGCTACGTGAAGTGGGCGCGTGCGCGGGGCATCAAAGTGAAGATTCATTCCGGCGGCGTGTCGCGCTCCGGCGTGAGCCAGTTGGCGGGCTGGGAAATCGTCAGGAAGATCGATCCGGACATCATCGGCCACATCACCGGCGGGCCGATTCCGATGCCCGAGGAGGAGATGATCCGCATCGCCTACGAGACCGATTACTTCGTCGAGATCTGCAGTTCCGGTAACTACCGGTTGGCTTTGAGTCTCATCCGCGCCGTCAAAGCGAGAGGCATCTATCACCGCGTGCTCATCGGCACGGACACGCCGGGCGGGACGGGAGTGATCCCGCGCGGCATTCTTCGGGAGATTGCTTTTATGTCATCGGTCGGCGAAGTCGCGCCCGAAACGGTGATTTGCATGGCGACGGGCAACGTCGGGCGAGCCCATGGACTCGACATTGGCATACTTAAAGAAGGACGTCCTGCCGATTTAGTTCTCTTGCACAAAATTACCGGCTCCGTAGCGACGGATGCGCTCGATTCGTTTGCCAAAGGCGATCTGCCGGGCATTTCCACTGTGATCATCGACGGTGAGATTCGCGTGGCGGGCCGCAGCCAGCAAACGCCGCCGCCCGAGCGGGTGGCGAGCGAAACAGGTTATTGAGGGACGAATTTCGTGGGTGCTTTCGAATTCGGCGCCGGCCTTTTTCCCACCGAGCCGTTGCAAAAAATGATTCAGCTCGCCAAGCTCTCAGAAGAGCTGGGCTTCACTCATATCTGGGTCGGCGACTCTCATCTCATCTGGCGCGAAGCCTACGTCAACGTGGCGGCCGTGGCGTTGAACACCTCGAAAGTTAAGATCGGCACCGGCGTGACGAATCCTTTAACACGCCATCCGTCTGTGGTTGCCAGCGCCTATGCGACGCTCGAAGAATACTCTCCCGGAAGAATGATCGTCGGCATCGGCCTGGGCGACAGCTCCGTCGAGACCATGGGTATGAAGCCGGCAAAACTGTCGTTCTTTGAAAAAACGATACAGCAGATGCGGGATCTCTTGTCCGGCAAAGAAGTGCAACTCGAAACCGGCAAGATTCACTTGCTTCACCCCTGCAAAAACAAGGTTCCCATTTACATCGCCGCCAGCGGGCCGAGGATGCTCGAACTTTCCGGTCGCATCGCCGACGGAATTATCGTCCTCGTCGGTGTGGCTGATGAGTATATAGCTCACGCGAAAGAGAAGATCGCGGAGGGAGCAAGGGCCGCGGGACGAAAACTGGAAGATATTAATCTAGTTCTGTGGGTTCCGTGCGCCGTGTCAGACAAAGCGCCGGCGAAAGATGCCGTAAAGGCCCACGTAGCGCGCGTCGTCGCCCATCCGCTTCCTTATGTGCTCGATCCGAATGAACAGAAAGTATTAGAAGAGATTCGTAAAACCTACGATTACTACCACCACATGGACCAAGAGGCGAACCACGCCGAAGTCATTCCCGACTGGCTGGTCGATAAATTTGCCATCGCCGGCACCGTCGATCAGTGCCGCACGCAGGTGAAGCGGATCAAAAAGAGCGGCATCCAACAGATCGCGATCATTCCGTACAGCGCCCCTGGCGGCAGCCGGGAAGAGACGCTAAGAGGATTTGCCAAGGCTATGGGCTAAGATTTACCAGTTGGGTTGAACGCTAAGTCTCAGTAATGCGGTTAGGTCAGCGGTTTTAACTCGATAGTAGGGTGTTAGCTCGCTGTTGGTTCAGATTCCCCCAGCGCTGTAATAATATGATCCATCAACTCTTCAAGTTTCTTTTGCTCCTCGGCTGAAATTCTTGTGATGTTAAAGTTGAGAGCCCAAATGGAGAGTGGTACCAGGTAAGGGCGTATTCAATAAGCAGCTTCCTCCATCGAGATTTTCCCGAGTAGAAATTGTTCCCGTATCGGTTGCAAGAGGTAATCGAGCAACTCTTCGACTTTGCTTCGTTCTTCTTGAGACATGGGCTCAAGATCGAGACTCCCAGGCTCTACCCTGTACAACCGTGTGTATTCCGTTATCTGACGGGCAGCCTCATCAATGAGCATCTTGCGCTCTACGAATCGCCAGTAAATATCTCTTAACGTCTGAGTTTCCCCTTGCATCATTGTCTCCAAGAGCCTAGCGCCTTGCCGATAAGTAGCGATAGTCTGGAACAACGGTCTGCTCCATGTGTCGCATAACGTTCCTTTCGGATAAGCAAGCTAACACGTGTAATTTTTGACAATGGGGCCGAGTCATTTTAGACATTACCGCAAGTGGGTTCAGCTCATGCCGCGATCTCGCGCAGGACTTCGGGATAGAGCTCCGCCACCTTGATGAGCGTCTTTGCCGCTTGACTCGGTTTGCGGCGGCCTTGCTCCCACTGTTCGAGTGTGCGTCTGGAGACCCCAAGTAATGCTGCGAACTGCTCTTGTGTGAGACCGGCTTTCAGGCGCGCTCGCACAATAGGGGAACGGGGCTCAACCACGGATCGTTTGCCACCGCCGGACTTTATCTCTCTGACGCCATCCAGTACTTCTTGCCAAACATCGCGCTCGGCCTCAAATTTAGAAAGCGCACGTCCTTTCAGTTTCTTACTCATGCTCAAATGTCTCCTTTAATTGCTTGAGAATATGTGCAGGAACATTCTCCACTTTCGCTTTGGCGTACATGGTTAACATCCAGAACTCGTTAGGTCGGTAACGTACCACATAGATCACGCGCAAACCGCCACGCTTGCCCATTCTTTTGCGTTTCCAGCGGAGTGTTCTCACTCCACCTGAACCTGGGATGATGTTTCCTGCTTCCGGATGCTCCATCATGAAATGCTGCAGTTCGGCATACTCATCGTCATCGAGATATACGGCACGTACACGTTCGAAAGTTGTCGACTCGATGAAGGTGAACACAAAGCACACTACGTCTCTGGCGTAGCGTTGTCCACTTAGGTATTGTTGGAAATATGGCACGAATAATTTCAGCATCGACCGTGATTCCTGCCGCTGGCCAGCCACCAAAGATCATCGAAGAGTTTATCGGACGGGTAAACTCAGCGACGTCTGCGGTCAGCATCCCCAAGATGACGAGCCCATCCGGCTGGAGAGAGCCCGGACAAACGCCGGAGTTCGACGAGTACACCGTCGTGTTGCGCGGTGAATTGCAGATCGAAACGCGTGAAATGGTTTACAATGTCGTGGCCGGGCAGGCGATCCTCGTCAGAGCCGGCGAGTGAGTGCGCTACAGCACGCCGGGAGCGGAAGGAGCGGAGTACATCGCGGTCTGTGTTCCGGCCTTTTCACTGCAAACCGTGCACCGCGACGCGCAATAGTTTTCTACCCGCCGAATCCAAAGAAGCGGGCCACAAGAAAGATTCCAATCATGGAGAAGGCCAGCGCGATTTTGATGGCGGCGCCGAGGACGAGGCCGATTGTGGCGCCGAATCCGGCGCGCGCCGCTTGGCTGAGACCGCGTTGGGCCAGTAGCTCGCCGATAACTGCGCCGATGAACGGCCCGAACAACACACCGGGAAAACCGAGAAAAATACCAACCATTGAACCGATAACCGCACCGAGGATGGCGCCCTTCGATGCGCCGAATTTCTTTGCGCCGAACATCGTCGCCCAGAAATCCACTCCGTAACTGAGCAATGTGAGCACGGCGAGAGCAACGATCGTCCAGGTACCAACGTAAGTGAAATCCTCGGCCCACGCGGCCAATAAGAGGCCGGCGAAAACGAGCAGGGCTCCGGGAATGGCGGGTAAAACGAGGCCGACGAGGCCGGTGACAATCAGGGCGAAAGCGAGAAACCAAAGAAGGATAGCAGTTTCCATAGGAAGCAACGGTTAAGTTCAACGGCGCGCAGTGGTGAGCGGCGCGCCAGAGCTGCACTTCATCGACTCTTGAGGTATTGGCGCCAGGGACTCCAGTAATATTTCTCCCAACCTTGAGTTACGCCGTCGTAATCATGGTCGGGAACATCCAGGTGGACGAGATCGATCTGTCCATGTTCCCCCTGGGGAGCAAAGGTCAGAATGAGAGTGGAGTCCAAATCATCGGGTTTAAATAGCGATGAGCGCCATGATTGCACGATGAGCCGCGGCTTGACGACTGCCAGGATCACTCCTGTTAACACCCCGTCAAAAGCACAAAACTCGCAACCTATTTCCCGCCCTATAGTCACCTCCGCTCCTGTGATTGTCTTATGTTCAGCTGGGTCGAGATACATCTCAAAAAGTGCATCCGCTGGAGCCGGCAATACCACTGTTTGTTTAATCACGCTTCTCATAATGTGCTCATCCCTTTTTCGACAAATGTCTAAGCTGTCGTCTTGTCCGGATAAGGGCAGAGCGACCGGATCGTGCAGTCCGGGCATCTCGGCTTCTTGGCAACGCAGACGCGGCGGCCGTGGTACTGCAGCAAGTGACAGAAGCGAACGCGCTTTTTTTCGGGAACGATGGACATCAGGTCGAGTTCGATTTTGTCGGGGTCGGTGTTTCTTGTGAAACCGAGTCGTTGCGATAGGCGCATGACGTGAGTGTCCACGCCGATGGTTTGCCGGCCGAAGGCGTTACCGAGAACGATATTGGCCGTTTTTCTACCGACACCGGGGAGACTTATTAAATCGTCCAGCTTATCCGGGACCTTTCCACCGAAGCGCTCGACGATTTCCTTGCAGCAGTTGCGAATCGCTCGCGCCTTGTTGCGGTAGAAGTTAATCTTACCGATGTCTTTCTCGAGTTGCGGCTGAGTTGTTCGCGCGTAGTCCTCGGCGGTTCGGTATTTCTTAAAAAGTTCGACGGTGATTTTATTGACGAGATCGTCTCGGGCTTGAGCCGCCAAGATCAAAGCGATGAGAAGCTCCAGTGGATTACTGAAGTCGAGATCGAGCTTGGCGTCCGGATGAGTCTTTTCGAGGCGATCGATGACTTTTTTGACCCTCTCCTTGGTTCCGGCTGATTTTGGAATTGATTTGCGTGAAATGGCCATTTTGGTTTAAGAGCAAAATATGCTAGGAGAAGACAAGATGTCAAAGGGAGGAATTGCTAAATGGATGTGAAGGAGCTGCAAAGGCTGACCTTGCCGAAATTGAGAGATTTCGCCAAACAAGAGACCGATCTGAAGGGCGTCATCGGCATGGAAAAGGAAGAGCTGATCAAAGCCATCGCGCAGGTGAAGGGCATCGCCTATGAAGTGTCAGCGAAAGACAGAAGCGCGATTCACGCAATCAAACAGGACATCCGCGGTTTAAAAAAACAGAAGGCGGAAATCTTGGCAGCGACTCCCGATCGCAAAAAACTGAAAAGGATTCACCGAAAGATCAAATTGCTCAAACGGCTTACCCGCGATCTCGCGCACGAGACGAAAACCGCTGCCGCCGCTAAAGCCGCCCAACCGGCCCAGCCCGCGGCTCCCGCGCAAACGCCGCCGGCCGCTGGATAAGTTTCATGAAGTCGCCGCGTCCGGTGCGCGGCCGGGGATCGGCCGGCAATCCGAAAAATCGCTTCGAGGCCATTGAGCGCATTCCGCAGCCGGCGGACGACAACGATGACACTTCTTCCCCGCACACCCAGTTTCTCACCGACTCCTCGAAATCGATCATCGCTTACAACGATAGCCCCGACGTCGGTTTCGACGCCAGCGTGAACGCCTACCGGGGCTGCGAGCATGGATGCGTTTACTGTTACGCGCGACCGACCCACGAATATCTCGGCTTCTCCGCCGGGCTGGACTTCGAAACCAAAATTATGGTCAAGCAAGACGCGCCGGAACTCCTGCGCAAAGAGCTGTCTAGCCCGAAGTGGCAACCGCAGGTGCTCGCCATGAGCGGCGTGACCGACTGCTACCAACCGGCGGAGAAGAAGCGCGAGCTCACGCGCCGTTGCCTGGAAGTGTTGTTGGAGTTTCGCAACCCGGTGGTGATCGTCACGAAAAACTATCTCGTGACGAGGGACATCGATATTCTGAGCGAGCTGGCGCGCTATCGATGCGCCGGCGTGACGATTTCATTGACGACCTTGGATCCTCAACTGTCTTCGGTCATGGAGCCGCGCGCTTCGCCTCCGGCGCGTCGGCTCGCGGCGATCCGCGCGCTTGCCGAAGCGGGCATTCCGGTCGGTTATCTGCAAGCGCCGATGATTCCCGGACTCACGGATTCCGAGGCGCCGGCCATCGCTCAAGCGGCGGCGAAAGCGGGGGCAAGTTTTGCGGGCTACGTCGCCTTGCGTTTGCCGTTCGCGGTGAAGTCACTATTCGAACAGTGGCTGGAACAGCATTTTCCGGACCGGAAAGAAAAAGTCCTCAACCACATTCGCGCCATTCGCGGCGGCAAGCTCAACGATCCGAACTTCAAGAGCCGAATGAAGGGCGAAGGAATTTTCGCCCAGCAGATGGCGGAACTGTTTCAGTTGGCGTGTAAAAAAGCGGGCATCAACAAGCGCTGGCCGGAGCTGACGACGAAACACTTTCACCGGCCGGGAGCTTCTCAGCTCAACTTGTTCGAAGCGGATTCCGCTGACTCGTAGACCTACCCAGGATTCTACGAGTCATTTCCGCGCAGGCGGGAAGCCAGATCGCTTGTATTTCCTGGATTCCGGCTCTCGGTCGCTGTAGCAAGCTCGGCCGGAGATCACAAATACGCAGCGGTTCGAGAAACGCCGCAGGGCCGAATCTTCAGTCGCAGTAATACTCGATGGAATAGCCGTTGGGATCGCTGAAGTAGATCGCGTGCTTGCCGCGCCTCCCGTCGATGTCGATCTGGTTCTCCTGGAGCCGCTTTTCCAAACGCCTTAAGCCGGTAATCGTTGTCTTGAAGCCGAAGTGCTGTAATGCCTGGCTATTGGGAGTAATTCTTTTCTTCGTACGGACAAAATTCAAGAGATCTTGGCTTCCAGGAGAACGGAGAAAGAGCATATTGGGTGGAACGCGGAAGGCGACCTTCAAGCCGAGAACATCCGTGTAGAACTGTTCGGTCTTTTTGAGGTCGCGCGTTAGCAGAGCTATATGAAGCAGGCCGTGACTCGCCATAAAATGCTCCCTTCAGGGGTAGCGAACGGGTGAACTCTTCGGCTTTTCATATACCCTGTCATGAGGATTGGAATCAACTTGACTGCGCTCCCATTGTTTTTACAAGAACGGTAATCCTTGGTAGTTTGGAAACTGCCACTCTTAGCGGCAACATGAATTCCAAGACCCCTTCTCATTACAGCGCCAGCCAACCTAGGATCTTTTACGGCTGGTACATCGTCGGTGTGGGTTTTCTCTCGCATATCGTGTGCGCGTTTCATCTTTCGAGCACGCTCAGCGTCTTTCTCAGGCCGCTCACCGAAGACTTGGGAGTCTCTCGCGGTCTGTTTTCTCTTCTGCGGTCCGGAGAGATCGTCATCGGCGCGGTAATGGCGCCCTTGGTTGGGACATGGGTCGATCGCTATGGCGGCCGGTGGCTCATGGCAGGGGGTGCATCGCTCGCGGGCATCGGCTTCCTACTTCTAAGTCAGGTGACAGCGTTCTGGCAGTTCCTGATTGTCCGTTGGTTTCTCGTCACCGTCGGCGGCGTTTTTATGTGTTACATCGCTGTCACTGTGACGATCTCGCGTTGGTTTGTAAGAAGGCGCGGGCGGGCCATCGCCATCGCGACTTTAGGACAAGGCATCTCCAAAGTCGGCATCCCGCTCTTGGCGGCGACTTTATTTGTCTGGCTCGGATGGCGTCACACCTGGAGCGTGTTCGGGATTGTAACCGTTGTCCTGGTGGTAGTGCCGGCAATCGCTTTCATGCGCCGCAATCCGGAAGAGATGGGGCTACAGCCGGATGGGATCTCCCTTTCCTCGGACTTTCCGGCCGAGACTGACACAGAATCGGCTCGCGCGATCTCGGATACGCGCAATTTTGAAAAGAGCATCGTTTGGACGCGCCGAGAGGTCGTTCGCAGTCGGGTCTTTTGGTTGCTCTGTTTAACTTTCGGTATGGCTAATGTCGGCATCGCGGGTCTCAACCTCCATGTCTTTGCTCATATCTCGGATATGGGCTATCCCAGTTTTATCGCCGCCACCGTGATGGGCATCATTGCATTCACCCAACTTGGATCAACGATGTTTTGGGGATTCATCAGCGAGCGTGTAGAAATCCGCAAGGCAACGATGCTCATGTTTTTGATCCAAGCCACCGGGATCGGCATTGCTATCGCAACCGGGCAACTGGTGCCGATATACGCCGGGTTTTTCTTGTACGGTATCGGCCTGGGTGGGAGTTTGGTTTTGCAGGAAATGATATGGGCGACGTACTACGGCCGCGCTTCCCTCGGAATGGTACGGGGACTGGGTATGCTCATCACTCTGACATTCGGCGCCGGCGGCGCGCCATTCTTCGGTTTCATTTTCGATGCCACGGGGAGCTACGCGATCTCGTTCATCACCTTCGCGGTGGGTCTTTTGATCTGTGCTTTTTTGACTCTGTTGGCCGGTGCGCCGCAGAAGCAGAACCTGATCTATGCCAAAGGATAGTCGAATTTTCATCCATCGAGTCGCCGACCTCCATTCGGTGATTCACCGATTTTTGGCGTCGACAAAGGCGAATCCATGAAACAACCCGCTTCTTCAACGGTCGCATTACGAAGTCTCGGAACACGCGACGGTGTCTTCACCTTCGCCATTGAAGGCCGGCTGGACTCCGGTAGCGCCGGGAAAATCTGGCGCGAAGCGAATGAAACCGTCGCGCGAGCCGCGAGCAAACAAGTCACGCTTGATGCTTCACGGATCGAGTACTGTGACGTCTCGGGCATTGCGCTCTTGGTCCAATTGCGCAATCGGCAGCAGCGGGCTGGCGGGACTTTTGAAATTCGTGACTTGCGGCCCGAATTTCAAGAACTCTTGGACGCTTGGGGATCTGAAGATCCGGCGCGATTAGAAGGCCAGCCGACACGGCGGAACAATTTTGTGGAAGAGGTCGGCGAGGCGGTGGTTGAACTTTGGAAAGATACTTGTTCGCTCATCAGTTTTGTGGGCGAACTGGCATCGGCTCTCATAAAGACGACTTTTCATCCCCGACGCGTGCGCTGGAAGGATACGCTTCTCATCGCTGAGGCGGTTGGGGTGAATGCTTTGCCGATCGTCGCACTCGTCGGTTTTCTCATGGGGCTGATCATGGCGTTTCAGGCGGCGATTCCGCTGGGTCGGTTCGGCGCTCAACTCTACGTTGCTAATCTAATCGGTCTCTCGGTCTTGCGCGAGCTTGGACCCTTGATGACCGCCATTGTCGTGGCCGGGCGCTCAGGTTCGGCGTTTGCCGCGGAACTCGGGACGATGAAAGTTCGCGAGGAGATCGACGCGCTAATCACCATGGGCCTGGATCCCGTGCGTTTCCTGGTGGTGACCCGCGTGATCGCGGCGGTGCTGATGACGCCGCTGCTCACGATCTTTGCGAATCTTGTAGGGCTCATTGGCGGGTCAGTTGTGTTACTTTCGTTGGGGTTTTCGTTGACCACTTTTTACCATCAAGTGCAATCGTCTGTGACTTACGGCAGTTTGGTGGGCGGGTTGGTGAAGTCGTTTGTGTTTGGTATCTTGGTCGCGGGGATCGGTTGCATGCGCGGTCTACAGACAAAAACCGGTGCGACCGCGGTTGGGGAATCGACGACGCGCGCCGTGGTGAGCGGCATCATTCTGATTACCATTACCGATGGCATCTTTTCGGTGGTCTACTACTACCTTGGAGTTTGAGTGACGATGCGTTCGGAGCGCGAGGCGATCATCCGGGTGGAAGATTTCACCGCCGCCTACGACGGGCAGGTCATCCTGGCTCATGTTAACTTCGAAGTCTACGCGGGCGAAGTGTTCATTATCCTCGGTGGCTCCGGCTGCGGCAAGAGCACTCTGCTGAAGCATATGAACGGCCTTTATAAACCTGCCGCGGGTAAGATCCTAATCGATGGCGAAGATATCGCGGCCGCGGAAGGAGATGATCGGCTCGGCATCCTGAGAAAGTTCGGCGTGATGTATCAAAGTGGTGCTTTGTTTGGCTCCATGACGCTGCTCGAAAACGTCTCTCTCCCGTTGGAAGAATTTACCGACCTTCCGCCTGACGCGATTCGGTTGATCGCGATGATGAAGCTTCAGCGGGTGGGTCTGAGCGGCTTCGCCAATCTGATGCCATCAGAGCTCAGCGGCGGGATGCAAAAACGGGGCGCCATCGCTCGAGCCATGGCGCTCGATCCACGACTGCTTTTCCTTGACGAACTGTCCGCTGGTTTGGACCCAGTGACATCGGCGGAATTAGACCAATTGGTCTTGAGCCTGGCACGGAGTCTCAAAATTACCTTCGTCATCGTCACCCATGAACTCGCGAGTATCTTCGCGATTGCGGATCGCGTCATTATGTTGGATAAACAGGCTAAGGGGATTGTGGCTATGGGAAGACCTCAGGAATTGCGAGATCAAAGCGATAACCCGATGGTGCAGCAGTTTTTCTCACGTCAGCCTTCGCACGAGCCCGGCTAAAATCGGGACTCACTTCTTCTGCTACGATGGAAAATATAAGCTACTTCAAGATCGGTCTATTCGTAATTTGCGCGATCGTCATCGGCGTTATTGGCGTCGTCGTTCTCGGCGGCGGCAAGTTTTTTCAGAAAAAAAATATTATAGAAACCTACATCGATGAGTCCGTGCAGGGCTTGGACGTCGGATCGCCGGTCAAGTTTCGCGGCGTGCTGGTGGGGAATGTCGAGGAAATTACGCTCACGGGCGTCGAATATGGCACGCGGCGCGGATACGTTGTCGTGCGTGCAGGTATCTCGCGGAACGTGTTTCAGTTTTCGTTGGCGGATCCCGCAAACCCCGCTTTCATAGCCGAGGTGCAAAGGGGACTGCGAGTGCGGTTGGCCCCGCAGGGATTGACGGGGCAGGCCTACTTGGAAGCGGATTATCTGAATCCGAAGCTTAATCCTCCCCTGGAAATTGACTGGAGACCCAAATATCCCTACGTGCCCTCGGCCCAGAGTAAGATTACTCAATTAAGCGATGCCGTGGAACGCATTCTGCGCAACGTCGAGCAACTGGACATTCAGCGTCTCATCGGCAGCGTGGAAAGCTCACTGAAGACCATCGATAAACTGGCATCGGGCGCCAACTTGGACAAAATCAGCACCCAAGCGGTCGCCTTATTGACCGAAGTTCGCCAGACCAATCTTCAGCTCAAGCAAGTTGTCGGCGGCTCGGAGCTCAAGGACGCCGTGAAGGACGCAGCGGTTGCCGCCGGCACGGCGCGGCAGATTCTCGAGCGCGCGGATAAACCGCTGAGTCAGCTGATCGCCGATCTCCCCAAGGCATCCGAGAGCATCAATCGCGTGGCGCAGCGCCTCGATGCCGTCACGGCGAATCTACCGGAAACGAACGCTCAGTTCAGGCAAACGCTACAGCAACTGAACCGTCTCATCTCCGGTCAGCAGCGCGACATTGAAAAGACCGTGGAAAACCTTCGCTCCATGTCCGAGAGCTTGAAAGAGGCCGTCGACAATTCAAAAAAGTATCCGTCTCAACTCCTGTTCGGCGCTCCGCCACCGCCCTCGAAGGTCATGGGAAAATGAAAAGACTCCCTTTCAACCTGTGCTGTGCGTCGTTCTTCCTGTCGGCGTTGTTTTCCGGTTGCGTAAGCTTTGAGCGCAGTTATCCAGACAAGCATTATTTTGTGCTCGACGTGGGCCAGGGTGTAAAGCCGCCCAATCAGACCGGGAATGGAGTTCTGGAGGTATCGGACATGCGCATCTCCCCCCGCTACGAAAGCCAGAGTTTCGTCTACCGGACATCGGAAGCGAGCTACGAGTCCGATTTCTATAATCAATTCTTGATCCCGCCGGCGGCTCTTATCACCGAAGAAGTCCGGAAGGCGCTGGTTCAATCGCGGATTTTTGAGCACGTCATCAACTCGTCCAGTCAGCTGCAACCGACGTACAGATTGGAAGGCATGGTCAATGCGCTGTACGGCGATTTTAGAAGCAACAGCCCGGCGAGCGCGGTGATAGAGATTGAGTTTTTCTTGAGCAAACCAAGCTCCGCCGGAACCGAGATCATCATGGGTAAGCGCTACTCGAAATCGGTTCCCGTAAGCGGTCGCTCGCCGGAAGCGTTGGTGAAAGGCTGGGACGAAGCCTTAAGCGCGGCGTTGGGTTCTCTAGTCGCCGATCTGCAATCCGCAAGCTTGCAACAATGAGCTAGTGTCCTGGAACCAAAGTTCGTTAAATAAGTCATTCAGATCTTCGCCGTCATACCGGCGAACCGGTATCCAGAAATCTTTGAAATTACTGGATTCCCTTTTCACGGAAACGACGGCGAAGGTACTTCGAATTTAAAGCATTCTTAGAAGTGGTTGGGACCTGCGTGGGCCAGATCGCTTCACTCCGCCGGCCGCACGCGGCAGAGGTAGGAGCGATGGGGAAGGGAGCCGCTGATAGGATCGGCGAGTTCCGTGCCGATGAGGGTTCCGGGATTCGCCCCGCCGCGGCCGTAGGGATCGTAACCCGGCAAGTCGAGTTCTTTGCAAGCCTGCCACCAGCCATGCTGACAACAAATGACGCCCGGCATAATGTTCGGAGTCACGCGGGCGCGGACTTTGATGGCGCCGCGCGGGCTCTCGACGATCATCCATTCTTTGTTCTTGATGCCGTAGCGGTTGGCAATGTCCGGGTGAATATCGGCCGTCGGCTCGGGTGAAGCCTTGCGCAGACTTCGCAAAGCCCGCTGCTGGCTGTGCACGAAGGTCGTGAATTTTGCGTTAGTGAGCACGAGAGGAAAATCGGCGGCGATCTCCGGCTTGCTGACCGGGCTCAGAGCCGGCTCGACATATTCGGGCATCGGCGGGTATCCGTGGGCGGCGAACTTGTGGCAGTAGAGCTCAACTTTCTTTGACGGCGTGGGAAAACCGCGCACGACTCGGTCTTTATTAAGCTTCGCGTGCTTTTCGTGCGTCGGCTCGATGTGCCGCGAAATTCCCCCTGGAGTATCTTTCAGCTGTTCCAATGATATGCCCGACGGCGCGAGCTCATAGGCGTAACCCGCCTCGATGTCGCCGTTCCAGAACCGATCGCCGAAGCCGAGCCGTTTAGCCAGCTCAAATACAATCCAGGTATCCGAGCGGCGTTCGGCGAGCGGTTCGACCACCAGGGCGCGATATTGTAGATGCGTCTTCCCCGATGGCCGATGCTCGAAAGCGGTCGTGATGTTGGACATTTCCAAAAAACTCGTCGCCGGTAGCACGTAGTCGCACAGTTCAGCCGTCGGCGTCATGAAGAGGTCCACGGCGACAGCAAACTCCAGTGCACAAAGCGCTTCGCGGCCCCGCCGGGAATCGCCGGTGGACATCACGGTGTTCGAGCCGAAGTTCAAGAAAGCTTTGACGGGATAGGGACGCTCTTCAAGAATCGCGGTAAAGATATCGTAAGCGGCGCAGTTGCCGGGCGTGGCCGGCGGCCCGAGAGGTTTTCTCTCCCGGCCGACGCGCAACGCGGCCATCTCCGTCGACAGGAATTCTTTGCCGCTGACGTCGTTGGTCGGCACCTTGGGGAAGATCACGTTGCCACCCGCTCGGTCGATGTCGCCCAAGAGCGCATATAGGGACGCGATGGCGCGGCTGGTTTGCGTGGCATTGGTATGTTGGCCGAGACCGTTCCACATGTACATGCTCACGGGCCTATTGTGGGCCAGTAAAAGGGCAGTTTTCCACACCTTGTCGGCCGGCACCCAGGTGATCTTCTCCGATTTTTCCGGCGCGAACGGGGCGGCGATTTCACCGAGTCGCTCGAAGACCGGCTTGCAGGAAATTTCTTCGTCTTTGCCGGTTAGTAATCTTGTGCCGAAGAGAGCGGGTTGGACGCCGTCTCTCTCATAGGTGCCAGTAGCCGAATCATAGGTGACGGCTTGATTCCGCAGTTCATCCCAGACGATGTAATGGGTAGGATTCCCTGCGGCGGCGAGATCGGCTTCGGTCACAACTTTTCCCGTCTGCGAATTCAAAAGAAAAGTCCCGTTGGTCCATTGCCGCGCGAACCCCGCGTCGTACCAGCTTTCTTCCATCAAACAATGAATCAATGCCAAAGCGAGGGCGCCGTCGGTGCCGGGACGCACTTGCAGCAAGATATCCGCTTGGCTGCCGATGCCGACGCGCCGCGGATCGACCACGACCGTTTTCATGCCGCGCGCTCTGGCCGCGACGATGTCGTGGGCGAGAATAAGCGACGTGGAGCTGGGATTGTGACCCCAAAGAAGAAAAGTCTTGCTGCGCCCCAGGTCCGGTGTCGGAAGATTCGTGCCGAAGGTGTAACTGAAGCCGGTGTCCTTATGCCAGTTGCAGACATGGGTCGTCGACACCCAGTTCGGACTGCCGAGCAGATAAAGCAGACGGCCGAGCCAGCGTTCGACGTCGTCTACGGAAGTGCCGCTCTTTGTCCCTTTACCGAGCGCGATAGATTGCGAGCCGTGTCGTTCGCGGATCGATAGGAGGCGTTTGGCGATATCATCGAGCGCCTCATCCCAACTGACCCTCTGCCAGCCCGGATCAGGATCGCCTTTGGGGCGCGTGCGCTTGAGCGGGTAATTCAATCGGTCCGGCTGATAGACGAGTTCAGGGGCGGCTTTGCCCTTGATGCACATGACGCCGCCGTTGGGATGATCGTCATCGGGATCGAGTCGAATCACCCGTCCGTCTTCGACCGTCGCGATGGTGGCGCAGTGCGCTGTGCAGAGGGCGCAGTAACCGCGAACTGTATGCGACGGATTCAAAGGTTCAGCGAGCGTGGACATAATTGCGTGGGGATTTTCTCATTGGGGCCGATTCGGTTTGCCCACGAAGCCCGGACCGAACCCCGCTTCGTGAGCGGCCCACGCTCCTGCCACTCGGCCGCTGAAGATCGACGGACCGAGCATCGTGCCTTCGAGGCCCGCTTTGCCGTTGATGTGGCCGCCGGCCATACCGGCGACTTCGCCAGCGGCGTACAAGCCGGGAATCGGTTCGAAGTATTTAGTCAGAACACGGCAATGAAGGTCGGTCTTCACACCGCCAAAGTTTTTCCGCGCGAGCGGAAATAGCTGAATCGCATAGTAGGGTGGCGCATCGAATTTCTTCGACAGCTTCAGCGATTTGCCGAACTCGGGCTCGCGCTCGAGTCCGTCATCGAAAGCCTTATTGTAGCGCTCGATGGTTGAAGTAAAGGATGGCAGATCCACTTCGATCTTTCTCCCCAGTTCGGCCAAGGTGTTTGCCTTTTTGATGTAGGGAGAATTGTCGAGCAGCTCCTGCACCTTATCTTTACGCACTTTGTCGCCATCGCGGTAATAAGGATCGGCGACTTCCATCTTCGCCGTCATCGGTGTATCGAGAATCGCCCAGGCGTGCGGTGGATTCTGTCTGAGCATTGCCGGTGTGGCCGACGCGCCGCCCGTCAACGATTCATTGTGAAAGCGTTTTCCTTGCTGATTGAACCAGATGTAGCCGGGTGTGAGACGGAAGACCAAACCGCGCCGCCCCTTGGGGTCGCGATAATCCGGCGTGGCATAAACGTAAAACCAGATGTGATCCATATGCGTGAAGTAGCCACCCAGCTCGCGAATCATTTTGTGACCCGAGCCCGTTGCGCCGAAGCCCGAGCCTTCCATGACCTTGAAGGCCTTGAACTCGGGCCGATTCTCCAAGATCATATCGAGATTCGAATTAAAGCCCCCCGTCGCGACTACGACGCTCTTGCTATGAATCTCGAAACTCTCTTTTTTTCCGTTCGTCGCCGTCACCCCGCAGACGCGGCCGTTCCGGGTGAGCAATTTACCGGCAGAAGTCGAAGTCATAAACTTAACGTTCGGCAGCGAATCGGCGGTCTTGATGAGCGCCGTCATGAGGCCGAGACCGTTATTGTCGGGCCGGTGCCAGCGCATCACACGATTGCCCTCCTGAAACTTCATATCGGTCCATTTTACGCCGCAGCTCTCGGCCCAGTGATAAAGGTCATGAAGCGTATGCTCGAGATAAAATCTTGCCCATATCTCGTCGGCGGCACCCTGTCCCCACTTCACCCAATCCTCGAAGGCGATGTCTGGCGTGTCATCAAGTCCCTGTGCTTTCTGTAACGGCGTGCCGACGATGCAGCAACCCCCGCCGGAAATGGCCGCGGTTCCGCCACAGGAATCTGCTTGCTCTAAAACGATGGCTTTGCCGCCGGCCCGCCCTACTTCAATCGCCGCGGGAATCCCTGCGCCTCCTCCACCAATGATTGCAACATCGGTTTCCAAACGGGTTTCGTTAGCCATATAAGCTCCCCTGCTGTCTTACTCTCAGGGAGGGTTTACCACCGTTATTGGCGTTGGGTCAAATCCGCTCGCCGTCGACTTAACCGGTTCTATGACTCGTTTAACTTGACAGGTTACGGCCAAGTTTGATAGCCGGACCACGTTAGCCATGAAGCCTGCGCCGTTTGAATATTTTGCTCCGGTAGAGCTGCAAGAGGCGTTGGATCTGCTCGAACGCTACGGCGATGAGGCGAAGATCCTCGCGGGTGGACAAAGCCTTATGCCGCTTATGAATCTACGCCTGGCGCGGCCAGGGCTGATTATCGATATTAACCGTTTGAGCAGTCTCGATACCATAACCGCGACGCCGGAGGGCGGCCTAACCATTGGCGCGCTGACGCGCCAGCGGGCCCTGGAGCGCTCCAAAATCGTTCAGGAGCAAAATCCGATTCTCGCCGCGGCAATGCCGCTTATCGGCCACTTTCAGATTCGCAACCGGGGAACCATCGGCGGCAGTCTCGTTCATGCAGATCCAGCGGCTGAGCTTCCAGCGGTGAGTCTGCTTCTCGGCGCCGAGTTTTTATTGAGGAGCAAATCGGCCGTACGAGTAGTCCCGGCAGCGGAGTTTTTCCTGAGCTACTTAACGACAGCCATTCGGCCAGCGGAGTTGCTCACGGAGATTCGCTTGCCAAAATGGCCTTCCGGCGAGGCATGGGCCGTCCAAGAGATCGCACGACGGAAGGGGGATTTTGCCCTCATCGGCGTGGCTTTGCGGGCGGAGCTGGATGGGGAAGAAACGGTGCAGAAAGCGGTCATCGTTATGTTCGGCGTGGATAGCAAACCCCTAAGAATGGAACGGGCCGAAGCAGTCTTGAAGGGACGCCGAATCAGCGAGGCGTTTTTACGCGAGCTTAGCGGAGTCGTTGCCGAAGAGCTCCAACCCGATTCGGACATTCACGCCTCTGCCGCTTACCGCAAGGAAGTGGGTGGCGTGTTGGTTCGCCGGGCACTGGAATCGGCATTGGCCAAGGTAAAGGAGACGAGGACTTGAGCGCAAAGCAGGTGATCAAAGTCACGGTCAATGGACGGACCTATGAGCGCCTGGTGGAGGTGAGAATGACGCTGGCGGACTTTCTGCGCCAGGAGTTGGATCTCACCGGCACCCATCTGGGCTGCGAGCACGGAGTCTGCGGCGCTTGCACGATTCTCGTGAGCGGTGAGGCGGTACGTTCCTGCATTATGCTTGCCGTGCAAGCGGACGGCGCCGAGCTTCTCACTGTGGAAAGCCTGGCCGAGGGTGATGAGCTGCATCCATTACAACGAGCGTTTCAGGATCAGCACGCGCTTCAATGTGGTTTCTGCACTCCGGGTTTTTTGATGACGGCATGTGCTCTTCTGAGGGACAATCCGGCGCCGACGCGAGCCGAGGTGCGCGAAGCCATTTCCGGCAATATTTGCCGCTGCACGGGATATCAACCGATTATCAACGCGATCCTCCAAGTCTCCTCAGAACCGGAAGGAAAAACCAAAGGCGAATGACTTAGGTGGAGCACATAGGCAAGACAACGCAAGGTTACGTGGGCACGCCGATTAAGCGGCGCGAGGACATTCGTTTCATCACCGGGCGGGCAACTTATGTCGACGACATCAAGCTCACGGGCATGCTCCATGCGGCTATCCTGCGCAGTCCACGGGCCCATGCACGGATTCGGTCCATCGATGCTTCCAAGGCAGTGGCGCTACCCGGCGTCATCAAGATCTTTACGTACGCAGACCTGGGAGATCTCGCCGCCGTGCCGGTACCCATCCGGATGGTTCAGCTGCCCGGATTGGAGCGTTATCTGCAGCCTCTGCTAGCGCAGAAGCAGGTTCGCTATGTCGGCGAGCCGGTGGCGCTGGCCATCGCGGAGAGCCGTTACTTGGCCGAGGACGCGCTCGACGCCATTGAAATCGACTACGAAGATCTGCCCGCGGTGGTCGATGTGTACGACGCTTTAAGAGACGAAGTGCTGGTCCATGAAGGAGCCGGCACGAATCTCGCTGCGGTGCATGAATTCTCCATCGGTGACGTTGATCGTGCTTTCCGAGATGCCGAGTACACCCGCCGAGAGGAATTTCGCGTTCATCGCTTCACCGGCAACCCGCTGGAGACACGGGGTTTCGTCGCTTCGTTCGATCGCGGCAAAGGGGAGCTCACCGTTTGGGGCGTCGCCAAGCTGCCGCATCTTAACCGGCAAACTATCGCGGCGTTCTTGAAGCTTCCAGAGCGTAGAGTTCACTTTATCGAAAATGACATTGGCGGCGGGTTCGGCATCCGCGGGGAACTTTATCCGGAGGATTTTTTGATCCCGTTCGCTGCGGTAAAGTTGGGACAACCAGTTAAATGGATCGAAGACCGCCGCGAACATCTGATGGCGGCGAATCATTCCCGCGAAAATCGCTGCGAGCTTGAAGTGGCCGCCCGCAAGGACGGTACGCTCTTGGCTTTTCGGGCGATCGTTTACGGTGATATGGGCGCCTATGTGCGGACTCATGGCGGATTGGTGCCCTGTTCCACAGCTGCATTGCTCACCGGACCGTATCGAATACCTAATTACCACGCCAAGATCCATTTAGTGGTGACAAACAAAACCGGCCTGGGGACTTTTCGCGCGCCGGGGCGCTATGAATCCTGTTTCTATCGCGAACGCATGCTTGACCTGATGGCAAAGGATCTCGGGATTGATCCGGTGGATCTACGTTTCAAGAATTTGATTCGTCCCGAGGAGATACCCTACGAAGTCGGCGTTACGCGGCCCGGTTCGAATGCCACGGTTCTTGATAGCGGAAATTATCCGAGCGCGCTTGAGCGCGGTCTCGATGAATTCGGCTATGAAGATTTAAAGCCGCTTCAGGGTCGTCTTGAGAATGGCCGGTATCATGGCACTGGCATTGCCTGCTTTGTGAAAAATACTGGAGGGCTCGAGCCTTACGAGGGCGCGCGCATCGTGATTGGCGACCGCAATGATGTCGCCGTCTATCTGAGCATTTCGATGTTGGGCCAGGGTCATGAGACCGGCATGGCGCAAATCTGTGCCGATGCGTTGGGTGTGCCGATGGACTGGATCACGGTTTATCACGGCAATACCGACATCACTCCTTTCGGTTGGGGCACCTTCGCCAGCCGAGGAACCGTCATGTGCGGCAGCGCGGTTCATCTAGCGGGGCAAAAGCTCAAGCAGAAGCTCCTCAGGGTCGCCGCGGAACAACTCGGTGTTGATGCCGCCGTGTTGGAATTCCACGAGGGGAAAATCTACCGCACGAACACCGAAGCGCCGCCCGTAGACCTGCATGAGATCGCTGCCAAAGCTCGCCATTGCGGAACCCTCAATCAGGGGTTTCCGGAATTGGAAGAGACGGCCTATTTTCATTCGAGCCAGATGACATACTCTTACGGGGTTCACTTGGCGCATGTGGCCGTGGATGTCGAGACCGGCATGATGGAAGTCCTCAAGTATCTCGTCGTCGAAGACGTCGGGCGCTGCATCAATCCGCTTTTGGTTCACGGCCAAACCGTCGGTTCAGCGGTCCAAGGCATCGGCGGTACGATGTTGGAAGAGCTGATTTACGATGAAAACGGCCAGCTCTTGACCGGTAGCTTGATGGATTATCTTTTACCCACCAGCACCGACGTGCCCGACATTGGCAGCGTGATCCTCGAAGAGGCGCCGTCACCGCTCAATCCGCTCGGTGTCAAAGGTGCGGGCGAAGGCGGTATCGTCGGCACAGGCGCGGCGCTCGCCAACGCTCTTTCTCACGCTCTCAGTGATTTTGGAGTTTCGGTGAAGGCTCTGCCGCTCACTCCTGACCGCATTCGCGCGTTGATCGCGGGCCGGGCCCGACAACGGTAGAAGTCAACGACTTTCCATCGGTGCCCGGCTCATTGCACGCCCAGACGCTCGCGGATTTTTCTTACGTAGCCTATGAACTTGGGATCGTCGCGCAGCGCGGTGGCGCGGGGGCGCGGCAGCTCGATTGTCATAATTTCGGCGACTTTTCCCGGCCGCGGGGTCATCACGACAACGCGGTCGCCGAGAAAAACCGCTTCGGGAATGCTGTGTGTGATGAACAGCACCGTTTTCTTTGACTCGCTCCAGATCCTGAGCAGTTCCAAATTCATCTCGTCGCGTGTAATGGCGTCCAGCGCGCCGAACGGCTCGTCCATCAAAAGGAGATGTGGATCATGGATAAGTGCGCGGCTAATGGAGACCCGTTGCTGCATGCCGCCGGAGAGCTCGCTCGGATACTTGTTTTCAAAACCGCGCAATCCGGTAAGCTCCAGAAGATCGAGCGCTTTCTTTCTGTACGCAGCGACATTCAAGCCTCGAGATTCGATCTGTAGTAGAACATTGTCGAGCGCCTTGCGCCAAGCCAAGAGCACCGGCGACTGGAACACGATGCCGATGTTGGTCAGCGGACCTATGACCGGATTCCCCGCAATGCGAACTGTTCCTCCAGTGGTGGACAGAAGTCCGGCGGTAATTTTGAGCAGTGTGCTTTTACCGCAACCGCTTCGCCCCACCACTGTAACGAACTCCCCTGGCTCCACGCCAAAGGAGACTTCTTCGAGGGCGGTAACCTCATCGCTACCTGAATTGTAAATTTTGCGAACCCTCTCGTATTCGATGAGGTTTCCCAAAACCAGTCCTTTACATCCCGGGGGTTTTCCGGATGAATTGATTCGTGTAGGTCATTTTGTAATCGACCGCCGGGGACAACTCAAAGTACTTGTTCGCTATGTCCACGGACCTTTTCATCATCGACTCTTTCATGTAGCCTAACTCTTGCTGCTTGGTTTCCGGGTCCACGACGTCGTCGAGTCCAGCTTCCATTTGCGCCAAGCTGATGTCCCGATCCTTTTGCGGATTGGCGCTCATAAAAATCTCGAAGGCTTCCTTCCGGTTTTTGAGCGACCATGCCCAGGCGTCGAAAACGGCAGATACGAATCTTTTCACCTGATCCGGATTGTTTTTGATCCGATCCTCCCTGGCCTGAAGCACATGGCCGTAGGTCTCAAGCCCCAGGTCCTTAAAGAATAAGTACTTAATTTGTTTTCCCTGGCGCTTTCCAAGAATAGCCATCCTCTGGATACTCGAACCGTTGGTCCCCGACATCAGGTCTATTTTCCCCTCGAAGAGGGCGGGCGTGCGAACCGCAGGCTCCATCGTCTTGATGACGACTTTTTTGTAATCAAATCCCGAGGCCGCTGCCACTGCCGGGAGTAAGACAAATGCAAAATCTCCGGGGTTCGTTCCAAAACGCTTACCCTCAAGATCTTTCGCCTTCTTGATTCCCGAGTTTTCCAAAAAGATAAGACCACCACCGTTGAAAGTCATGCCGACGCCAATGGCGCGATTCTTCCCGCCTTTGGACATGACTTGGAGGGCTGTCAGTAAGTCACCATAGCTATACTCGGCCTGTCCCGCGTCAACAAAAGTGGCCGAGTTGCCCGAGCCCTTGCCCTCGATAAGGGTCACGTCGAGACCATTTTTTTTGAAGAAGCCCTTGTCCCGTGCTACGAAGAAAGGGACGTACTTCCCTTCGATGATCCAATCCAACTGAAACTTAATTTTGTCCGCCGCAACGGCCGTGGAACTCGAACAGAAGATCGTGCTCGCGATGAGCAAAAGCACCGCCCCGAAGGGTTTCTTTATTGTTCTCATGATTGTCCTCCTTTACTTCCCATTTCGGTTGACAGCCCGGCGCTCAAAGCTCCGTTGGGTAAATGCCGCGACGCCAGGGCATGAGCACTTTTTCCAGGCCCACGATAACTCCGAAGAGGCCGAGTGACATTACAGAAAGAACCGTGATGGAGGCGAAAATCAGAGCAGCATTCAGCTCGTTATTGCCGATGATGATCAGATAGCCCAACCCTTGTTGGCCGGATACGAACTCCGCGACTACGGCACCGATGACCGCCAGAGCAATGGAAGCTTTGAAGCCGGCAAAAAGATAAGGGACCGAGTTAGGCAGACGGATTTTCCTAAACTCTGTCCACGGTTTCATTCCCATCGTCTTGGCCAGGTCCAACATCTCTCCGTCAATCTGAGAAAATCCCACGACAGAATTGACAACCATCGGGAAAAAGGCGACGAGAAAGGCGATTGTGACTTTGGACCAAATGCTGTCAATGCCCAACCAGATTAAAATGAGCGGAGCAATGGCAATTCTGGGTATTGAGCCGATCACAACCAGTGACGGATATATCGTGAGCCAGAGGATCCGCGAGTAGACTATCCCAAGGCCAGAGACGACACCGATCAATGCCCCGATCAAAAACCCCAGTATGGTCTCATAAAAAGTCGGCAAAAAATTGGCGAAAATGAACCCTCCGCGCTTTTGAAACTCGGCTAGAATCGCTAACGGTGTGGGGAGCAGGTAAGAGGGAATCTCCAAAACCGGTACAAGCAACTGCCAGAGAACGAGAATACAGAGGAAAAATAGGACCGACCATTTTAAGGAGGGTGTGCTCGGTGACGGTTTCTTTTCCATCGTTACCTCTGAGCGATCTCAGGAAGCTATGGGAAACCCGTTAGTAAAAATGTTTCAATCTTACCGTGCGCACTCCTTTACAAATGCGCTCGCAAACAAGCGGCCCTCACATCGGGTTTCTGCTTATCCAAAGGCAGCAATGGTGTCAAGGGAGTAGAGCCCGTACTTCACCCGTTCCACTGACTATGTCTGAGCGCTATCTTTTGTGCTATTTTGCGTCGGCAAGCCGGAGCGCAGCCAACGTTTTTAAGATTGGTTGCCGCCAATCATGCGCCTCGCTCTTGGTCGAAAAACATTCAGCGAAGGAAAGGGTTAATGGCACCGTTAAGCCATTTGCGACTGATTCAATTTCGCGCCGGATATAACCTGCCCGTCCATGCGGCGATAGAATACGGCATCTTTGCAAAGTATGGTCTTGAAATTGAAGTAGCCTATACTCCAGGTTCGGATTATCTCATCGAAGCACTCAGATCGGGCAAGTTCGAAATCGGTCACCCGGCAGCCGACGACGTCGTAGCGGCGGTTGAAAGCGAAGAGAACAAGCACGGTAGAGACATCGATCTCTTTCTTTTTATGGGACTCCATAGCGGACTCTTAAGTCTAATTGCTGCGCCCGAGTATCCCGATGTCGGGTCTCTTCGGGGGAAATTACTTGGCGTGGATTCCAGACGCACGGGTTTTGTCTTCCTGTTGGAAAAATTTCTTCGGTCTAACGGATTCGGCCCACAGGATTACAGCCTTGTCGAGATCGGTGGCTGGGAGTTCCGTTACCAAGCCCTGCTAGAGAAAAAAATCGCCGCGACCTTGCTGACCTCACCTTTTGTGGCCGATGCTTTGTCATGCGGCTGTCATCTTTTGAGCCGCGGCGACGAGATTCTACCCTACCTGTGGCGCCGCGAGGCGGGCGTGGGCAAGAGATCATAGTTCAGTTCTGGTTCAATACATCAGAGCTTATATCGCGGCGACTCGCTGGTGCTTCGATCGATCCAATTCGCGCGCTTGTCTGAACCTGCTCAAAAAACATAATCGGCTCGACGAGAATGGCGCGGCAAACACATTGGCGACGCTCCTGGAACCCAACCGAGGTATCTACCCCGATGCGGCCCTGAATATTCCTGGCCTCGCCGCCGTGTTGGCGTTACGCGTTGAGATGGGCCATCTTAAGCCGCCTCTACCGCCCGTCGATAAATACATTGATCTCTCATACTACCGGCGTGCGGTTGGCGTGACGAACGCGTCTTGATCGCGAGACTGGTAAGATTACCGAGATATAAAATTCCCAGCA
>WNGL01002317.1_pt1 | contig 36343 bp, 36 predicted proteins | sample 5400591 | NCBI WGS metagenome assembly WNGL01 (sample SAMN13153377, study PRJNA577476) | soil metagenome | isolation source: 80 cm soil or saprolite under Garry oak tree replicate 1 | place: USA:California | collected 2016-06-15
CCCGGCAGTTCCTGGAGCAGATGGAAAAACCGGATGTCGAGTCGATCGAAGGGCTGTCGCCGGCCATCTCGATCGAACAGAAAACCACCAGCAAGAACCCCCGCTCGACCGTCGGCACCGTCACCGAAATCTACGACTACCTCCGCCTGCTGTTCGCGCGGGTCGGGCGGCCCCACTGCCCCTCCTGCGGCAAGGAGATCACCTCTCAGACCGTGTCGCAGATGGTTGACCAGATCATGGCGCTGCCCGCCGGGACCAAGCTGACCTTGCTCGCCCCGATGATCCGCGGCCGCAAGGGAGAGTACAAGAAAGAACTGAACCAGCTGCGCAAGGAAGGCTTTACCAGGGTCGTGCTCGACGGGACGCTGCGGGAACTGGCCGACGAGATCGAGATGGACAAGAAGAAAAAACACGACATCGATATCGTCGTGGACCGGATCGCCGTCAAGGAGGGCGTAGAGCGCCGCCTGGCCGACTCGCTGGAAACAGCCCTGCACCATGCCGAGGGAGTGGTCAAGGTGGAGGTCGTCGAAGCCCCTCACCCGGCCGTTGGCCACCCTCTCCCGGAGGACCCTCTGGGGCCTAAAGGCGAGGGTGCAATGAATTCCCTCTCCTCAGGGGAGAGGGATAGGGTGAGGGGAAAAAAGACTGTAAAACCAACTATCATGCTCTTCTCGGAAAAACTCGCCTGCGTCGAGTGCGGCCTGTCATATCAGGAGATCACCCCGCGGCTGTTCTCGTTCAACAACCCGCATGGCGCCTGCCCGGATTGCACCGGTCTCGGCACCCGGATGTACTTCGATGCGGAGCTGGTGATCCCGAACCAGGAGCTTTCCCTGCGTGAAGGGGCCATCGCCCCGTGGGAAAAACGGCTCTCCGGCTGGTTTCACCTGATTCTGGATGCGCTTGCCAAAGCCTACAAGTTCGACATCCGCAAGCCGTTCAAGGAGCTGCCGGAAGCGGTCAAAGACGTGATCCTGAACGGCTCCAGGGGGGAGAAGATCGAGTTCTGGTGGGAGGAGGACGGCGAACGCCGCCACACCTACCAGAAGGAGTTCGAGGGGGTTCTGAACAACCTGCAGCGGCGCTGGCGCGAGACCGAATCGGATACGTCGCGCGAAGAGCTGGAAAAATACATGAATATCATGCCCTGTCCGACCTGTCACGGCGCCCGCCTCCGCCCCGAGGCGCTGCACGTGCTGGTCGGAGGAGAGACCATCCGCGACGTGACCGCGCTCTCTATTCGCGACTGCCTCCGTTTCTTCGAGGAGCTGAGCCTGAGCGACAAGGAGCAGGAGATCGGCCGCCGGATCCTGAAGGAGATCCGCGAGCGGCTCTCGTTTCTGGTCAACGTCGGCCTCGACTACCTGTCGCTTGACCGCACCTCCGGCACCCTCTCGGGGGGAGAAGGGCAGCGCATCCGCCTGGCGACGCAGATCGGCTCCAGCCTGGTCGGGGTGCTCTATATCCTGGATGAACCCTCGATCGGCCTGCACCAGCGGGACAACGCCCGGCTGCTCGGCACGCTTAAACGGCTGCGCGACATCGGCAACACCGTGCTGGTCGTGGAGCATGACGAGGAAACCATCATGGAGGCCGACCACCTGATCGACATGGGGCCGGGTGCCGGGGTGCACGGCGGCGAAGTCGTCGCCCAGGGAACGCCGGCCGAGGTCATGGCGAATCCGGCGTCGCTGACCGGGCGCTACCTGTCGGGCGAACTCTCCATCGCACTGCCGAAGGAGCGGCGCACCGGGAGCCAGTCGCTCCGTATCGTGGGCGCCACGGAAAACAACCTGAAGGATGTCAGCGTCGACATTCCGCTGGGGGTCATGACCTGCGTGACCGGCGTATCCGGCTCCGGAAAGTCTACCCTGGTGATCGACACGCTGCACAAGGTGCTCGGGCAGCGGCTGTACCGCAGCCGCGAGAAGGCCGGCGCGGTGCGCGACGTGCGGGGACTGGAATATCTCGACAAGGTCATCAACATCGACCAGTCGCCGATCGGGCGCACCCCGCGCTCCAATCCTGCCACCTACACCGCCGTCTTCAGCGATATCCGCGACCTGTTCTCCAATCTGCCCGAGTCCAAGCTGCGCGGCTACAAGCCGGGGCGCTACTCGTTCAACGTAAAGGGGGGGCGCTGCGAGGCCTGCTCCGGCGACGGCATTATCAAGATCGAGATGCACTTCCTCCCGGATGTCTATGTGGAGTGCGAAGTCTGCAAGGGGGCGCGCTACAACAGGGAGACGCTGGAGGTGCATTTCAAGGGGAAGTCGATCGCCGACGTACTCGACATGACCGTGTCGCAGGCACTGGAGTTCATGGGAGCGATCCCGCGCATCAGGAACAAGCTCGCGACGCTGGAAGAGGTCGGGCTCGGCTATATCAAGCTGGGGCAGGCGGCCACGACCCTTTCGGGGGGAGAGGCGCAGCGGGTCAAACTTTCCAAGGAGCTGTCCAAACGCGCGACCGGCCGGACGATCTACATCCTCGACGAACCGACCACCGGCCTCCATTTCCATGACATCGCCAAGCTGCTGGAGGTGATCCAGCGGCTGGTCGAGGCCGGCAACACGATCGTGATCATCGAGCACAACCTGGATGTGATCAAGACCGCCGACTGGATCATCGACCTCGGGCCGGAAGGGGGCGACCGGGGGGGCGAGATCATCGCTACCGGCACGCCGGAACAGGTGGCCAAGGTTACCCGGTCATACACCGGGCAGTATCTGCGGAAGATGCTGTAGTGCAAACCAGAACTGCAATAGAACGCAGATGACACGGATTGAGCGGATTTACGCAGATGATAAAACTTTTTCTTTTGTCTTGGTTGATCCGAGTCAATCCGCTTAAATCAGATTTGATCCGCGTTCCATTGCCTTTGACTTTTTTGTTTTGATACCGGATGTCCGGCTTAGGAATAAACAGAATGAATCCAACTCAGGAAAGAGAAGAACAGTACCCCGCCTTCGACCACGCGAAACTGCTGGAGCTGGCGGCCACGCGCATGCCGTTCGGCAAATACCGGGGGCGCCTGCTGGTCGAACTGCCGGAGCCTTATGTGGTCTGGTTTGCCGGGCAGGGCTTTCCGCCGGGGAAGCTGGGGGATATGTTGCGGACTGTCTACGAGATAAAGGTCAACGGGCTGGAATATCTGTTTGATAAATTATAGCAATTAGATCAACTGACCAATCCCCGCAGCACGCCGAGATTCACCGCATCCATCTCGTTATTGTCCCCTTTGGGCGTCTCCAGGATCTTCGGCACCGAGTCAAAGCGGGGGTCGTTCAGGATGAAGCGGAACGGATTCAGCCCCAGCGTCCCGAGGCCGATATGTTCGTGCCGGTCGACCCGTGAACCGAGACCTTTCCTGGAGTCGTTGAGGTGGAAGCATCCCAGCCGCTCCACTCCGATCAGCCGGTCGAACTGTTCCATGGTGTCCCGGTAGCCATCCTCCGTGGCGGTATCGTATCCAGCGGCGAAGGTATGGCAGGTGTCGAAGCAGACTCCGAACTTTTCCGGAAAACGCGAGCCGTTGATGATCGCGGCCAACTCCTCGAACGTCCTCCCCAGATTGCTCCCCTGTCCGGCCGTAGTCTCGATCAGTACCCTCCCCTCGAACTGCGGTACCTCGCCGAAAAGCTGGTTAAACGCCTCGACCACCCGCGCCAGACCGGCCTGGGGGGAGTCTGCCAGGTGTGATCCCGGGTGCATCACGACCTTGTTGATGCCGAGACGGGCACAGGTTTCCAGCTCATCGCGGAAGGCTGCCAGGCTTTTGTCACGTATTTCACCCGGCGGAGAGGCCAGATTGATCAGGTAGATGTCGTGCGAGACCACCTCATGCAGTCCGGACGCGGCAAACTTGGAGCGGAACAGGGCGACATCGGCATCACTGGCTGGCTTTCCCCGCCACTGGTTGGAGTTGCGGGTAAAGATCTGCAGCACATTGCAGCCGGCGGCGACGGCCCGGTCGACCGCCAGGTGCAGCCCTCCCGAGATGGACATATGGGCGCCAAGATAATCCTTCATCGTGCCGCCTCCATAAGGTCGCAATAATTACCGTAAAAATGCACATCAACCTCATCACCCGCCGCAAAATTGCCGCTGTCGGCCGGCAGGACGGCAAGCGCCTGGGCATCGACCATCGTCTTCAGGATTGCGGTCTGCTGATTGCCGGCCGAACCGGCAAACCAGCGTCCCCCTTCACGCTCCAGTCTCACCCGGACAATCTGCACCTTGCCCGGCTTCTTCTGCACATCCTCCCGCAGAACGGCCCTGAACAGCGGCCGCAGCACCCGTTGCTGCCCCAGCATCTTCAGCAGTGCGGGGCGGACGAACTCCTCGAACGTGATCATGGTCGAGACCGGGTTCCCCGGCAGCGAAAACACCGGCGTTGACCCGTATATCGCAAAAGCGGTCGGGCCGCCCGGCTTGACGCCGACTTTCCAGAAGATCTGCCCGGCCCCCAGTTCATCCAGCACGCCGCGCACCAGGTCCCGGTCTCCGGCCGACACTCCGGCCGAAGTGATCAGGACGTCGGCTTTCAAGGACCGGGAGTCCTTCCCAGCTCTATCAGTTCATCGCCGGTGGAAAGGATCGCGACGACCGGACGTCGATGGACTGCAACCACCGCCTTGCCGAAGTTCGCCAGAATATTGACCTCCGGCGGCCGGACAATCGCCCCGGCACGCACAAAGACGGCGCCGGACGCTACATCTTCGCCGCGCCGGCGGATATGCTGCCCTTTTTTGACCGGTTCAAGCAGCGCCACCTCCTGCTGGCCATCGTCGGTCTCCTCAACCGGCACGACGGCATCACACCCTGCCGGAGTCGGCGCGCCGGTCATGATCCTCACAGCGCACCCAGGTTCGACCACGACTCCGTCCCCACGGGCTCCGGCCGGGAGATAGCCGGTCACCTTCAGCCGGCAGGGGACCCGGCCGCAATCAGTGCTGCGCACCGCATAGCCGTCCATCGCCGAATTGTCCCAGAGCGGCATATCCCAGGGCGCAATCATATCGTGAGCCAATACCCGGCCGACGGCATCCAGCAGGCTTACCTGCTCGACTCCGGTCGGAGTGATGTTTTCGAGTATGAGCAGCCGGGCCTGTTCAAATGAAAGCATGAAGTAACTCCCTTCGTTGATTATCTACCCTACAATAGCGGGAAGCTCGCAAAAACACAATACGATTGCCAATATCACCCCGCCGGGTATAATGCTGTCTCCAACTCGATGGAGAGGAGCAATCGATTGAACAGAATCGACCCGAAAAATCAGAATCCTACTTCCAGCCCCCCCCTCCAAACCTCCCTGCTTTCTGCATTCCCGCTCTTCGACAGCCATTTCCACATCATTGACCGCCGCTTTCCGCTGATCCCCAACAACGGCTACCTGCCGGACGATCTGACCTGCGGCGATTACCGGGCACAGGTGGCGCAGTATGACCTGCGGGGGGGTGCGATCGTATCCGGCTCGTTCCAAGCCTTTGACCAGAGCTACCTGCTGGATGCCCTGCACACCCTCGGACCGCTCTTCGTCGGGGTGACCCAGCTGCCGGCAACCGTTTCGGATCAGGAGATCCTGGACCTGGACGGGTGCGGGGTGCGGGCGGTGCGCTTCAACCTCAAGCGGGGCGGCTCGGAGGACGTGCGGCACCTGGACGCCATGGCGCGGCGGGTGCACGAGCTGGCCGGGTGGCATGTGGAGCTCTATGTGGATTCGCGGGAGCTGGACGGTCTGTTTGACACGCTCGCGGCCCTGCCGGCGGTCAGCATCGACCACTTGGGGCTGGCGCGGGAAGGTTTCGGGACGCTTTTGAGGCTGGCCGAGCGGGGGGTACGGGTCAAGGCGACCGGTTTCGGCCGGGTGGATTTCGACGTGCCGGACGCGTTGCGGGAACTGTACTCCGCCAATCCAAAGGCGCTGATGTTCGGCACCGACCTTCCCTCCACCCGCGCGCCGCGGCCGTACGTTGACGACGATTTCCTGCTGGTGGCGGAGGTGCTGGGGGAAGAGGCGGCGCGGGCGGTTTTTTATGGTAATGCGGCGGAATTTTATCGAGTTTTACGGTAAAAATTTAGATTCGGCAGTACACAGGATATTTAAGGATAAACTTGTAATCAAAAATCCAGCGGGCTTTTAGGCTCTTTCACCGTCCTGACGGGCACGCAATGCTTCGCTCCGCCAGTGCGCCCCGAAACCGTTATAGGAACAAAAATAAAATGACAAAAAATGTCGAGTCATATGCTCCTGATGTCATTAAATGGGCATCAACGGTGCCCTTCCGAATACGAATATATTTGTTTGGTTCCCGTATTAACGGTTTTCCCCAAGAGGACAGTGATCTCGACATAGCCCTTGAATTTCTCGCACAAGAAGAAAAGCAATTTAAACCGAAAAACCCACTGTCCGAAAAGCCTGAAACCGTCAGAGTGACCAAGATCAAACAGCTTAACCTGAATGAGTTTCATAAAATCATCTATAACCAGACCGTTGGACACCGCCCAAAAGACGGCCGGTCAGCTCTCGGTCCGTTAATACTCCACACCACCACTCCCTCCTACTCTCGGTATACCGGCAGTCGAACCGCAAATATAAACCTTCATTGACAATGCTTTTCACGCAGTTCCCGCCGCCGTGACGCTTGGTACTATTATTTGACAGAGCCCAAATAAAACCGCCTTAAAGAAAAATCGGCACTTCTATTTCGCGTGCTGTCGGATATGTTGCTATATATTTATTTTATGATATTAATAACTATCTAAAACAACTTTTTATTAATATATTGCTTAACGAGTAAATAAACCTGTGTAAAGTTGATATGTTTGAGTGTAACACAGGTTTACTAATAATAGCGAGAACCCGTCGACAACGAGTCAGTTGCCCGTGTAATCGAGAGTGATAAAGAAACAGTTAGATGCTCCGGGGTAATGCATATTTATTACAGGACGTACAGTGTCGTTGAATCTGTCAGGATCAGCCTGTGCCTGACAATCAGCGGGTTACTTATCATGGTTGTTAATCTGCTCCTTCATTGAGAAGGGGGGAAAGGATGGTAGATGGTTCAATGAATGAACCTGTGGGATGGATCATGAGTGTTGAAATGAACCGAACAAAAATCAGTGAAGGGAGAAATACTATGAAATGGTCTATTAATAATGTTGCGGGGAGCTTGCTGGTTGTTGTCGCGCTTTGTTGTGGGACGTGGTCTGGAGCATCTGAGGCACGGGCCCAGGAGAAGGGTGCCAGTTTGGCACAGCAGATCCAGGGAAGCTGGATTCTCGTCTCAATGTACAACGAGCAGGACGGCAAGAAGACCGAGCAGTTCGGTCCAAATCCAAGAGGCTCCCTGTTTTTGACTCCTGAGGGCCGCTACTCGAGCATCCTGATGCGGGCAAGTCTCCCGAAATTCGTTTCCAACAACCGCATGAAAGGAACAGCCGAGGAGAACCAGGCGGTTGTCCAAGGGTCGAACGCCGTTATCGGTACATACACAGTGGCGAGCGATAAGGAGCAGACGGTGAATCTGCACATAGAGGGGTGTACGTTCCCGAACTTTGATGGCCAGGATCAAAAGCGGATCATGACCGTCAATGGAGACGAGTTGAAAGTCACAAGCCTCGCCACAACCATTGGCGGAACTAACTACAGCGTCTATAAACGGGCCAAGTAGACGGCGCGCAAGTCGGGGGGCGGGAAACATGTTTTACCCGCCCCTTCCCCCGGTATGTTTAGTCATACCTTTTGGAAACTCTATTAACGATCTAAAGGAGAATAACATGAAAAAGTCAGTGTATATAATGAGTGGTGTTCTGGGAGTTTCTCTGGCATCAGCAATCGGTGCGGGGCCGGTAATGGCGAAAGACGTTGCACCATCGTATGTTGAAGATCCGGGTGTATACAAGCTGATCTCGGAAAACGAGGACTTCCGTGTCATCATGGCAACATGGAAGCCGGGACAGCGTGATAAATGGCATTCGCACGCGGGCGCTGCGGCATCTTATCGGCTTACCGATTGTACTATGACAGCCCATACCCCGGACGGTAAAAGTGTTTCAAGGGATGGAAAGCGCGGTGAGGTCAAATTCAATCCAATCATCACTTCACATTCGCTGGAAAATACCGGGACCACCGACTGTCAGATCTTGATTGTCGAAAAGAAATAGCTCTGTTGTCAGAATCGCCGGGAGATCGGGAACATGTTTTACCCGCTCCTCCGGCGCCCTTTCTCGCTGCGTTGTCCTTTATGCTGTGCTTGCCGATTTGCGCATTCGCCGAGACATCGGCAACGCAAGAAAGGAGGAAGGGTCAACTCTCCATTTTCCATTTTTGAAGAAGTGAGACCGAAATAGGATCTGCCAACCAGGAGGCAGGACCGGCCCTTGAAAAAAACTGGGCCGGTCAGCCCGGCGCCGTTCCTATCCGCTACCCACGCTGCTACAAATACTTCCCGATAATCGGCGCCAGCTTCTGTTTGGTGGCTTCAGGAATAACGGAGCGATCGGTAATCACGGCATACCGCATCGCGCTGTCGCAGGAGCAGAGGCGCGCGCCGCCGATTTCCGCCACCGCATGGCGGATGATGTTCTTGGCCATCGCCACGTTCTGGTGGATGATCTGGATGATCGCTTCTACGGTTACGTCCTCGTGCGAGTCATGCCAGCAGTCGTAATCGGTCGAAAGGGCGATGATGCCGTAGCAGATCTCCGCCTCGCGGGCCAGCTTGGCTTCGGTCAGGTTCGTCATGCCGATGACGGAGGCCCCCAGCGCCAGGTAGGAGAATGATTCGGCGCGGGTCGAAAAGGCCGGACCTTCCATGCAGATGTACGTGCCTCCCTTGTGCGTCGTTGCCCCGGCTTTCTGGGCGGCGGTGAAGAGAGTGTTCGAAAGATCGCCGCAGACCGGATCGGCGAAACCGGCGTGGGCAACGATCCCGTCGCCGAAGAAGGTATCCTTCCTGACCCCCTTGGTACGGTCGATAAACTGGTCCGGGATCACGATATGTCCGGGGGCAATGGCATCCTTCAGGCTCCCCACCGCGGAGACGGAGATGATCCGCTCCACGCCGAGCTTTTTCATGCCGTAGATATTGGCGCGGTAGTTGACCTCGGACGGGAGCAGGCGGTGACCGCGGCCGTGGCGGGGGAGAAACACCATCTTTACCCCGTTCAGTACCCCGGTGACATACTCGTCGGACGGGTCGCCGAAAGGGGTCTCAATCCTGATCCTCTCGACCTGCTCCAGTCCCTCCATGTCATACAGTCCGCTGCCGCCGATAACGCCGATAGTTGTTGCGCTCATGCCGGTAATTCCTCTCATGTTGTGATTACTTTATAAATTCTACCAGTATGCCGCCGGCGGAAGAGCTCACCCGGTACTTTGGAAACCTGGCGAGATTCGTATCGAGCGCCACCCGCAGGAAGCCCTTGTTCCTGCCGACTCTGGCCTTGGTGATGTTGAACCGGTTGATCGTTATTTTTCTTCCTGCCAGGGGTGAATCCGCGTCGGGGATATCGATGGCGATCCGTTCCGGTTTTTCCAGTTTCATGACCTTGAATTTTGCGATCGGCCCGCGCGAACTGATTTCTATCCCCGCTTTGACGGCCTTGACCCCGTTTACCGCAAGCACGGTTGGCGCTGGAACAGCAGGCTTTGCCGCAACCGTCGGTTGAGCCGGTTGAGCCGGTTGAGCCGGTTGAGCCGGTTGAGCCGGTTGAGCCGGTTGAGCCGGTTGAGCCGGTTGAACAGGTTGAGCAGGCAGGACAGGCAGGACGGCAACCTGTACTTTTGGGCCAACGGAAGTGCCCGGCGCCGTTGCTGCCTGAACAAAGGGTTTTATAGCCCCATCCCTGAATTCATATTTGAGCGAGCGGGTCCCGCCGGTAGGTTTACCTGCCGGATCGCCATCGCGATAGACCGGTATGACACGGACGATCTGGCGACCTTTAAGGACGAAACGGTCCCCCCCCTTGTAGCCGCTTTTATCATCAGGTTCCGGCACCATCGCCCGGCGGATGGTCTTGCCATCCAGCCAATAAATGTCCAGAGCCTCGGTCGCCATCACTCCGGCCGTCCGGCTGAATACGGCCAGCTCCTGTTTGCCGTCACCGTTCAGGTCAACGGTCCGGGCGGATCGTGCCAGATAATCGACATCCGCCTTTAACCCGGCAATCCTCTTGCCACGCTGCCGTACGTCCACCTTAACGATCTGTATGCCGCAGCCGTCTGCCGCACGGCTGCTGATATCGAACGTAACCCCCGGCACGCGCACGCTCTTTGAGAACGAACATGTACTGCCGGCTGCCGGCACCGCCTGACTCATGACCATAAGCAGAAGGAATACGGCAATATAATTTACCCGGCTCATTCCAACCTCCAGTTCAAATATTCAACCTATATAACAGAGATGAACGCAATCGTGAAGTCTATTCATTTGACAAAATGCCCCGCATGACCGTAGAGTTACCGGCAACCGGGACAATTATGATCAATATAGACAAACTCAAACTGCAATTCAAAAAAATTCTTTCGCTGGATGCCCACCCCGGACACATTTCCGCCGGTTTCGCCGTGGGCGTTTTTATAAGCTTTACCCCCTTCTTCGGTTTACATACCCCGATAGCCATCGCATTGGCCTTCATTTTCCGCCTCAACAAGCTGACCTGCATCACCGGAGCCTGGATCAATTCCCCGCTGACGGTGGTGCCGGTGCTGATGGCCAGCTATAACCTGGGAAGGTTCCTGCGGGGAAAACCGGGCAGAGATCTCGCCTTCAAGAGCCTTGACTGGCACAGTATCCAGCCCTACGCCAAGTCCATCCTGCTCGGAAGCTCCATTCTCGGTTTTGTGGCCGCAGTCGTGTCCTATTTTGTCTGCTACTGGCTGGTGACGTTTTTCAGGCGCAAGGACGCCGCATTGAGTGAAATTACGCGGGAGATGGAAGTGGTGGGGGAGGATCTGGAATAGTACGCCGGACAAGTATCGCCCGGACAGCGGCAGAACATCAACCCAGTTGTCCGTATTCCCCTGCCCGTGAATACAGGGCTATCGTGAGCGCCAGCCCCGCCAGCGGAAACATGAAGGCGGTATGGAGTGCCCCCGCCGAGATACTGCCCGCCGGGTCGCCGTACGATTCAACAATAATCCCCATTACCTGCTGTGTCACCGCCGCCCCCATCAATACATAGAAATTAAGCGACGTCAGCGCCGTCCCGACGATCCCCACCGGAAACATCGAGCGGATAATCGGATAAATCATCACCCCGCTGGAAACAGCCAGGCCGATGACAAAAAAGACTCCCGCCAGCAGCGGCTGCGGGATCACTTCAGCCCACCCCATGAAAGCCGACATGAACAGCAGCAGCACCAGTTGACCCGACAGCAGTGTTTTCTTGTAGGACCTGAAGAAGCGCCGGGCAACGGTATCTACCAGCGAACTGCCGACGATGAACCCGACCGAGGTAAACATCAGCATGCTTCCGGCAGCCCCGCGGGAAAGATGCAGTACGTCCATCAGATACGGCCCCCCCCACAACGCCTGCAGTGCCAGGTAATTGCCATACCAGGAAAATGCCAGCCCCCCCAGCAGCCAGAAATCCCGGGTTCCGAAAATCTCACCCCAGGCCGCCATCATTGCCGTTTTGGGGTGAGATCCGGCCTCTTCATGAGCAGAGTATCCGCCCGGTTTGTCCTGTACCATGATGAAGACCAGCAGGGTTACTACGGCCTGCGCCGCGCCTGCGGCCAGAAAAGAGTTTCGCCAGCCGATGGCTCCGACGGCCAGCGCCAGAGGCGCCGTGGCCGCAAGATTGCCGAGGTTCCCGATCGCCACCATGAAGCCGGACACCCGGCCGAACTCCTTCTTGCTGAACCAGTGGCTGAAGAGCGTGAAGGTCGCCATCAGCACCGACGCCGTGCCGACCCCGATCAGCATCCGGGCGATCATGGCAACCTCTAGCGTGTGGGCCTGCGAAAACAGTATTCCCCCAAGCGTGGTCAAAACCCCGCAGCCGCTGATGACCAGACGGCTCCCCAGCCGGTCGATCATCGGCCCCAGCGGGAGCTGGGCGGCGGCATAGACGTAGAACAGCACTCCCGAGAGCGTTCCGAGCTGGGCCGGGGTCAGATGCAGTTCGCGCGAAATGTCACCGGCCACCACCGCCAGCGAAACGCGGTAAAAATAGACGAGAATATACATCAGCGCCAGGGTGGCGAAAATCGTCCAGCGCTTGCGGTTGTTTAAAGGGGGACGGCTCATGCGGATTCCTGTCGGCAGGGAGAACTTCGACGGAGAATTTGAAACAGCACCATTCCTGTACACGAAAGTGCACGCAAGAGCAATGGCTAGCTTTTTCCATGCAAAACAAGCGAAGCGGAACCCGTTACCAGGTTCCGCTTCGCTTGATCGGAGATTATCGGCAGGCAGGTCTACGCAATGGTATGCCGGATATCCTTGCCCTTTACCATGAAGATCACCATCTCGGCGATGTTGGTGGCGTGGTCGGCGATGCGCTCCAGCGATTTCGAGATATAGTTGAGCTTCATGGCGCGTGAGATAGTCGTCGGGTCTTCGATCATGTAGGTCAAAAGTTCGCGCTGGATCTGGATGTTAAGGTCATCCACGAAGCTGTCGTCCGTGCAGACCTTGATCGCCAGCTCCGAATCGCCGCGCACAAAGGCATCCAGCGCCTCCTTGACCATCACCTCGGTCCAGTGGGCCATGCGGGGAATGTCGATATACGGTTTCAGAGGCGGATCTTCGTTCAACTCACGGGCTCGCTTGGCGATGTTGGCGCACTGATCCCCCATTCGCTCCAGATCGGTGACGATCTTGAGCGCAATCGTGATGAAGCGGAGGTCGCGGGCAGCCGGCTGGCGCAGTGCCAGCAGTTCCAGACAGCGCTCGTCGATGGACATTTCGGCGGCATTGACCTCATGATCATATGCAATCATGCGCTCAGCCAGCGGCGTATCCCTATCGACAAGCGACTTGACCGAGTTGGCAATCATCAACTCCACCTTGCCCCCCATAACGAGGATACTTTTGCGTAATTCGTTCAACTCGATGTCGAATGCGGTGCTGATGTGTTCACGTTCCATTATTTCTCCTCATCCGGACACGCCGGAACCAACAAAAAGAATTAAAATCCAAGGCAATGGAACGCGGATCAAATCTGATTTAAGCGGATTTACACGGATAATTTAAAACTGAAAAAGGTTAAATCTGCGTAAATCTGCTCAATCCGCGTCATCTGCGTTCTATTGCAGTTCAGGTCTGTTCAGAAATTGTATCGCTCAAAACGTAAGAGCTACCCGAACCTTCCGGTGATGTAATCTTCCGTCTGCTTCTTCTCCGGGTTGGTAAAAATCTTGCGCGTTCCCCCCGCCTCGATCAGCTCCCCGAGATAAAAGAATGCGGTCACATCCGACACCCGTGCGGCCTGCTGCATGTTGTGGGTGACGATGACGATAGTATACTTGCTTTTCAGCTCTTCGATCAACTCCTCAATCTTGAGAGTCGAGATAGGATCGAGGGCCGAGCAGGGTTCATCCATCAAGATGATCTCCGGATTGACCGCTATCGCCCGGGCGATGCAGATGCGCTGGGCCTGACCACCGGAAAGCCCCAGGGCCGATTCATGCAAACGGTCCTTCACCTCTTTCCAGATAGCGGCGCTTTTCAGGCTGCGCTCGACCGCCTCGTCCAGGGTCGCCTTGTCATTGACGCCGGCAATCCGCAGGCCATAGACGATGTTCTCGTAGATCGACTTGGGGAACGGATTCGACTGCTGGAAAACCATGCCGATGCTGCGCCGCAGCGAGATGACATCAGTGGCGGGCTCATTAACCTCAGCGCCGTTAAAGCGAATACTCCCGTCGATCCAGGCACTCTCCACCAGATCGTTCATCCGGTTGAAACAGCGCAACAGCGTAGATTTACCGCAGCCGGACGGCCCGATAAAGGCGGTTACCTGATGGCGCGCCATATCAAGATTGATGCCTTTCAAAGCATGGGCCTCGCCATAGTGGAGGTTCAGATTCGAGACCGAGAGAATAGCTGCGTGTTCCTTGGTTTGTGCCTGGTTTTGAGCCATAGTCATTCCTTATTACGCTAAAACGTCGAAGTCGTGTATTTGCCGCGCATCCGGTTGCGCAGGTAAATGGCGGTGCTGCTGGCGATGATGACGATTGCCAGAAGCAGCATCGTGGTAACATAGACCATCGGTTTGGCCGCCTCCACGTTGGGGGACTGAAAACCGACATCATAGATATGGAAGCCCAGGTGCATGAATTTCCGGTCCATATGGAAGAACGGGAAATTCGTGTCGAAGGGGAGCGTAGGCGCCAGCTTGACCACTCCGACAATCATCAGCGGGGCCACTTCACCGGCCGCACGCGCCATCGAGAGGATCAGGCCGGTCATGATGCCAGGGGTGGCCATCGGCAGCAGAATCCTGGTCAGGGTTTGAAATTTGGTAGCGCCCAGCGCCAGCGACCCTTCGCGGATTCCTTTCGGGATCGAGGCGAGCGACTCCTCGGTGGCGACGATCACCACCGGCACGGTCAGGAGCGCGAGGGTCAGACTCGACCAGAGGATGCCGCCGGTACCGAAGGTCGGGGTAGGGAGCCGCTCCGGAAAGAACAGGCTGTCGATACTGCCGCCGATGCCGTAGACGAAGAAGCCGAGACCGAAGACGCCATAGACGATTGAGGGAACGCCGGCCAGGTTGTTGACGGCGATGCGAACCATACGGGTCATCAAGCCGTCCCTGGCGTATTCGCGCAGGTAGATGGCGGCGATCACGCCGAACGGGAGCGAGAATACACTCATCAGCAGCACCATCATGACCGTGCCGAAGATGGCCGGAAAGAGCCCTCCCTCGGTATTGGATTCGCGCGGGTCGTCCAGCAGCAGTTCGCGGACCCGTTCAAGATAGGCGCCGCACTTGGCGAAAAACGACATGCTGTTGGGACGCTGCAGGGCAACGATATCCACCAGCGCGATCTCCTTGTCGGTTCCGGCGGCATCGCTGAACCGGGCGCGGATCCGGCCGATGTCAGCCAGCGTCGCGGTCGCCTGCTCGTTCAGCCGGGTGAATTCGGCCAGATTTTTTTCACGGGTCGCAGTCAGTTCAACAATTTCGGCGGCATTCTTTTCTTTGCCCGCATATTCGAGCTTCAGCAGTTTCAACCTGAGACGCTCGGCGCTGTTGTTCAGGTTCGACATCTGCTGCTTGATTTTGCCGGTGTCGTCCAGCTTGCCGGATACCAGCTGCAGCGCCTGTTGCAGCGTCTCATAGGGCGGTGCCGGGGTCAGGACAAGCCCTTCCGCCGCACCCCCCTTCAAAAAACCGAAAAAGTCGCCATGTTCCCGGCGCTCCAGCAGCACCGCATCGGCAGGCTGAGTACGCTTCGCGATATCTTTATCGTCGATCCAGCGGAAATCCTGACCTAAAATATCACGGTTGCCGACTTTCAGCTGGAAGCGGCGAGCACCGTTGATCGGGTTTTTTTCCTGCTGCGTGACCTGTCCGAGAGCAAAAGAACCGTCTTTCAATTCGAACCTGACGAGTTCTTGCGGCCAGAAATACCCGAGGCCGTTTGACATGACCACGCCGACCAGCGCAAGACTCATGACCAGTATGATTGCCAACGCGGCACCGGTGGCCAGCACGTATGGCTCGCCTGTTTTCCAGAACGGTTTCATTTATGATCCTCTAAGATGAGTAATTCAAAAAACGTGAGCAAACCTGGACTGCAATAGAACGCAGATGACGCAGATTGAGCGGATTTACGCAGATAAAAATATCTGTTTATGTTTTGGTTAATCCGTGTAAATCCGCTTAAATCGGATTTGATCCGCGTTCCATTCCTTTGATTTTGTCTTATTTAGTACCTTCCGTATTTTTTACGGAACCGCTGGCGTAGCGCCTCGGCCACGGTGTTGATGATGAAGGTGAAGATGAACAGCAGCACCGCCGAGAGGAAGAGCACCCGGTAGAGTGAACTGTTGAAGGGCGCTTCCGGTATCTCGACCGCGATGTTGGCCGACAGCGAACGCAGCCCGTTGAACAGGCTCCAGCTCATGATCGGGGTGTTGCCGGTGGCCATCAGCACGATCATCGTCTCGCCGATCGCGCGGCCGAAGCCGATCATGACCGCCGAAAACACTCCCGGCAGCGCCGAGGGGAGCACCACCCGCCAGGCGGTCTGCCAGCGGCTGGCGCCCAGGGCCAGCGAGGCGGCGGTCAGGTTGCGCGGCACGTTGGAGATGGCATCTTCGGCAATGGTAAAGATGATCGGGATCACGGCAAAGCCGAGCGCGATGGCGATGATGATGCTGTTGCGCTGGTCGTAGCGCACCCCCAGCGTACTGAACAGCCACTGTTTGAAGTCCCCGGCGAACAGCTGTGCCTCGACAACTCCGTTCAAAAGAAAGGCCAGGTAGATGCCCAGGATCACCACCGGAATCATGGCGATAAATTCATGGCCGCGCGTGGCTCTCTGCAGCAGGGACGCGGTCCTGATCCGTTTCCAGAAGAAGATGGTGACCAGCAGCATGAGCGGCACGATAACGATGCTCAAGAATATGGTCAGGACGCTCTTGTCGATCAACGGGGCCAGCCAGAGTCCGGCCAGGAACCCGATCACCACCGACGGAATGGCGGCCATGATCTCGACTACGGGCTTGACGCGCCCTTTCAGCTTCGGCGACATGAACTGGCTTGTATAGAGCGCGGCCAACAGCGCCAGCGGCACGGCAAACAGCATCGCAAAGAGCGTCGCCTTGATGGTGCCGAATACCAACGGCACAAGACTCATCTTGGGTTCATAATCATCGTTTGCCGACGAGGACTGCCAGGCATATTCGGGTTTTTCATACCCTTCATACCAGACCTTGCCGAACAGGGTGCCGAATGAGATTTCCGGGTGCGGAATGCGCAATTTCCAGAGTGTCAGCGTCCGGGAACCATCAAGGGCACAGAGCGTGTTCCCCTTGGGTGACAGTGCCGCCAAAGTGATTGGAGCCGCGCTCTTGAGAGTCAGCAGGTTGCGTTCCGAGGTCATATGATCGGCATGTATTTCCGGGCCGGCCAGCGAGAAAATGGTCTTGTCACGCGGCGAGGGGATGATGGCAGTGACCTTGCCGTCGTTGGGGCGCAGGATATGAATGCGTGACAGGCGCTTGTCCCCGCTGCTCCCCGGAGCCGTAACCGGGAACCATGTTGAGATTTCACCAGCGGCGTCACCGACGGCAACCGACACATCGCCAAGGACGAGAGAGACGGCGGTAATAGCCCGGCGGTTTTCCGAAGCCTGGACAGAATCAAGCAGGCGCACCTGCCCCGGTTCCGACACATCCCAGCGCAGCAGCATGCCGTTGTCGGTACCGGCATAGAGAAAATGCCCCTTCGAATCGACGGCCATGGCAGACAACCGCCCCGGAAGCGGTTCGCTGCTCTCGGCGCTGACACTGCTTCTTTTTTCATTGCCGAGCAGATCTTTTTCCACCAGTTGTTGGGTTACCCGCACGCGGTCCCCAACCAAACGGTCGATCCGCACCGCCCCCTTCTCTTCAACCAGGCGGGCAAATGACTGCACAACACCTGCGGAGGCGGCAAAGTTTAAATCATCCCGTGGCGTGACATCCTGGGTAAGAGAAACCGTGCCATCGGAATTTTTGGCGGAAGCAAGCGCAACCGTTACCGCCGTGATCGCGCCGCTGTTCCAGAGCAGGTTATAGGACGATTTGCCGGCATATTCGGCGGAAACAAGGTTTACCGCGGCTCCTGCCGGGATAACGGGCGCCTTGATGCTGGCGGATATGGAACCATCGGCACTCTTCAAAAAATGAAAGGTCCCGGTTTTATCAAGAATGAACGCTCCCTGCTGTTCATCCTCCACTCCGACCGCAACAATCGCACTGGCCGGGATGACGGCAGGCACCTTCACCATAGCGGCAACCGTGGCGGATGAGGGGTAGAAGAGCGGCAGGGCGACCCTGGAAATCAGTACCAGAATCCAGATAACCGAAACTATGACCAGAAGCCCGCCACTGCGAATCAGCAGTTCGGCAAGACGGTCGTTGCGCCGGGATTTATCGATAAATAATTTCTTCATGGATAGTCATTCCGACCACCCCCCAACCCCCTCCTTATAAGGAAGGAGGGGGAGCTAAAAGCCCCCCTCCTGTTTCAGGAGGGGTTAGGGGTGGTAAGGTTTTTACTTCAGTGCCTTCAACTGGGTTTCTACCATCTTGGCGGTCAGCGGATCGTAGCCGTCCTTCACGACGATCTCCTGCCCTTCCTTGGAGAGGGCGAATTTCAGGAACTCTTCCACGACCTTGGGCAACGGCTGACCCGGCTTTTTGGCGACGTAGATGTAGAGCATTCTGGCCAGCGGATACTTTCCAGAAAGAACGTTCTGGTAGTTGGCGGCCTCGACAGCGCCACCCTTCTTGTCGGAAAGCGGCAGGGCGCGAACACCGGAGGTGGCATAGCCGATGCCGGAATAGCCGATGCCGGCGATATCATGGGCGACGCCTTCCACCACCGAAGCGGAACCGGGCTGTTCCTTGACGCTGTTTTTATAGTCGCCACCCTTCAGTGTATGCTCTTTGAAATAGCCGTAGGTGCCGGAAGCCGAGTTACGACCGTAGAGGCTGATCGGCATGGCGGCCAGCTTGCCGGTTACGCCCAATTGTCCCCAGGTGGTGATCTCGGCGACGCCGCGCTTGCGGGTTTTTGAAAAGATGGCGTCAACTTCGTCAAGCGACAGGCTCTTGATCGGGTTGTCCTTGTTGACGTACACCGCCAGCGAATCGAGAGCCACGCCGATCTTGGTCGGCTTGTAGCCGTACTTCTTTTCAAACTGTTCGATCTCGGTCGGCTTCATCTCGCGGGACATCGGTCCCAGCTGTGAGGTTCCGGCGATTAACGCCGGAGGCGCCGTGCTGGAACCCTTCCCTTCGATCTGGATGTTGACGTTGGGGTACTTTTTCTTGAACCCTTCGGCCCAGTAGGTCATCAGGTTGTTGAGGGTGTCGGAGCCGATGCTGCCCAGGTTGCCGGCCACACCGGAAGCCGGTTTGTACTTGGCAATTTTGGCATCGATTTTGGTTGGAGCGGCGTGGGCCGCCAGAGCGGTGACCGTAACGAGCAGCGCGGTCAAGATTGACTTTTTGAACATGTAATATTTCCTCCTGTTGGGTTTGTAACGAATCTGCAGTAACTATAGCAGATCTTTGTTACAGCGCTGTTACAGGGAGGAAAAAGGTGGGTTAAATGTTACGCCTTTTTCAGCGTGAACGAGAAGATCGATCCCTTGCCCGGCTCGCTTGTTACGGCGACAGCGCCGCCATGCAGCTGCACGATATGTTTTACAATGGCCAGCCCGAGTCCGGTTCCACCCTGCTCGCGGGTTCTCGCCTCATCCACCCGGTAAAAACGCTCAAAGATTCGCGGCAGATCCTTGAAGGGGATACCGATGCCGGTATCCGCAACCGATACTTTGACATATTCACCGCCATCCTCGGTAAACAGGCGGACCGTACCGCCATCGGGAGTGTATTTGATGGCGTTCTCCAGCAGGTTGACCACTACCTGTTCGAGACGCCCCTGATCGGCCATGACACGCGGCAGCGCGCCGCCGGTGGTTTCATTGATTATCGCGATGTTTTTTTGCACCGCCCGCTCCCGCAGCAGCATGCACGCCTTGGCAATAGTTCCCGAAACATCGAGCGGATTCAGCTCGATGAGCGCCTCCTTTGTTTCGAGACTCGACAGCGTGAGGATATCGTTGACCAGGCTGGTCAGCCGGTCCGAGTGGCTGGCGATGATTTCGACGAAACGGACCGCACGGGCCGGGTCCGACTCCATGGTGCCGTCCAGCAGGGTCTCGGCGTATCCCTTGATGATCGTCACCGGTGTCCGCAGCTCATGGGAAACGTTGGCGACAAAATCCCGCCGCACGTTTTCTGCCTTCTTCAGATCGCTGATGTCATGAAAAACCGCGACGATCCCCTGCCTGACACCATCGACATTGAGCGGAACCCAATGGGTTAAGAGGGTAATGTCGTTCGGCTGGATGGCAATTTCCCGCACCAGGTCATTCACACCCGGCTTGCCGAGCTCGTTATAAGCCGCCAGCAGGTCGGGGTGGCGAGAGATTTCCACCAGTTTTTTGCCTTCCACTTCTCCGGTAATTGAAAAGAGCGTGCGGTAGGCGGGATTTACCAGGGTTATGACACCATCGGGAGCCGTCACCATGACCCCTTCACCCATGCTGCGCAGGATAGTGTCGAGACGCTGTTTTTCGGTTGAAAGGCGCTGCACCTGATCTTCGATCCTCTCCGACATGTCATTCAGCACCGTGGCCAGCGTACCTATTTCATCTTTGGAGAGTACCGGTATTTTGGCTTTACTCCCCCCATAGCCGATACGTGCGGCGGCATCGGCCATGTCGCGCAGAGGCCTGGAGGTCAGATTGGAGAGGATATAGCTGAACAGCAGCGCTATCAGTATGGTAACCACCGCCGCCCCGCCAACGACACCATGCAGGGTGTTCCTGGCGGCAACCAGGTATTCCAGTGGCATCGCAAGGCGAATAATGCCGCCTGTCGCACCGCTTCCGTACGTCGCGGCCGAGTAGAGCATCGAGGTCCGCAAGGTGTCCGAATAGCGTACCGAACTGCCGCTGCCGCTCTTGAGCGCCTCCTGCACTTCGGGACGGTGCAGATGGTTTTCCAACTGGGCCAAACGAGACGGCCCAACATCCGAATCGCCGATAACCGTGCCGTTTAATGCGATCAATGTAACCCTGGCCTTGATAACGGTTCCGATCGATCCGGCAAGCTGCTGGGGCGCTGTAACCCGTTTATCGTTCATCACCAGCAGGCGTGCCAGCTGTGTCTGGCTGGCCAGGTTGGCCCGGCTCTCCGCGATCATCTCCTGTTGCAGAGAATGATCGAAATAGAGGTAATAACTTCCGGTGATCAACGCGATCAGCACGATGTAGGAGAGCACCAGCTTGGCTCTGAATCCCATTGTTTACTCCTCGATCTTGTAGCCGAATCCGCGTACGGTCTTGATGATGTCGCCGGGTACGCCCAGCTTGCCGCGCAGGCGTGTCACATGCGTATCGACGGTTCTGGTGTCCGCAGTATTGTTGTAGCCCCAGACCCTCTGCAGCAGCTGCTCGCGGCTCTGTACATACCCTTTTTTTTCCACCAGGTATAGCAGCAGCTTGAACTCCGTACTGGTCAGATCGATCTCAACATCGGCGCTCTTTACCGTGTGACGCTGCTTATCGATGATGATGTCGCCAATTGCAAGAAGATCAGGTTTCGGCTGTTGAACTTCATGCTCGGCGCGCCTCATGACGGCCTTGACCCGCAAAACCACCTCGCGCATCGAAAACGGTTTTACGATATAGTCGTCGGCGCCGACCTCGAAACCGACCACCCGGTCGATTTCGTCACCTTTTGCCGTTATCATGATGATCGGGATATGAGCGGTACGCTGATCCTTCCTGAGTGCCTTGCAGACCTCGTTTCCCAACAGTCCCGGCAGCATCAGGTCCAGCAGGACCAGATCGGGAAGATCCGTGTCGGCCTTCTCCAGCCCAAGCTTCCCGTCATGAACGCAGGTGGCGGCATACCCTTCCTTCTCAAGGTTGAAAGCCAGAAGTTCCGCAAGATCTTTCTCGTCCTCGATAATCAGCACTCTCTTCATGCCATGCTCCCGCTCTTGGTCTGCTATCAGTCAAACGTTCTCGATTATTTGTACCATACAATTGTTACAACCATGTTGCAGACGTATAAAGATCTTGTAGATAAATGCATTGCCTGACAGTCGATATCCCATAAATTCACAAAGAATTTATCCGATCTCCACGCGATTGTAATACTGAACGTATATACTTGGGGGAAAAATAAACGGAGGAAAACGAGATGAAAATCAGATTAAATGATGACTATTACTTTTGGTGTTGCGACTGGTGCGACTCGGAAAATCTGGTGCTCTGGGCGAAACTGCAGGATGGAACCCGATGCGGCGCCTGTCACCGGCCGATGGACCTGCCGGACATGAATGGAGTGGTCATTAACAGCACGATAGCAGCGGGGTTGTGCTAACCGTGCTCGGGTGGGCATTATGTACGCCGTAGCGGTGCAAACACCGGATATCTCCAGTCATAATTGGAGAGAGAATCGACCTGCCTCGGAGGCTGCAATTACTCCGGAGTTATCGTGGCGATTTGAACAAGAGCGACTCGAACTCGAGCAGATTATCGTCTTCAAGCAGATCATGCCGGTCTTCCAACCGATAGTTTCACTGGAGAATGGCCTTATTTACGGTCACGAGTCCTTAAGCCGCCTGATTCACGGCGGGAGCATCACCAATCCGCAAGAATTGTTCGACAAAGCCCGTGCTCATGGGATGACATCGGAGATTGAGAAACTTTGTCGCGAAAAGGCACTTTCGAGGGCCAGCGAAATTGGGCTGAACGGGATGATATTTCTGAACGTCTGCCCAGCGCTACTGCACACGGAGGGGCATCGCCCCGGTTTCACCGCGGAACTGCTCAGTCACCTGGAAATTGACCATTCACGAGTGGTGTTCGAGTTGACCGAAAAAACTCTGATCAGCGACTATGCTCTGTTCGAACGAGGCGTTGCACATTATCGTTCGCAAGGCTACCGCATCGCCATCGATGATCTGGGGGATGGCTATGCCGGACTCAAGATGCTTTCCCAGGTGGTTCCTGACTATGTCAAACTGGCACAGTTTCTGGTCAGCAATATTGACTCGTCACCACCCCGGCAGGCGCTCGCTGAAGCATTGGTATGTTACTCCAAGAAAATCGGAGCCCGGGTCATCGCCGAAGGAATCGAGCGGCCGGAAGAACTGGAGTACTTCGCTTCCATTGGCACCGAGTACGGTCAGGGGTACCTCCTCGCCCGGCCTTCCCACGCACCTTCAGATCGTCATACGCTGGACCCGTCATGTTTATGCGACATGACCAACCGGAAACCTGTACATCTTCACTGCCGGTTATCAGCACACACCTGTCAGTAACATATTCCCCACGAGAACCATTTTAAGTACCTTCATTTTTCATCCAGTATAGCAAAAAGATATTCGCCGAAATACTCCTTGTTGGCATGGCGATATCCATCCCGCAGTTCGCGGAACTTGCCTATGGATGAATCCAGGGCGTTGATGCCGGACACTTCGTTAAACGAGAACATCCTGATATCGAAACAGAAAACTCTCATCGTAACCTTCCCTCCTACATTCCTATTTTTCATGGCTTGCCAGCAGAAAGATACCAGTCATCTTGAACAATATCGTATTGGTCGGATTCAGTTCCCGCAGCACTATTTCAGCCTTGTTCTTTTCACGGATATGCTTAAAACAACGTAGCAGCAAGGCAATCCCCATGGAGTTTATCCGTCCTGCCCGGCTAAAATCAATCCGGACAACCTGGCACCGCACCATGTCCGGAAGCCTATGCAGTTGTTGCTCGGCAGCCGCGTCAATGTTGCCGCTCAATTCAATGTAATCTGTGCTATCCGCGCAGTGGGCGGTAACTCCGAATGAACTGCTCATTTGTTCTCCTTATTGAGAAGAGTAATTTGTTGATATCGAAAACCCACTAGGACTTTCGAAGTCAAGGGTCGAAGCGGCCTTTAGATGGCCACCAAGAATGGTCTTTTGGCCGGGGCGGATATTCACATGAAGGTGGTCCAGAAATCTCCAGATGATGAAAAGTCCGCGACCGCCGGCTTCCCCCTCCTCCATGGGCATCCCCTCCTGGTTGCGGGAGAGGAAATCGACCACCATCTCCGGCGACAGGGTTCCCCATCCGTCAGCAATCTCAATGGCAAGGGTTTCCCCATCGAAGGCAAATCGGAATACTATATTCTCGTCAACAGCTATGGACCTGTCTTCACCCTTCTGATAGAGTTTTTTGCCGTCATCCCCCTGCGGAGCGCCGTAAAGGGCGTTTTCAACCATTTCGTCCGCCAGGAGCGATGCCCTCTGTCGCAACAGCTCCATCTCAATGGAGTCGCCGCCGATGACATCCACAACTGCAGCGATCAATGCCTCTTTCTGCCGGGAAGAGTTAAGCAGATACTCATGAACAAGACAGCCGGGCCTGACGTAGTCCCGCAATTCCCAAGGCGATCTCACAAGCAGCTTGTTAATGGCCTTCCTCTGGGAAGAGATCCCCTCCGGTTCGTCATCGCCCGGAGTAACCAGCAGGTGCCTGATCCGGTCTTTTGCCACCTGCTGCAGTGGCGGCAGCGAATCCGTCGCCAGGGTAAGCAACAAGATATCCGCGCCGGGACACTGCTTTCTCAGCTCGGCAACCAGTTCCGGGCGCGACTCATGGTAAAAGCTGCTAGAGAGAATCACCAGGGACGGATTCATCTGCTCTGAAGCCATTATTCCCGTGAAATTATTCTTATCAGGGGGAGGGCTGAGGCTCAGCAGCTTGGGAAAACCTTCAAGCAGAGGCCGGAAAGCATTCTCATCGGCCATGTTGTTAAATAGAGCGAGAATCACATGACGATTCGTATTGTCGTTCACTTACAACTCCTTGTATCAGCTTTTTAGCGCCCTGGTGGCAACTAGAAGGGTTACATCGTCTTCAAAAGTAGATGAGCCTGAGAATTGCTCGGCTGACATTCTAAGCAGATCAAGTATTTCCGCCGAAGAATACTCGCCAGTATTGGTCAGAACCTTCTCCATCCGCTCATAGCCAAAATCCTCCCCTGCCGGGTTGGTGCATTCCACAATGCCGTCGCTATAAAGGAAAAGTGTATCTCCAGGACCAAACGCGCAGGTCATTTCGGGGTAGGAACAGTTCTCCTCGAAACCGAGTGGATAACCGGCCACATCTTGAATCATTTCCGGGCATGTTCCTCGCCGACGAATAACATAGGGAAAGTTATGCCCGGCATTAGCCAGGATTACCTTATCGCGGGCAGGGTCGATGATAATGATCAGGCAGGTCATCAACAGACTCTGGTGGGCAGTGGCCAGGATTGCGTTATTCATCCCGTAAAGCAGTTCTGCCGGCGTTGTCACCCCCTTACCTATCAGCGAATGCAGACTGGCCTTGGCTGCGGTGGTCACCATACCTGCCTGGACACCGTGGCCGCTGACATCGGCAACAACGAGGCCCAATCGACCGTCTCCAAGGGGGAAGTAATCATAAAAGTCGCCGCCAATTTCAGAAGAAGTAGTCACCCCGGCACTGATGCTGATGTCGCCGGCGGTGAATTCGGATGGAGGAAGAAGGTCGCGCTGAATCTTGCTCGCCCTTTCAACTTCTTCGGTAATCCTGGCACTGAGCAGTTGCAGGGTATTAAACAACATTGCCTGATTTTCTGAGATCTTCATCATAAGATCGGACACAGCCACGATCCCCAGACATCTGTCACCGTCTACGACCGGGAACGAATCCGCGTTTAGACAGGGATCGACTTCCAGCAACCGCGCCAGGGCAGAATTGATGTCAACCTCAGAGTTCATGACCAACTGCTCATCAGTCAACAAAATCCTGATCGGCTTCCCGCCGTAAAGATCGACGGCAAATGGGCGGCCAAGGTGCTCGATAAAAAGCGCCTTCCGGTTGATCACTCCGAGAAAAATCCCATCCTCGTTAACCGGCAGAGCCAGCAGGTTTTGATCATTCTGGAACAGCTCCATCACCTTCTTCACCAAGGTGGCGGCACCTATGTTCGGTGTAGTTCGCATGATCTCATGCAAAGAAGGTATGATATGGTTCATCTCCTGCATATATACTCTCCTTGGAAGTTACGCCTGTTGTCAGGAGGCGGTGGACGCTCTTTCTTATGCGTATCAATAGCATGTGAATGTTACAACGGCGCTTCATTAAAGAAAATGTTTGGTAAAATTTTGTTCAAGACTGTCTCCATCCAAGAAATCGATAAAATTCACAAAGATTTTATCTAACCTCCACACGCCTGTAATATTGTTCGTGTACATTGAAAAAAAGAGGAGGAAAAAGGGAATGAAAATACGACTCAATGATGACTATAACGGAGTGGTCATTAACGGCACGATAGCAGCGGGGTTGTGCCAGGGATAAGGAGACGGCAGATGTGGAGAGAAGAAACCATAGACCTGAAAATCACCCGATTTTTCGAGAGTTCGGCGCGTGTCCTGCTCTCGCTTCTGATTGTAGTAATCATGCTGGCAATACTGGCAGGTATCGGCTGCACTTTTTACGACCTGCGCCTGGTTCTGAACGGCGATTTTCATGCCGCGTTCAAATCGTTACTTGTGGATATGCTGACCGTGCTTGCAGTGGTTGAAGTCTTGAGGACCGCTCTGGCATATTTCACCGAGGGAAGGGTGAAGGTGACCTACATAATCGATACCGTGATCGTAACCGTTCTGACCGAAGTCATGGCCTTCTGGTACCGGGACATGGATTGGCGGGGGATTGCCATGGTCATTGCCCTGGTTCTGTCGCTGGCCTGCATCAGGATCATCGCGGTACGCTTCTCTCCGCGTAGACTGCAACACGATTTCTAGGCAGGATGTTTCTGCTTCAATTTATTCTGTTCCTTGATGCCAATATCATGCAATCCGACATCATCTGAAGCAACAAGTTTTTCCACAAGTTCATCCCACTCGTAACTGGAATCAGGCCTGTCCACAGGGAGTTCTCTCATTTTTCGCGCGATTTCTTCATAAACTGATTTGTTCACACCAACCATGGCCGCGTCCCTCCGACTTTTTGAATATCACAAGCACGACGGCATCAATCCCAACTACAGTTGAGGAAAGGCCTTTTTGAACGATGTGGTTCTTTTCTTGCCGGGAGCCAGATACCAGAGAAAACCGGCCGGTTTGTCATCCGTATCCGGATCGAGTTTCAACATCACACAGGCGCCCTTTTTCAACGGGATTATATCATTCTCGCGACCAAGCAATGACGCAACCAGCAGACCAAGCTGAGGCTCGTGACCAACCACCATGACCTGCTTGGCATCCTTGCAGCTCTTCAGGTGCGTTATCAGTTCGCCGATATCGGCTTCCGGCAGGAGAAGTTCGCTTGCTACGACCATGTTTTTGCGGCAGGCCTTTTCGGCCGCGATCTCGGCCGTCTGTACCGCGCGTGGCAGGGGACTGGTTATGGTCAACCGCGGTTTGGGGCCGGTTTTGGCAATCGATGAGCTCACTTTTTTAGCCGCAATCCTTCCTTTTTCGGTCAGATAACGCCACTGGTCCTGCAAGTTATCACTTCCCTCTACCGCTTCGGCGTGCCGCATAACATACAAAATCATGGTGTCCTCCAAGTTTATGATAATTAAAAACGAGTTTAGACCTCATTAATGGCATTGCAACGCCTCCAACAAAGAATTTACATGATTGTTAACATTATAAGTCAGCGGATTATGGATTGGCGCTATACCTGATGAGGCTTTGAATCATCGATGAGTCCGGGGTAGGATCGATGTGCGGTATCTTGGTCTGCCCCCCCAGTTTGCCGCGTTCCGCCTGTGACCAGCGGTAATGTCCAGAAAACGGTCCCGGCCGGTGAACTCGATGAAGTGGGGGGAGGTGGAGGTGAAACGGATCGTATCGCCGATATGGTAGCGCCACAGCCCGGAGCAGGTGCTGAGGATAACCGCGTAGCGCTGCCCGACCTCTACCTGTTCGAGAGGGATCGCATTTGAGTAGGGCGCCGGCTTCCCTTGACCGTCCAGATCTTCAAAACGGACGAACTCGAAAAAAACCCCGTAGTACGGAGTCAAACGCATCCGCGCTTCGCCGGGCTGCTGGAAGGCCATGAAGGCTTCGGATGAGGGGAGCAGCTCCAGCATATTCGGTAGGCGGCCGTCGAACAGACTTTCGAATTCGTTCCGATATGGGGTCATGCTGGTGCCTCCATGGATAATCAGCTCAAGATTCGGCAACAGGTCCCGAAGCGGTTTGCCGCCGATTTCTACGCAGCGCTTCAGGAGCAGGATGATCCAGGGGGGCACGCCGGAGATGACACGGATATTGTCATCGTGCAGCAACAGTTCAGCCATTGCCTGAAGTTTTTCATCCCAGGGTAGAGCCGATACCTCAGGCTTTGGTTCCACGAAAGGCGTCAAATACCAGGGACGGAAACGAAGAGTCAAGGCACTCATGTCACCCGACCAGACTCCGCGCTTTACCTTGGTTAAACTGGTAGAACCGGACATATAGAGAATTTTGCCCTTGAGTATCTGTGACCCTGGATTGGCGGCCAGATAGCAGGCGATCATATCGAGAGCTCCCCGACGGTTTTCTGCAAACATCCGGGCAGAGAAGGGAATGAATTTGGTCGGTGCCGTCGTTCCGGAGGTCTCGCAGAACATCTTGATGGAGCCGGGCCAGGTGCTGTTATCCAGATTGGGGACCGAATGACCGAATGATGAAGTCGGTTGGTTGCAATAAAAATAGTCCGCCATGAATTCACGATACGAACGGATCGGCACACGATTTATGTAGTAACGGTAGGCGATGTCAAACGGCATGTTTTTCAAGCGGGCAAAGGAATTGTCCCTGCCAAACTGCGTGTCAACTGCCGATTCAATCAAATTCCGAAAAATCTGTCGCTGAGCTTCCAAAGGGTTCCGCCTGGCACATGATTCGGCCCGCTTTACGGCCAGCGAATACAGCAGTCTCCGCAGAGCCCCGATATTCTGTATGCGTGCCGGTATGCCCACCTAAACCGCCAACGCCAGTCGCGGATAGAGGAGCTTACCATACCACCTCTCCAGCAATGAGTTGTAAGCCTCATGATGGAAAATGAGTGAAGCGTGGGCAACTCCGTCGCCAGCTATTTGGGATTTTACCGTCTTTACCAGACAGGATGGAAATATCCTGGTGAAGAGCGAAGGTTCGCTGAACAATTTCAGGGTCGGTGACGACGGCACCAGAATAGCAGCTTCATTTTCGGCCAGAAGCACCAAGACCGGGCCGGAGAAGAGCGTACGGGAAAATAATGGGAATCTGAAATCCCGTAGAGCCGTGACTCTCTCAAATCCACCACGCGCAGTGGTGCTTTCGATAACATCATTGATTTTCTTTCGGACAGCGAGGTGACGGATACTGAGGGTTCGGCTCCCCGCCCCTGCATTGAAAAGGGCTTGAAAACAACGGCGTGAGCGTTCTATCTGTTTGGCTATCTCAGTTTCATTGGTCGGGTCGGCAGCCACAATTTTTTTTAGATTACTCTCCAGTATTCTCACACCGTCTCGGTATTGATAGGTTGCTCTAATCAGGTCATCGGTAGTGATTACCGGACTTACCAGAATCAAACCGCGGATGCTTTCATGCACATGTTCGTCGGCATGTCGCAGGAAGTCGGAGAGGAGACCACAGCCAAAACTGATACCCATTATCAGAGGTTTTTGCCCTTTACGTGCCAGATCCTCGATCAGATCGGCAAGCTGGGCGGTAAACATTTCCTGACAAAATCCGTTGCGCCCATAATTCACGTAGTAGATCGAACCATGCTGTCGCAGCAATATGCGTTGAAATTCCACGGTCTCGGTGGCGTCAGGCACAAACCCTCCCAGCACGATTGTCGGCACATTTCCGACACCTTTTTCGCGGAAGATCTGACAACGCGTTCGATAGGCATCCTGATTCCGCTCCAGGGCTGAAAACTCACGGAGACGATTCGTGGGGGCAAAGCGTTTGAAAGAGATTCCCCGCATGAAACCTGCCGCTGCTGTAAAAGCGGATACAACCGGACGACCGTCATTTACAACCCGAAGCTTTGCCGCTTTATCGCTCATATGCCCCCCGTTTATCGTTTGGAAGACATCGTAACACTGCCAGGTTACATACATATTGCGGGTTGGTGAATATATTGAAAATTTGTGAGGTGGTCGCATATATCAAAAAGAGGGACCAGGCTACGGCATAGCGTACACATAAAAAGCCCGCCAAAATCATTCGGCGGGCCTCTCTTTCATTACTACATATTTACCTTTTAGGTTTTTATCCGATTGATTTGATTCAATCGAATCATTCTTGCATCCTATTTCAGGTCACGGCCTGGCGGAGTCTCATTCATAAATAGTAAGCCCTCCTTCTGAAAGATTTATGCTTCTTTCCAGCTAAGTTCATTATAACACCCGGAAACAGAAGTAACAGTCTGTTTTAAATTATTTATTGCGAGTATACTTTGCATTTGCAATCACTGTTAGCTACTGAGTTTTACAACTATGGTCTGCCAGGCCACCCCACCTTCCCTGCCTTCAACAGTAGCGGGCGCCCCGCTTCTTCACAAGACAATACCCATCAGCCAAGGATGACCATTCATTTTTCCCCTGCATCACAAAATGTCTGCAAAACCGGATAAACAAAAAGGAGCTACGGCATAAGCCGTAACCCCTTTGAATTTGCTGGTCGGGATGACAAGAATTGAACTTGCGACCCCCTGCTCCCGAAGCAGGTGCGCTACCAGGCTGCGCTACATCCCGAAGAACCTTTTTTCTAGCGCTTCGGAGGGTTTTTGTCAAGGGGAAAGACAAACACAAGTACCCCGACGACCGGACGGGACTTGGCCGGTACAAACCTTCTGACCACAAAAAAACATAATATTTGTGCGGCCTCCACCAGCGTTGTAAGACGCGTAATCGAGCTGTATCAGCAACTCACCGGCCTGCTTGACTTTCGGCATTATTGAATTACGCTTTCAACATGGCGGCTTGGCACTGCTTATGGCTGAAAGAAAGCCGATTAAAACAAGGAGGCTTGTCTATGTTGCAGGATTTCAGGGCTTTTCTCACCAAGTCCAACGCATTGGCACTGGCAGTAGGCGTCGTCATTGGCGCCGCAACCGGCAAGGTCGTTTCCGGGATTGTCGATGACCTCCTCATGCCGGTTATTGGCCTTGTTCTCCCGTCGGGGGACTGGCGCGAGGCAAAGTTCGTATTGAGGAGCGTCACCGATGCCAAAGGCAAGGTAACCGACAGCGCTATCGCTTACGGCCACCTGATAGGTACGCTAATCGATTTCGTCTTTATTGCCTTCGTAGTCTATTTGGTGACCAAGGCTCTGATCAAACCGTCACCGCCCGGACCTCCTTCCAGAAGCTGCCCCGAATGCCTCGAATTAATCCCGGTCGAAGCACGTAGATGCAAGGCTTGCGGGTCAAGTGTGGCCTGATCAACATAACGTTTGTTTTTGTTCATAAGTGCACCTGCTTGCGCAGCATAGCTGTCAATCAGGTGCACTTCTTTATTGCGGATAGTATCAAGTTTGCCGCAATCGGGTTGATGTATTGCCGCTGTCGAGATGATTTTGGGAAACAGGGAATAGACTGATAATGGCCGTCGGGCACCGGAGAGACCTGTGCGCCACATCTTGTGTTTTTGCAGAGTTTCAGGTACTGTAGCGGCCACACGAAAGTTGCAGTACAGTACCGTAACGGAGCCTGTCAAGAGGCAAAACATCCGAGCTGAACGGGGGAAATCGATGAGTATGAAAATTATTACGAAGTTTATAGCGGGGTCCGCAGCGGTTACCCTGCTTGCAAGCGGCTGTGCGACAAACCCGGACGGCAGCTATGAGTTCCAGAGAACCGCCATCGGTTCGCTCGGCGGGGCCGCATTGGGGGCCGGTGTCGGCGCATTGGTCGGCGGCAAGACGCACCGGGGGCGCAATGCCGCAATCGGCGGCCTGACCGGCGCAGTCGTGGGGGGTGGCATCGGCAACTACATGGACCGACAGGCAGCTGCCTTGAAGAAAAACTTGCCCGAGGCGGAAATCATCAGAGACGGCGACAAAGTGTACGTCGCACTCCCCTCCGGGATTTTGTTTGACACGGGTAAAGACATGCTGAAGCCGGGCGCGAAAGAGTCTCTGAGCAAAGCCGCCGCCACGCTGAGGGCATCCGAAACCAATATCATTGTCCAGGGGCATACCGATTCGACCGGCACCGCCTCTGTCAACCAGCCGCTCAGCGAAAGGCGCGCCGCCCACGTGCGTGATTTCCTTGCTGCCAACGGCGTACCCGGCTCGAGGATGACGGCGGTCGGTTACGGCTCCAGCAACCCTGTTGTTGCCAACGATACCGATGCAAACCGCGCCCTTAACAGGCGCGTTCAACTGGAAATCAGCCCTACTGAAAAGCTGAAGGCGCAGCAGAGCGGCAATAACTAGAGACGTCCCAACTTTGCAGACACCTTATCACCAATTGATTTTTAAGCAGGAGCCGAAAGCATGAGCGACGCACTGAAACAGCAGATAAGAAACCTCCTCAAAGAGCGCAACGCCGTGCTTTTGGCCCACAACTACATGCGTGATGAAGTACAGGAGATCGCCGATATCACCGGCGATTCCCTTGCCTTGTCGATCGAGGCCTCCAGAACAGCCGCCGATGTCATCGTTTTCTGCGGGGTTCACTTCATGGCCGAATCGGCCGCGATCCTCTCCCCCCGCAAGAAGGTGCTGCTCCCCCGCCCCGATGCCGGCTGCCCGATGGCCGACATGGTCACGGCCGCGGAGCTGGAGGCGCTGAAGCGCCAACATCCCGGCGTGCCTGTCGTGACCTACGTCAACTCGTCGGCGGAGGTCAAGGCTCATTCCGACATCTGCTGCACTTCGGCCAATGCACTCAAGGTTGTCCGGTCGCTCCGCGAGGAGGAATTGATCTTTGTGCCGGACCGCAATCTGGGACGCTGGATCGCCCGGTTCGTGCCGGAGAAGAAGTTCATCTTCTGGGAGGGATTCTGCCCGACCCACGAGCGGATGACTGTGGCGGCGGTATTGCAGAAAAAAGCCGAGCATCCCGATGCGCTCTTCATCTGCCACCCCGAAAGCGCCCCGGAGGTCTCGGCCCTGGCCGACCATGTCTGCTCCACCAGCGGCATGTATGACTACTGCCGCACCAGCCCGGCTACGAAATTCATCGTCGGTACCGAGGCCGGCATTCTCTACAAGCTCCGGCTGGAGAGCCCCGGCAAGGAGTTTATCCTGGCCTCGCCGGCTCTCTTCTGCCCCAACATGAAGCTTACCTCGCTGGAGGATGTACTGCTTTCACTCCAGACCCTGACGCCGGTAGTCACCGTACCGGAAGATATCCGCCTCAAGGCCAAAGGGGCGCTGGACCGGATGCTGGCGATTCCCCGCGACTGACAAACTTTTCCCGATAAACAGCGAAAGGCGGCCGCTTGGCCGCCTTTTGCACATCATACCCAATGTGCGGGCCTGATATTATCTGCCATCCCCATCCCTGAAACCGCCAGCGAAATCGACAACACACATGCTCCCGAAGCGTGGATGTGGACCGCAGGCGACGCCGGCAGTGGCGAAGCCTGTACTGAAGGTGTTCTTGCGATGCCCCCGGTCCGGCACCCCGTCGTCTATAATCAGCTGCATGACCATGTTGCGGGGCTCTTCAGGGCCATAACCAATGTTTTCGCCGATCCGCCTCTCCCATTTACCGTGCCTCTCGATCCTCTCCCGCACCCCGTGGCTCTGTTTGCCGATATGACCGGTGGCGCCGGAATCCCCCTGTTCCTCTGCGAGTTCGGCCGCAGCCGCCGCAAGCCCCTCCGACCAGGTGAGAAGAGGCAGCGGTTTCGAGCGGGAGAGGAATCTGATCGCTTCATCAACGGCACTTACCCCCTCACTAGTCTGTATGCGGGTTGTGCTGCCCGGCAGCACGTAGTTTTTCCCCCGGAACCGGCGGCGAAACTCGCGGATAAAGCCGGCATAGGCACGCGGGTCGGTACGGGCCAGATTGATCTCCGCCAGGACCTGCGTGGCAAAGTCATGATCGAAGGCAGATACCGGGGACGCAAGCATCAGGAAGGCGCACATGGTTACATAAATATGTCTCATTTTCATACCCGCGGCTTGAAATTGCGTTAATGAAACCAGGAGGCGTGTGGCCATCCTCCTCATGTCACTTGCTAAATTAAACTCAAACATCTGTCATCGCCTCAGCCAGCTCCTCCAAAGTTGCCACCGCAATATCGGCCAGCTCCGGCCAGAGGAAGGTGCAGCTGCTGTCCACATGGATGGTGGCGGTACCGGCGGCGCGCCCCACCTGCAGGTCGAACAGGTAGTCCCCCACCATCACCGCCTCGTCCGGCAGGTTCCCCCAGGCGGCGAGAAGCATCCCGATTCCCTCCGGATGGGGCTTGGGCTCGGCCTCGTCCCTGCCGAGAATGTCGGCGGCGGTGAAATACTCCTGGAGACCGATCAGACCGAGGGTATGAAGGGCGATCTCCCGCGTGTTGCGGGTGAGGATGCCGACACGGGCGTTGCGCCGGAGCAGCAGGTCGAGCAGCCGCTTGGCGCCGGTTGCGACGACGGTCCTGCCTGCCAGTTCATGCTCGATCTCGATCAGCCGGGCGTGCCGTGCCTCTGCCTCGGCCGACGGCAGGGAAGACAGGAACCGGAGGATGTCGGAGTCATTCTCCGTCATGCCGAGTGCACGCCGGATCGCAGGAAAATCGTGAACCGGAACCGTCAGCGTCCCATCCAGATCGAAGATCCAGCAGCGACGGGCGAGAATGTGATGGTGAGCAGTCATAGCCGTAGAATACCTTTTTTCAGCCATTCCGGCAACGACCGACTGCACCGAACGGTAATTATATGTCCGATAGCGGCATCAAAGGAAGCATCCGGCTCGGCTGTGCTCTTGTGCTATTCGGGAGTTTTGGCTATAGTGCCGTAATCAGCCGGGCTTCCGCCTGCACAATATTTTCAAAACTGACCCTTTTGGGTGCCCAGGAACGGAACAGTATGCCCCACTTTCTCGATATCGCCATCGGCACCGTTGCCCTCCGTCCCTACGTGTTCGCATTCTTCGGGGCATTTCTGCTGGTCTGTGTGTCCCATGTCGGCTGGAGACGCAGCCTGGGCTTCACGCTGATCGGCTATTTTATCGCCTTCGGCTCGGAATGGCTCTCCATCAACACCGGTTTTCCCTACGGCTGGTACTATTACATCGACACCACCAGCAGCCGCGAATTATGGGTGGCGGGGGTGCCGTTCTTCGACTCGCTCTCCTACGTGTTTCTCGCCTACTGCAGCTATGCAACCGCGCTGTTCATCCTCTCGCCGCTCAAAGCGTGGCGCTGGAATCTGGTTACCCTGGAAACCCGCTCCATCCGGCGCTCATTTGCGGCGCTGCTGCTGGGGGCCTTCCTGCAGACCTGCCTCGATATCGTTATCGATCCGGTCGCGCTCCAGGGAAAGCGCTGGTTTCTGGGGCAGATTTACGGCTACCGCGAAAAGGGGATTCATTTTGGTGTGCCGCTTTCCAACTATGGCGGCTGGCTGCTGACCAGCCTCTGCCTGATTGGCGCGTTCCAGCTGATCGACTCCCGACGTCAGGGCGAGGCTTCATCGGGCCTCGCCACTGTTCCGTTCCATTCGCTGATGGGTCCTTTTTTGTATCTGTCGGTGCTGGTTTTCAACATCTCGATGACTCTCGCCATTGGTGAATGTTTCATGGCACTCTGCGGAATTCAGATGTATGTAATTCCGATTGTACTGGTAGTTGTTCTGGCGCTGAAACGGGTCAACCGGTTTTCGAAGGAGCAACTGGGTGACCATCTGCGGGATTATCCCTGGTCACCGGCTGGAAGCGTCTTAAAGGGAGGGAAACAGGCGGGATAGTGCGATCGTCAGGCTCTCTGCCGCCCTGCGGCTGCTGCGGGAGAGTCGTACGAGTTGCGGTATGATGCGGGGCTTGCGCAGAACCGTCAGCAGTACCTTGTGGATGCGGATCCGGCGCATATCCGTATCGCAGAATTCATCCAGTGAAAAACCGAGTTCTTCATCAGCACAATCACTGACGGCGCGGATTGCCAGAAACGGAATGTTGTTTTTCGCGGCGACGATGGCGACCGCACCGCTCTCCATTTCCACGACAGGATTGGAGCAAGAGTCCGACAGCATTCCGGCAAGACGCCTTTTTGACGTAATGACCGATGTACTGACAAAGGTCCCTCCGAAAGTCCGTTTTCCCTCAGCCGCCTGAAGCGCGGCGAAGTTCCGGCCGATCGCCGCGAGAGCTACCGGAACCTCCTCGAAGCCATCCTCATTGGCAATAACAATTCCCTTCGCCACGACAATATCCCCGGCCAGTAATTGCGGAGCGATGCCGCCGCAAAACCCGGCCGAGACCAGCAGATCCGGACAATATTCGCGGACCAGCAACTCTGCCGCTTTTGCCGCATTATGAAAGCCCATCCCGGATTCCACCAGCAGTATTTCATGCCCGGCCAGCGTGAAACGTCCGGCCCGGAGCGTTCCGACCCGCGCCGCCGCTGCCGCGCCGAGACAGTCCGCC